>Ga0209253_10002799_pt1 | contig 15430 bp, 16 predicted proteins | sample FrelakmetBRP12BR_FD_187145 | JGI IMG/M metagenome (GOLD analysis project Ga0209253, IMG submission 187145) | Freshwater lake sediment microbial communities from the University of Notre Dame, USA, for methane emissions studies - BRP12 BR (SPAdes)... | ecosystem: Environmental > Aquatic >...
GGGCACATCCTTGGGAACGCGCAAACCGCCGCCAACCATCGCGTGGCAGCCGATCCGCGTGAACTGATGCACGAGGGAAGCCCCCCCGATAATCACAAAGTCCTCAACCACGGCATGTCCGGCCAGCATCGCCGCATTCGCCATAATCACTCTATTGCCAATCTCACAATCATGGGCGACGTGCACATAGCCCATCAGAAAACAGTCCTGGCCGATCCGTGTGCGCCCTCCCTCGCCGGTTCCCCGGTGCAGTGTGGCATATTCCCGCACAATCGTCCGGTCGCCGATTTCACAGGTCGTGGGCTCATCCGCATATTTCAGGTCCTGGGGGGCATGACCGACGACCGCGCCGTGATGGATCTTGCATTCCCTGCCGATGCGGGCCCCGGTGGCAATGTACGCGTTCCCGGCTACCGCTGTCCCGTCACCGATTTCGGCGCCGTCTTCGACGATGGTGAAAGGACCGATGGTGACGTTCGTTCCCAGCCGGGCATGTGGACCGATTGCCGCGCGTGGATCAACCGTTGTGTTCATGAGGGTTATCAGGATGCCGTGTTGGTCTTGGAGTCATTCCGGTCGATGATCGAGGCCATGAGTTCCGCCTCCGCCACCAGCGAGCCGTCCACAAACGCCTTCCCTTTCATCAGGCAGATGCGGCTTTTCCGGCTGACCATTTTCAATTCGAAGACCAGCTGGTCCCCGGGGATCACCGGCTTGCGGAATTTCGCATTGTTGATGGACATGAAGAACACCAGCTTGTCGCCGGGATTCTCCACGCCGTTCAGGAGCAGGATCCCCCCTGTCTGCGCCATCGCCTCGATGATGAGCACGCCGGGCATGACCGGCTGGCCGGGAAAGTGTCCTTCGAAGAACGGCTCATTGGTGGTCACGTTTTTCACGCCGACGACGCTCTCATCGATCTTGAAGTCGATGATCTTGTCCACCAGCAGGAACGGATACCGGTGCGGGAGAATCTTCTTGATCGCGTTGATGTCGAAGATCACGCCCTCTTTCCGCTCGTGCTGGAACTTCCGTATCAGCTTCTTCTGCTGGTAGAGCTTCCGGATCATGCGCGCGAATTCGATATTGCTGGCATGGCCGGGACGCGCCGCGAGGATCTGGGCCTTCAGGGGCACACCGATCAGGGCAAGATCCCCCATCATATCCAGCAGCTTGTGGCGGGCGGGTTCGTTCTTGAAATGCAGCGAACGGTTGTTCAGCACACCGTTGTTGCCCAGTATCACCGCGCCGTCGATCCCCAGCTTTCCTGTCATCCGTTTGATCTCGTCCCCGTCCAGTTCCCGGTCGACAATCACGATCGCATTGTCCAGGTTCCCTCCCTTGATCAGACCGGCCTCATGCAGCATTTCCACCTCATGGAGGAAACAGAAGGTGCGGCAGGGAGCAAATTCGGAGACAAATTCCTTCTCAAGATTGAACAGCCCGCTGTGCTGGCTGCCCAGCGCCGGGTTGTTGTAGTCGACCATCACCGTGATGCGGTAGTCATCGAGCGGCAGGGCGACGATGTCCACCCCCTTCGCTTCGTTGTGGTAGGTGACGGTCTGATCGATGATCAGGTAGTCTTTGGGCGCATCCTGCTTTTCAAAGCCCGCATTCATCAGCACGTCCACATACGGCTTTGCGCTGCCGTCGCCGATGGGCGGTTCATTGGCATCAAGCTCCACGATCACATTGTCGATCTGCAGACCCACCAGGGCCGCCATCACGTGCTCGACGGTGTGCACGCGTACATCGCCGATGCCGATCGTGGTACCGCGGGAGATGTCGATCACATGGTCAACGTCCGCCGGCACCTCGGGAGAGCCGCCGATGTCCGCGCGCCGGAAACGAATACCGGTGTTCTCGGGTGCGGGCCTGAACGTCATGGTGGAGATACTGCCGGTATGCAGACCCACACCGCTGATCGATACGGGCTGCTTGATGGTACGCTGTTGAACGAGCATGGGCAGGGTCTGTGGGCTGGGATTGGGTATGTGGTATGATTGTTCCGGCCGCGCGGCCGGCAGGGATCTCGTCTAGGGCTGTCGGTCTGCAGATTCAGTGGTCGGGTTGAGCAACCGGGCTTCCAGATCGGTCAGACGCTTCTGGAGGTCGCGGACGGTGACCAGCAGATCAGGAAGCTGCGGGAACGATCCGTAGATCCGCATCGCTTCCCGTTGCGGAAATGCCGGCGTACCGAAAAACGTTCCTCCCGGCGCTGTCAGGGCACGGTGAACGCCTGATTGCGCGCCGATTTTCACGCCATCGGCGATTTCGATGTGCCCGGTAAATCCCACCTGCCCGCCCACCATGACGTTTTTCCCGAGTTTCGTGCTCCCGGAGATACCGCTTTGCGCCGCCATCACGGAGTTTTCGCCGATAACAACATTATGGGCCACCTGGATCAGGTTGTCAAGCTTCACACCCTTCTTGATCCGCGTTTCACCCATGGTTGCGCGATCGACGGTGGTGTTGGCGCCGATCTCCACGTCGTCTTCAAGGACCACGATGCCCATCTGCGGGATCTTTTCGAATGTCCCGTCCGGGCGGGGGGCAAAACCGAACCCGTCACTCCCGATCACCGCACCCGGCTGGAGGATACACCGTGCCCCGATGCGGCAGGATTCCCGCACGGTGACGTTCTGGTAGATGAGGCAATCCGGCCCGACAACGGCATCGTTGCCGATGACCGCATGGGGAGCGATCATCGTGCGGTCGCCGATCCGGCACCGTTCGCCGATAACCGCACAGGGGCCCAGGCGGACGTCCCGGCCCAGCACGGCTGTCGATGCGACAACGGCGGTCGGATGAATCCCCTCGGACACCGGAGGATGGGGAGGGTGGAACAGCGCAAGGACTTTGACAAACGCAACGTACGGGTCGTCCACGCGGAGCAGGAAAAGGGGTGAGGCGTCCACGGGCCGGCCTTCCACGACGGTCTTCCGGCCGACGATAACGGCGGCGGCGCGCGTGCTCGCCAGGAAGCGGGCGTACTTGAGGTTGGCGAGAAAAGTCAGGTCGCCATCCCCCGCATCGTCAATCTTCGCGACCCGGACAATCTCCCGGTCGCCGTCCCCTTCGACCGCGGCACCGATCAGCCGGGCGATCTCGCGGATGGTCACGTGCCCCTCCGTGTCGTTGTTGTTACTTGCCGAAGGCCTGCATGCGCTGGACGACAAGAGTCGTCAGGTCCCGCTTGTCGTTGGCGTACAACAGGAGAATCTCGCCGCTCCTGTCGAAAATGTAGTCGTACCCATCCTCCTTGGCGATGGTCTCCAGGACCTGAAAGATCTTGTTCTGGATGGGTTTCATGATTTCGTTCTGCTTCTGGAAGAGTTCCCCGTTCTGTCCGAATTTCTTGTTCCGGAACTCGGTGATTCCCTGATCCAGATCGCGCAGCTCCTTCTCCTGCTCGGCACGCACCTGTTCGGTCAGAATGAGCTTTTTCTTGTCATAGTCGTCGAACTTCCTCTTCCACTCCGCCTGCATCTTCTGGAGTTCTCCCTCCCACTGTGCGACGATGCCATCGAGGGATTTCTGCGCGTCGATGGCCTCCGGGAGTGCCTGCATGATCGCCTCGCTATTGATGTGGCCGATCTTGCCCTGCCCGAACACGGCACCGGCGGCGCACACCAGGAGCACCAGCACAACGATCTGTTTCATATACCCTCTTCCGTTAAGGATGGACGCGAAGGGTGCTTATTTCCCGCGCTTCAGGCGGTCGATGACTTTGAAGGTGATGTCATGAGCCGGATCGCCGTAGAGCAGAATCTGAATCGATTCGGTCTTGTCGAAGACAAAACTGTATTTCTCTTCCTTCGCAACCGTGCTGATGGCGGACTTGATCCGCTCACGGAGCGGGGTCAGCACCTTTTCGGTTTCCCGGGCCAGTTCGCCGTCGTTGCCGAGCTTTTGCACCCGGAACTCGTTCATGCGGCGCTCCATTTCAATCAGCTTCTGTTGTTCGCCTTTCTTGGAGGCCTCGGTCATGAGCGCTTCTTTTTTCTGGTATTCTTCATAGCGACCCGCCAGCTCTTTCTGCATCGCTTCGAGAGAGTCCTGAATGGGCTTGCCCATGGCGTCGATGCGCCGCTGTGCATCCTGTGCGGCGGGAAGTTCCTGGAAAATCTTGGAGGAATTCACATAGCCGATTTTCTGCTGCGCCTGTACCGACGGAACAAGCAGGGCCACAGCAAGAAGGAGCGAAAGAAGGGAGAACGGTGTTTTCACAGGTGCCTCACTGGTGTGTAGGTGGTTGGAGTCAGAGAATTAGAACCCTTTGCCGAACACGAAATGGAACCGCCAGCCGTCCGGCCTCCCGTCGCGCGGGAAGACGTCGTCAAATCCGTACCCGTAGTCAAACCCGATCATACCGATCGGATTGATGAGCAGGCGGGCGCCCAGGCCGGCGGAACGTTTCAAATCGAAGAAGTCCGCGCGAGCGAACGATTCGTACACATTGCCGCCTTCGACAAACGCGAGCAGGTAAATCGGGATCGGGTTCACGGCAAGCGCGAACCGCACTTCCAGCGTTTGCTTCGCCATCGCCTGCCCGCCGACAATCGCCCCGCTGGAGTTGCGCGGACCGACAGACTGGTCTTCATAGCCGCGGAGCGGGGTTGTGGAGATGTAGCCCAGCCCCGTCCCCCCCATAAAGAAGAGATCCACGGGCTGAATAAACGATTCCCTGTAGAATGTCGCGATGTAGCCGTACTGCATCGAAAGGTAGAGCGCCATGCGGCTCGAGCCAAACAGGGGCAGATACCATTCCGAACTGAACACCCACTTGTGGAAGTCGATCGTCCCCGGCAGCAAGGGTCCGCCGGCCATCTGGATGGAAAGGGAGACGCTGGATCCCATGGTCGGGAATATCGGGTTGTCCACGCTGTTCCGCGAGAGGACCTGTGTAATGCTCACCTGGCTGGATTGCCCTTCGCGGTAGATGCCCCGCCCGTCCCGCACTTCGTTCACCTGCGCATCGAATATCCAGTCCCCCCGGAAGTAATCATCAGGCCATTTGAAGCGCCGGCCCAGTCGCACCGATCCCCCGGTGCGCTGGTAATCGAAGGTGTAGACCTGGCGCGTGTCGAAGAGCGTCACCCCCAGGAGGGTGGACGTGTTGAAGAGCCAGGGCTCCGTGAAACCGATGGTGAAGGTCCGGTACCGCGATCCCTCGCCGAACATCCATTCAAAATTGAGGATCTGGCCCGCACCACCCGTCAGAGGTTCGGTGATGGAGAAGTTGTTGATCGTGAATCCCAGTGCACCGGTGACGCCGAATGCGCCGCTGTACCCCACGGAAGCGTTGATGTTGTCACTGGACTTCTCTTCCACCTCGTAGGTCAGGTCCACAGTCTTGTCGTCCACCAGCACGTAATCCGGTTTGATTTTTTCCGGGTTGAAGTAGTTCAGCTGGGAGAGCTGACGGATGGTCCGGACAATTGCCGCGCGGCTGAAGTAGTCGGCCGGACGTGTATAGAATTCGCGGCGGAGAACCTTCTCCTGCGTTTTGGTATTCCCCTTGACGTTCACGTGGCCGATCTTGAACTGATTCATCTCGTACACATTCACAAGAATATCGATACTGTCTTCCGCCACCCGGGTCTCGCGGGGCTCGAGATTGAAGCGCAGGTACCCGTTGTCCAGGTACAGGGCGGCCACATCGGTCTGCTCTTCGTTGCCGCGAAGGTTTTTTTCGAACTTTTCGGCGTTGTATATTTCACCCGGAAGCATGTTGATCCGCTCGTTCAGCACATACGCAGGGTACACGGTGTTCCCCTGCCATGTGAGCTGGCGGAGCTTGTACTGTGCACCTTCGTGCACGTTCATCTTGATGAACATCTCGGTCCGGTCTTCACTGTAGGTCAGCGTATCAAACAACAGCTGTGCGTCACGATAGCCGTTTCTCCGGTAAAACTGAATGATCTTGGCCTTGTCTTCCTGGAATTTCTTACGGTCGAGTTTGGCGGACGACCAGAACTTCCACCACGTTTTCACGGAGGTGTCGTCCATGGCTCCGGACAGGTCGTCGTCCGTGAACGCGGTGTTGCCTTCAAATTCGATGCTCGCGACCTGGACTTCGCTGCCCTCGTTGATAGTCACGCGCACCAGCATCCGCTGCTTTGTGGTATCAATGGCTTCGGTGGCGATCGTCACGGTCGCAAGCAGGTAACCCTCTTTTTCGTACAGCTTCTTGATTTCGCGCGATATCCTGTTCAGATCCTGGGGTGGCAGGACCTGACCGCGGATGAGCGGGATGACCTTCCGGATGTCGTCGGTGCTCACCCCGTCATTTCCTTCGATCTCCACCCTGTCGAACCGCGAATATTCAGTGACCTTGATGAGGAGGAAGACCCCGTTCCCCATTTTGCGGTCCGTGAGAACCTGGATATCCTCGAACAGGCGGAGGGACCAGAGTTTCCGGACGGCCTGACTGACCTGGTCGCCCGGCACGGTGATTTCATCACCGACCTTTAGTCCGGAATTGGCAATAATCGCCGCAGGATCTGCGAGCGTGTTCCCTTCAACGGAGATGCCGAGAATCTTCAGGACTTCCTGGGAGGGAGGTGTTTGGGCGCTCAAAGGGATCGGGGCAAACAGGGCAATTCCAGCGGCCAACAGCACCAGCACTCGCGTCTTCATCATATTACGGGCCTGCAACACTCTTGAGAAAGCGGCGCAAACCGCTCTTGCCGTTTGCATCTTTGTGAACCTGTTCGCTGACCATACCGAAGCGCCGCTCGCGCCGCTGATAGTCGCTGATGGCAGCATACAAATCGCTCCGGCGAAAAGCGGGCCAGAATTTTGGTGTGATGTATATCTCCGAGTAGGCAAGCTGCCAGAGAAGAAAATTACTGATCCGCAGTTCCCCGCTTGTGCGGACGAGCAGATCGGGATCCGGTGCCTCCTGCATGGAAAGATGGCGCGCGACAAGATCTTCGGTGACCGCCCCGGGATCGAGGCGCTCTTCCCGGATCTCCCTGGCGATACACTTGACTGCCTCGGTGATATCCCACCGGCCGCTGTAACTCAGAGCGAGCGTCAAGGTAAGACCGGTGTTGTGCTGGGTCTTGATGCCGGCATCCCGTAGCTCCGCCTGCACTTCGGCCGGAAGGGCCTGTGTGTCGCCGATCGTCCGCAACCGGACATTGTTTGTGTGGAGCCGGTCGGTCTCGTCACGCAGGGCAGTCAGCAGGAGCCGCATCAGCAGAGAGACTTCCTCTTCGGGGCGCTTCCAGTTTTCCGTGGAAAAGGCGTACAGGGTGAGATACTCAACGCCCAGCTGTCCACAGACCTCGACGATTTCCCGGACCGATTCAACGCCTTCACGGTGACCGGCGATGCGCGGAAGTCCGCGCTTTTTCGCCCAGCGCCCGTTGCCGTCCATAATAACGGCAATATGCCGGGGGATCTCCCCGGCGGAACGCAGGCTCTCCTGCTCGGCTTTGTCTTTGCCCGTCGCTTCCCGCGGACCAGATGCCAAGGAAATCGCTCTCCAGTCAGAAAATGGTGGCTCTCCGCCGCACGGTGTACGGCGGGAACAAAAATGTAACGGATTTTCGCCCGAAAGTCAAATTTGACTTTCGGCCCCCATTCCGGTATATTTTTTGCACTTGATACCAGAAAGGGACCCTATGGGCGCTCCGAACATGGCCGGAATGATGAAACAGATCCAGAAAATGCAGGAACGGATGGCCCAGGTGCAGGAGGAATTGGAGCGGAAGACCGTGGTAGGGGAAGCCGGCGGCGGAATGGTGAAAGTGACCGCAAACGGCAAGCAGCACATCGTCAGCATCGCCATCGAGAAAGAAGTGGTCAACCCGGAGGATGTGGCAATGCTGGAGGATCTGGTGCTTGCGGCAACCAACAAGGCTCTCGAAGAATCCTCCAGGACGGCCCAGGAAGAAATGTCGAAGGTGACGAGCGGTATGATGCCCAACATCCCCGGACTGAATCTCCCGGGTTTCTAGAACAGCGCGGAATTATGCTGTACACGTCGGAAACCCTCCAGCAGCTTATTGAGCACTTTTCCCGCCTTCCCGGCATCGGCCGGAAGACCGCGCTCCGCCTTGCCCTGTTTGTCCTCAAACAGCCGCGGGAGGACGTGGTCGCCATGGCACAGGCACTCGTGAACGTGAAAGACAGGATCCGCTCCTGCTCCGTCTGCTGTAATATCACCGAGGTTGACCCCTGCACCATATGCGGAAGCCCGAAACGCGATCCCCAGATGATCTGCGTCGTTGAAGAACCGAGCGATGTGATTGCCATCGAAAAAACCAATGACTACCGGGGCCTGTACCACGTCTTGGGCGGGGCGCTCTCGCCCCTGGACGGCATCGGACCCGACGAACTGAAGGCGAGGGAACTGCTTGCACGGCTCCCTGGAAGCGTGATGGAAGTGATTCTCGCGCTGAACCCGACGGTGGAAGGTGAAGCCACGACCATCTATCTGACCCGGCTTCTGAAACCCCTCGGTGTCAAGGTCAGCCGCCTCGCACGGGGCATTCCCGTGGGCGGGAATCTGGAATTCGCCGATGAAGCAACGCTGTCGAGAGCGCTGGAGGGACGCATCGTCCTGTGACCAGCCGGGCATGCACATTCCTTTTCCCATTCCTGTTCCTGGCGTTCTCCCCGATTCCGGGATGCGGGTTGTTCGGGCCGCGTGACCCCGAACCGCCGACACAGTCCGGCCTCAACAACCGCCCCCCTACGGAGCCGTCCATTGTTATCGCAAACCTGCAGAGCGCCATCGACCAGAAGAACATTGTCAACTATATGGGGTGCTTCGCCGATCCGTCCAAGGGGAGTCCGCCGTTTGTCTTTATCCCCTCGGCGGACGCCGGAGCGCTCTATGCCGGAGTCCTTTCAACCTGGTCGTACAAGGATGAAGAGGCGTACTTCCAGAACCTCATCGCCCGGAGCCCGGCGCAGGCGTTCTCCAGCCTCTCTCTCACTCTCAAGACGTCGACCGTCAGCGCGGATTCAGTCGTCTATAGCTATGACTACGTGCTGGTGTTCGAACATACCGATCCGGGCTTTCCCCGAACCGCCCGGGGCGCGCTGCAGTTCACGGTGCGGGTGGACAAGAGCAACTTCTGGATGATTCAGCGGTGGGTGGATTTCACGACCACGACGGATATTTCGTGGAGCCACTTCAAAGGGAACTTCAGCAATTGACCGGTGGGCGGCGCGCAAACGCGCGGCACAACAGTGAGACGCGGAGCACCGCGGTTGTGAGAAGAGTCAGCCTTCTCCTCTGCCTTGCCGCCCTGACCGCAGCGCCCGCGTGCCTCAATCCGTTCGCCCCGGCATGGGACCTTTCGCCTGCGGAATCGACATGCGACCCGAATACGATCGAAGGGCTCTTTCAGTGCTTTCAAGCGGCCTATACCTTCCGCGATACAACCGTGTACGGACAGCTGATCGATCCGAGCTTCGTCTTCGTGTACCGCAATTATGACCTGGGCATTGACGTCACCTGGGGCCGGGACGATGATATGCGGACGACCTTCGGGCTGTTTCAGAATGCGCAGAAGCTGGATCTGATCTGGAACAACATTATCTCCACCACCGCCGAATCCACAAATGTCAACGTGATCCGCGGTTTCAACCTGACACTGGTGTTCAACCCGAGTGACATTGAACGCATCGATGGGTATGCAAACCTCACGCTCCGCCGGGTACGCATCTCCGATCCCTGGAAGATCGTGCGCTGGCGCGATGAGTCCAACTTCTGAGGAACCGCAACGTGCCTGACCCACAGTCCGGTGTTCATCGCCCATGAGCCTCTCGTACACTCTGCGTGAGAGCTTTTCCGGCTTCACACGCACAAAACTCTCCAGCATTCTGTCCGTGATGACAATCGCCATCGCCCTGCTGTTCCTGGGCCTGTTCACCGTGATCACCATACACGCCAACCGCTTTCTGGATGAACTCCGCAATCGCGTGGAGATTGAGGCCTTTCTGGAAGAACCGGTCGCGCTCATCGACGTGGACAGTCTCGGCCACGCAATCGCAAATCTGGAGGGCGTCGAGCGGGTCGAATACATTTCCAAGGAACAGGCCGCAGAGACGTTTAAGAAGGAATTCGGCGAAGATATCCTCAATGTGCTGGATTACAATCCGCTCCCGCCTTCGTTTAAGGTCTTCCTCAAGGACGGATACAAGACCCCTGCCCGCGCCGAGGCGCTTGAACATCAGCTCCGTGCAAGCAGCGGCATTGAAGATGTGGTCTACAGGAAGGCCATGCTGGCCATCATCGACAAGCGGGCCCGGACCCTGCACAACATCACGCTGGGCCTGGGAATCCTCGTCGGGCTCTCGGCAATTATCCTGGTCTCCAATACGATCCGACTCGCAATCTACGCAAAACGGCAGCTCATCAGAACCATGGAACTTGTCGGGGCGACAGGGCTCTTCATCAGAGTGCCGTTCCTGCTCGAGGGGATCCTGCAGGGCCTGCTGGGCGGCTTGATCGCCGCAGGCGTTCTGTATATTCTGCTTGCGCACGGCCTCCGGTACCTTTCCTCCGAACTGGCGACCTATATCGCAATGTCCCCGGCTTTCTACCTGCTCGTGGTCCTGGCAGGCCTCATCCTTGGACTGGTGGGCGGGCTTATTGCCGTGACACGCTTCATCCGAAGGGATTGACGGCGGGCGGTTGCACTAATGTTGGGGGTTTTGTAGATTGTCTGTGATCCTAACGTTTCCATCCACACGACGCTTTCCCGGTTCTTCATTCGCACCGACCTCCTGGTATCCACTATAGTAGAGAGCGATCTCTATGAGCAAGACATCCGCATTCCTGACATCCTCGGTCGGCCGGAAGCTGATCATGGGGCTGTCCGGGCTCTTCCTGTGCAGCTTCCTGGTGGTCCACCTCTATCTAAACCTCTTCCTGTTCAAACAGGACAACGGGGGGACGTTCGACCTCTATTCGGAATTCATGGCGACCTACCCCCTGATCCGGCCACTGGAGATTCTCCTGTTTTCCGGGTTCCTCCTCCACGCGTTTCTGGGCATCTGGCTCTGGCTGGTGAATCGCCGGGCGCGCCCGGTGCGGTATGCCGTCCTGAAAGCAGGCGACAGCAGTGCGCTGTCATCGCGTATCATGTGGGCCACCGGCATCGTGGTTGCCGCCTTTCTTGTGTTGCACATCAACGCGTTCTTCGTCCAGTCGCGCTTCTTTGCCAACGGACGCACCATGTATGAAATCGTGCGGGAAGCATTCCTCAACCCGTGGACCGTCGGCTTCTACCTGGTCGCCCTCGTCTTTCTTGCCTACCACCTGCGGCACGGCTTCCAGTCGTCATTCCAGACATTTGGCATCCGCCACCCGCGGTACAGGCAGGCAATCGATCTTCTTGCTATTATCTTCTGGCTGCTCATCCCCCTTGGGTTCGCCGCCATCCCGCTTTTCTTCCTCTGGGCTCACTAAAGGGTCATCATCATGACACTAGACGCCAAGATTCCCTCCGGTCCCATTGAGAAAAAATGGGACAGCCATCGGTTCAATCTGAAACTGGTGAATGCGGCAAACAAGAGGAAGTACACGGTCATCGTGGTGGGTACCGGTCTGGCCGGAGCTTCGGCCGCGGCGTCCCTTGCGGAGCTCGGGTACAACGTCATCTCTCTCTGTTACCATGAATCCCCCCGCCGCGCCCACAGCATCGCGGCCCAGGGAGGCATTAACGCACCCAAGAACTACACCAACGACGGGGACAGCGTGTTCCGCCTCTTCTACGATACCGTCAAGGGAGGCGACTACCGCGCCCGCGAAGCCAATGTGTACCGCCTGGCCCAGGTGAGCGGACTCATCATCGATCAGTGTGTGGCGCAGGGTGTACCGTTCGGCCGGGAGTACGGCGGGATGCTGGACAACCGCTCGTTCGGCGGGGCGCAGGTCTCGCGCACGTTCTACGCCCGCGGTCAGACAGGCCAGCAGCTTCTCCTCGGCGCCTACTCCGCTCTCAGCAGGCAGATCGACGCGGGCAAGGTGAAGTTCTACCCGCGCCGTGAAATGCTCGACCTGGTCGTCGCGGACGGTCAGGCCCGCGGCGTCGTCGCGCGCGACATGATCACCGGAACGCTGGAGGTCTACACGGCAAACGCCGTGGTCCTCGCCACCGGCGGCTACGGGAATACCTTCTATCTGTCCACGATGGCAAAAGCCAGCAATGCCACCGCCATCTGGCGCGCACACAAACGGGGCGCACTCTTCGGAAACCCCTGCTTCACACAGATCCATCCCACCTGCATCCCGCAGAGCGGCTCGTACCAGTCGAAACTCACGCTGATGAGCGAAAGCCTGCGGAATGACGGACGTATCTGGGTCCCGAAAGCCAAAGGTGACAAACGCAATCCGAAGGATATTCCGGAAGACGAGCGGGACTACTACCTCGAACGTCTCTATCCCTCATTCGGCAACCTGGTCCCGCGCGATGTCGCGTCACGACGCGCAAAGGAAATGTGCGACAAGGGTTTCGGTGTCGGCCCGACCAGCCTCGCCGTGTACCTGGACTTCTCCGACGCGATCCAGCGCAACGGGAAACCCTGGATCGCCGAAAAATACGGCAACCTGTTCGATATGTACCATGAAATCACCGCGGAGGATCCCTACGCCATTCCCATGCGGATCTACCCGGCGGTCCACTACACGATGGGCGGCCTCTGGGTGGATTACAATCTCATGAGCACCATCCCCGGACTGTATGTCATCGGCGAAGCGAACTTTTCCGACCACGGCGCGAACCGGCTCGGCGCCAGCGCGTTGATGCAGGGGCTGGCAGACGGGTACTTCATCCTTCCGTATACGATCGGCGACTACCTGGCGGGCACACAGTTCAAAGCGGTCAAACCCGACGACAAACCATGCCAGGATGTGCGAAGCGAAGTGGAACAGCGCATGACACAGTTGATCGGAATCAAGGGGAAAAGGACACCGGATGATTTCCACCGCGAGCTCGGCAAGATCATGTGGGACAACGTGGGGATGGGACGTAACAAGAAGGGGTTGGAGGAAGCGATGAAGAAGATCGCCGACCTGCGCACCCAATTCTGGCAGGATGTGAAAGTGGTCGGGTCCGCCAATGATGTCAACACGGAACTGGAACGCGCCGGCAGGGTCGTCGATTTTCTCGAACTGGGCGAACTTCTGGCACGCGACGCCCACCACCGCCAGGAATCCTGCGGCGGGCATTTCCGCGAGGAGTATCAGACGGAAGAAGGAGAGGCGAAACGGGACGACAAAAAGTTTGCGTATGTCGCCGCATGGGAGTTTGCCGGCGACACAAAAGCCCCCGTCCTGCACAAGGAGCCGCTGGAATTCGAATACGTGAAACCTTCCCAGAGGAGCTATAAGTGATGAACATCACGGTGAAGATCTGGAGACAGAAAAACCGGGACACCAAGGGGAAGCTGGTCACGTACACGGTGCGCGACATCTCCCCGGATGCATCCTTCCTGGAAATGATCGACGTGCTGAACGAAGACCTCGTCCGGAAAGGCGAAGAACCGGTGGCGTATGACCATGACTGCCGCGAAGGAATCTGCGGCAGCTGCGGCCTCATGATCAGCGGCCGCGCACACGGACCCAATCACGGCGCCGCATCATGCGAACTCCGCATGCGCAGTTTCCCCGACGGCGGTACGATCACGGTGGAGCCCTGGCGCGCCCGGCCGTTCCCGGTCATCAAGGACCTGATGGTGGACCGGACCGCATTTGACCGGATCATGCAGGCCGGCGGATATGTTTCCGTGAAAACCGGACAGGCACCCGACGCCAATGCCATCCCGGTCCCGAAACACCACGCGGAAGAGGCGATGGATGCCGCGGCGTGTATCGGGTGCGGTGCCTGCGTCGCCACCTGCCCGAATGGTTCCGCCATGCTGTTCGTCGCCGCCAAGGTGTCGCAGCTTGCCCTCCTGCCGCAAGGACACGCCGAGCGGAAAGAACGGGTGGAACGGATGATCGCACAGATGGATGCGGAAGGATTCGGCGCGTGCTCCAACACCTACGCGTGCGAAGCCGAGTGCCCCAAAGAGATATCCGTCCAGCATATCGCACGACTCAACCGGGAATTCATCCGCGCAAAAGTGCTGTAAAAGAGAAGGGTGCTGACCGATGCTCCCGGCAATCATTCACCCGGCGAACCTCCGTGCACTGTACGGTAAAATCCGTACCACCGGCGGCACTGTTCTCTCCAAACTCCTCACAGGAAACGAGACGCGTGTCCGCGCTCCCTGGCGTCAGACGGGTTCCGGTCCCGCCCAGTGGACAGCAATCCCGCACCTCCAGGAGCGCATCCGGACCAGGATCACCGGTGATCCGCGCGTCAATATCCCCCAGTACGTCACAGAACGCTATGGAACCCCCGAAACCAAATGGCACGCCCTTTCCCTTGGATGCGGTACCGGCAGAAAGGAACTCGGGTGGGCGGCAACCGGCTCGATTGAATCCCTCGACGCTTTTGACATCTCTCCCGATCGAATCGCCGAAGCGCAACGGCTCGCCGGACAGGCCGGCAAAACCGATCTCCTGCGATTCGCCGTCGGCGATGCCCGAACCCTGCAACTGCCACCCGGGGGATACAACCTCATCATCGTGGAGGACGCCCTTCACTACTTCTCACCTCTGCACGTCCTGCTGAAGCGTATCGACGAATGGCTCGCCCCGGGCGGACTCTTCATCGTCAATGAGTTCGTCGGACCAAACCGTTTTCAATGGACCGGACGCCAGCTGGCCATCACCAATGCGCTCCTCTCGTCCATGCCCGCCCGTTTTACCCTCCGCCCCGACGGGCAGCCGAAGTTGCCGGTGCATCGCCCGGGGAAACTGACAATGTTCATGTATGATCCGTCCGAGGCGGCGGAATCGTCCAGGATACTCCCCGCCGTCCGCACACTTTTCGACATCCGCGAAGAAAAGCCGTACGGCGGCACAATTCTGCATCTCCTTTTCAAGGACATTGCGCATCATTTCATACAGCCGGACGCCGAGGCAGAGGAAATCCTGCAGCGGTGCTGCGCGGCGGAGGACGAAGCCTTCGCCCGCGGCGAGATACAGAGCGATTTTTCCTTCCTGGTCGCAGCGAAACGATCCCTGTGACACCGTTTGCGGCTCCTCCGGCCCCCCCCGGGGGCGTTTCTCTTCGGGCCATCCGGTATATCCTTCTCGCAACGGCACTTACCCGCATACCCTTTCTCGTGACCGGCTACGGCGCCGAAGGTGACGCATGGCGGGTCGCCGCAGTTGCGGACCAACTCTGGAGGACCGGACAGTACGAGATCTCCCGCCCACCGGGCTATCCGTTGTTTGAATTCCTCTGCGCTCCGCTGGTGGGATCGGGCGGCGCCCTCCTCACCAACATGGCCACTCTCCTGGCATCCCTTGCCACCCTCATTGTCTTTTTTCGTTTTGTCTCCCAGGAGG
>Ga0209253_10002800_pt1 | contig 15423 bp, 15 predicted proteins | sample FrelakmetBRP12BR_FD_187145 | JGI IMG/M metagenome (GOLD analysis project Ga0209253, IMG submission 187145) | Freshwater lake sediment microbial communities from the University of Notre Dame, USA, for methane emissions studies - BRP12 BR (SPAdes)... | ecosystem: Environmental > Aquatic >...
ATCGCGTGGGAGCACCCCCGCCGCGCCGTGTCCGCACGGGACGTGTCGCCGCGCAAGCCGCGCTAGCAGGCGGTGGGCATTGCCAAGGTCGGGTCCGGAGCAACGGGCGCCGATCGCTGCGCGTCCTGCCAGCCCGTCGTTCGCGCGCGGAGGCAGGCGCACGGCGCGCAGACCCCAACACGCAGCGCCCGTGCGCCGGCACCGCGAACAACTAGCAGGCGTTTGAAAAGCGTCGACGAATCCTTCTCATCCGCCTCATTCCGAAGCGAAGCGAGGAACCTGCTGTGGGCAATTGGCTGATTTCGTTCCGAAGCAGGTTTCTCGCGGAGCCTGTCCTGAGCGCAAGCGAAGGGCTCGAAATGAGACAATCTTGGATAGTTGACGCGAATTTCAACAGCCTGTTAGGCCATCGCTTGCGCCGCGGCGCTCATGGCGCAAACGTTCCGGGAAACACCCAGAGCAGCAACGCCGTCATCGTCGCGTAGCGCGCGAACTTGCCGATGGCCATGTAGAGCACGCACGGCCAGAACGGAAGCCGCAGCCAGCCCGCCACCGCGCAGAGAGGATCGCCGACGATCGGCAGCCAGGACAGCAGGCAGGCCGAGGGCCCGAATCGCTCGAGCCAGCGCAGCGCCCGCGGATGCGCGGCGCCGTGGTCCTTCGACACGCGTTCGTAGACGAACTCGGCGCCGTAGCCCATCCACCATGTGAAAGCGCCACCGAGCGTGTTGCCCGCGGTACCGACGAGAATCGCCGGCCAGAACAGGTCCGGATTCAGCTTCACGAGCCCGAAGACGGCGGGCTCGGATCCCATCGGCAGCAGCGTCGCCGAGACGAAGGCGACGACGAAAACCGTGCTGAGCCCGTACTGCGGCAGCGCCAGCGCGGCCAGTAACGGGGCTATCCACTCGTCCATTCCCGCCATCATACGAAGGCTTGGCCGCTTTCCGAAGTCCCGCATTGTGCGGGATACGCGGCGCAGGATCCGGCGATGCCACGCAACCCGTCGCAGCCACGCCACCCTTCGCATGAATAGACGCCCGCGACTCCTCGCGCCTGAAGTCCGCGAACGACGTCACGAGGTTGGACCCTGGGTTGGACCTTGCGCGACCACGCCGGCAGCGGCCGAAGATGAGAGGTGTCCGACCTTGCACACGGCCGCTTCACGGTGCTGCGCCGTGGCCGGATACGGCATAAAGTGCATGTCTATCCCAACCCTGCCGCGCGCCATGACCTCCCACCTTGCCGATCCCGAGCACAACCCTTCGTTCACGCGCGGCGTCTTCCTGGGGGAGATTCGCGAGGATCTCGTCTTTCCCTTCCCGGAACTCGCGCCGGATGACAAGGAAAGCCTGAACGCCGTTCTCGATTCCTTCCGCGCGTGGGCCGCGGACACCGTGGACACCGTCCGGCTCGACCGCGAAGGCCGCTTCGGGGACGACGTACGCGCCGGCATGGCCGAGCTGGGCATGATGGGATTGAACATTCCCGAGGAATACGGCGGCTTCGGCGCCTCCGCCCTCCTCTTCAGCCGCGTCTTCGGGGAAGTCGGCACGACCGACGCGTCGCTCGCCGTCTACTTCGGCGCCCATCAATCGATCGGGTGCAAGGGCATCACGCTCTTCGGGACGGAGGATCAGAAGCGGCGCTGGCTCCCGTCCTGCGCCGCCGGCGAGCGCGTCGCCGCCTTCTGTCTCACCGAAGCCGGGTCGGGGTCCGACGCGCAGGCGATGCGCACGACGGCCGTCCCCAGCGCCGACGGCACGCACTACCTGCTGAACGGCGAGAAGATCTGGATCTCCAACGCGGGGTACGCGGGTGTCTTCACCGTGTTCGCCAAAGTGCCGGTCGACGTGGACGGAACCGCGAAGCGGCGTGTCACCGCGTTCATCGTCGACGCGCGCGCGCCGGGCGTGTCGCTGGGGAAGATCGAGGACAAGATGGGCATCAAGGCAAGCGACACGCGGTCCGTGTCGTTCGCCAACGTGCGGGTACCCGTCGAGGACCGCCTGGGCAACGTCGGCGACGGCTTCCGGATCGCGCTGGAAGTCCTCAACTCCGGCCGGCTGGGGCTGGCCGCGGGATCATCGCTCGGCACGCGCAGGATCCTCGATTACGCGCTCGCGTACGCGAAGGAGCGCCAGCAATTCGGCCGCCCGATCGGCTCGTTCGAGATGATCCAGCGCAAGTTCGCGCTGGCCGCTGCCGACTGCTACGCGGCGGACGCCGGATGGATGACCTGCGCGTCGATGGTCGACCGTGGCGGCATCGACTTCTCGCTGGAAACGGCGGCGTGCAAGGTGTTCGCCTCGGAGCTCAGCTATCGCGCGGCAGGCGACGCGCAGCAGATCGCCGGCGGCATCGGCTACTCGAAGGAGTACCCCTACGAGCAGGCGGTGCGCGACTGCCGGATCATGCTGATCTTCGAGGGGACGAACGAGATCCTGCGCGCGCTCATCGCGCTGTCCGGACTGCAACAGCCGGGCGAGCAGCTGAAGGAGCTGGGCAAGGCGTTCCGTGACCCGCTGCGCTCGTTGGGCGCGATCGGCTCCTACATCGGCGGGCGTGTGAAGAGGCAACTCGTGAAGCCCGACTTCACGCGCGTCCACGAGGCGCTGAAGGGCGAGGCCGAGATGGTGGCCAGGACAGTCCACCGCCTCGCGCTTGCCGTCGAAAAGCTGCTCGTCGCGCACGGCAAGGACATGATCGAGCGCCAGTTCCACCAGGAGCGCCTCGCCAACGCGGCCATCGACATCTATCTGTCGACCGCGACGCTGTCCCGCGCGACGTGGGCGATCGGCAAGGCGGGCGGCGCCGACAAGGCCGCGGCCGATCTCGACAACGCGCGCATCTTCATCGCGATGGCGATGCGCCGCACGCGGCGCGCGCTGCGCGCGCTGGAGCGCAACCAGGACGCACGGCTCAAGGTACTGGCGGAGCGCGCGCTCGAGACCGGGTCGTTGACGGTCGCCACGCCGACGGACGCGTAGCCTTCGCAACCACGAACGACCACTCGCCGTGACGCCCGGCATCCTGCAGGTCATCCTGATATCGGCGATCCCCGTCGGTGCCGCGTTCCTGGGGGCGACGACCGCAGCCTTGCGCCCGCCCGGCCCTGTCGTCCGCAGCAGCATCCAGCACTTCGCAGCGGGCGTCATCTTTTCGGTGGTCGCCGTCGAGCTGCTGCCCGAGGTGCGACGGGGGCACGATCCCCTCGAGGTCGGCCTGGCGTTCGGGGCCGGCGTCGCACTCATGCTCGTCATCGACGAGGTAGTGAAGCGCTTCAATCACGGCGGGGCACACGCGGGCGCGCGCAGGCCCTCGCCCGGGCAACTCGTGCCGATCGGCGTGGACCTGCTGCTCGACGGTCTCCTCATCGGCATCGCGATGACCACCGGGATGAAGCAGGGTGTCCTGCTCACCATCGCGCTCACGCTCGAATTGTTCTCGCTCGGACTCACGATGGCGGTGCAGTTCGGCGCCGCGAAGCCTGTGGTCCGGGTGCTGGCGCCGACGGCCATCGCGTGCCTGATGATCGTTGGCGCGGTGCTTGGCCGAACGGTCCTCGCCGACGCGTCGGTGCACACATTGGCCGGACTTCTCGCATTCGGCTGCGCCGCGCTGCTTTTTTTGGTGACGGAAGAGCTGCTCATCGAATCGCACGAATCCGCGGACACTGCCGTCACGACGACGATGTTCTTCGTCGGGTTCCTGATCTTCCTGCTGCTGGGGATGGTCGAGTAGCGGACGAATCCATTGAGCCATGCTGACAGACCGCGTCGCAGGGTGAATAATTGAAGGTGTCCGGCGCAAATCCGCGCCGACGCACGTCAAGACAGACAGGAGCAATCATGGCGACACGTCGAACCACAATGAGAAGCCGAACCGGCACGAAGCTGTACGCTGTCCGTGACGAAAGCGGGCAGTTCAAGGACATCCAGACCTACAAGCGCGCGCACTCCGCCGACATGCGCCACAAGTCGAAGGCCGAGAAAGTGGCGACACAGGGACCCATCGAGAAGAAGGTGAGGAAGGCCGCAAAGGACGCCGTGAAGTCGGTCAAGGGCGCAGTCGCAGCGGTAGGCCGTGCGGCGAAACGCGCGGTGAAGCAGGTCTCGAACCCGATGCCGGCCCGAAAGGGGACGGTCAAGGCCGCCGCCAAGAAGACTGCCGGCAAGCCGGCCGCGAAGAAGTCCGCCAAGAAGGCCGCGAAGAAGACGACCGCAAAGTCGACCGCGAAGAAGTCCGCCAAACCGGCTGCGAAAAAAGCCGCGAAGAAGCAATAGCGCTCATCGTTCGGAAGCCTGTACGGCACCCGCCGGGCCCTTCCACGGGCCCGGTCCGCAGGCGCTTTCAGTCGTCGGTGCGTTTGGCCCAGCCGTCGATCACCTGATCGAGCCCTGCCCGGTAGTCCGGGAACTTCGGCGTCCATCCCGGCACGCGCGGTCCCGGCGCCCGATCCGGCATCGGGAGCGCAGCCTGCTGCATGTGTTCCTCGCGGACGATCGCCTTGGCCAGGGGCTTCGAGAACAACGGCAGGTGCAGCGGCGTTCGCCGGCCGACCCGGTGCGCGAACGCGTCCATGAACTTCGTGAACGAGACCGCGTGGCCGTCGGTGGCATAGAGGATCCTGCCCGCGTTTCGCGCGCGCGCTGCAGCGATCAGCGCCGCGACGGCGTCGAACTGATGGAGGTGGTACTGGAGCGCCTTCGCGGGGCCCGACCAGTACGGCCGGCCCAGCCGGAAGGCCGCGCGATAGGCGCGCAGGTCCGCACTCTCCGGGCCATACAGGTAGCCCAGGCGCACAACGCAGGCGGGCACCGGCCCCGACAGGACCAGCGCTTCGCATTCGCGGATGGCATCGACGCACGAGCGCAGAGGCTCCGCCAGGACGGCCCCCCGCTCGACGGCGTGCACGAAGGCGAAGCTCGCGTGCACCAGCATCGACGCGCCGTCTGCGTGGGCCGAACGGAGCGCCCGTCGCGTTCCTGCCCGCGCCGTGCGCGCATAGTCCTTCCACGCATGACCGTCGTGGAGCAGCGTGTTTGCCTGCTGCCCGGCAACGTCGATGTGGACGTTGCCTGCTGCGCCCGCCCCGCGCTGCCGCGCGAGAATGCGGCCCAGTTCGGAGCGCTTGCCCGTGATCGACACCGTCATGGGGTCACGACAGCGTCAGGAGTTCGGCCGGCGTGGTGCCGGAAGTTGCGATCGACGGGCGCCCGGCGGCAAGCCGACCGTCGCCGGGAATCGCCGACGTGCGTGCCGGCCGCCGCATGGCTTGCTCGCGTTGCGCTGGCGTCGGTACCGCACGCAATCTGCGCGCCCTATGCCCTGCCGCCCCGCGGCCCGAGGAAATACCACAGGATCAGGCCGAGCACGGGCAGGAGCACCACCACGATGGTCCAGAGCAATTTCTTCTCATTCGACGCGGAGCTCTGGAAGATGTTCATGATCGCCCAGATGTCGCCCACGAGGATCAGCACGCCCCAGAGGCTGTGGTAGCCGAAGTTCATCATTGCGCGATTCCTTTCCTGTTGTCCCGCCCCCGCGCTCCATCCGGATGGAGTGGTAGATGCCGAACTGTACCGTCAACAGTGGGTACGCGACCGTTCGGTTGGCAACCGCAGGCCGCCGAACGCGAGCGGCGCCCGCTCACGGAATCGCTGCATCAAGGCCGGTGGCTTGGCGTTCGCCGGCCACCGCATCCGGTTCCGGAGGTGGCCCGCGGTCTCGCCACCCTGCAAGCGAAGCCCCGAACATCCTATTGTAATGATCCCGGTCCGCCTCGTAGCAACCGCAGGACGCGGCCTTCAGGCCGCGCCGGTCGAGCACCGTGATGTCGCCGCGGTTGTATTTGATCAGGCCTCGATGTTGAAGGGAACTCGCCGCCTTGGTGACCCCGACGCGGCGCACACCCAGCATCAACGCGAGGAACTCCTGCGTCACGTGAAAGGTGCTCGCGTGCGCACGGTCCTGCGTCATCAGCAGCCAGCGGGCAAGCCGCGCCTCGACCACGTGGAAGCGCGTGCAGGCCGCCGCCTGCGCGAGTTGGCTCAAATGAACGAAGGCATAGCGGTCGACCGCGCGTTCCAGCGCCTCGCAGCGCGCGAGTTCGCGCCGGAAAGTCGTGGCCTCCATCCTCAATGCGGCGCCCGCGCCGCGCACCACGGCGCCAAGAGGAGAAACGTCGACGCCGAGCGCCAGAGGAACGCCGAACATGCCCTCGTTGCCGATCAGCCCGATATCGAGCGAGTCCGTCCCATCGGCCGGCATGACGAGGGAAATGAAACAGGTGGTGGGGAAATAAGCGTAGCCGAGACGCTCCATCGGCGCGTAGAGCACGTCGGCAAACGCGCACTCCACCGTCTCGCACCCGGCGAGGATTCGACGCAGCTCGTTCGCGGGCAGCGCCTCGAGCAGGCGACTTTCCACGGCCGCGCATTGGGACGATGGCACTGACACTCTCCACAGCACAGCGGGCGGTGGGACCGACAGTTCGGCCTCCGCAGGCTCGGGAAGCGATTCGAGCAAGCGTTCCCGACCGACCAGGCGTCTCCTGACCCATTGCCGCGAGTGGAACGATACGGCGAGGATTTTCCTGCGTCTGTGCGCTGTCGCACACGCGCGCCGGACGCGGCGGCTTGGTGCGGGACCGGAGACGCCTTTCCCATCCACTCCCGGAGGATGGAGCCCTGCACTCCTGCGGCCGCGCGCATCGGCGCACCGCGTTCATCCCGATGGTCCGCGCTGCGAGCGCGGGCGAATGCCGGTCCCGGTTCGACCGTGCCACCGGGGCATTGCGGCGCCTCCGGTTTTGTTCGATAGCGTACAGACGTTGTGCGGCGTCGCACGCAACATTCCGACTGTGGTGCTCTGAAACCGCCGATACGGCGGCAAGAGGAACCCAACCGAGAAGGAGCAAGCGCCATGAGCATCGGCACCATCCTGCTGATTGTCCTGATCCTGATACTGATCGGCGTCATCCCGACGTGGCCGCACGCACGCAGCTGGGGCTACGGGCCCAGCGGCATCGTCGGCGTCCTGCTGATCGTCGTGCTCGTCCTGTTCCTCATGGGACGGCTGTAGTTCCGCGCGTTTGCAGCGCGGTCTCTCACTCGAAGGAGTTGACATGAGAAGCATTGTTCGCACTGTGGCAAGCCTCGCCGGCATCCTGTTCGTGGCAGTGGCGCTGGGTTGCGCTTCGACGGCGAAGCAGGAAGGTACCGGCGAATACTTCGACGACACCGTCATCACGACGAAGGTCAAAGCCGCCATTCTCGACGAGCCCACGCTGAAATCCGCCGAGATCAACGTCGAGACGTTCAAGGGTGTCGTGCAGTTGAGCGGGTTCGTGAGTTCGCAAGCGGCCGAGAACACGGCGGTTGCGGTGGCCCGCAAGGTCCCCGGGGTCAAGTCGGTCAAGAACGACATGCGTCTGAAGTGACGCTTGATCCGTCCCGGACGCGGGGCCGCTTCCATGCGGCCTCGCATCGGATGCCGTGCCGTTCCGGAACGCCGGAATTACCTACCGGCGCAATGACGGCGGCGCGCATTGTCGGTGACGAACCAATGGGCGCTTTGCTGCTCGCTCCCGCTCAATGTCTTTTGACGACGCGTTGGAGAATTACGTGGTGTTACGTGGTGGGCTGAAGGACAGAAAATGCGCAAATTCCTCATCGTGATGTCGTTGCTGCTTGGCTCGATCACCCCGGCCGCCGCCCAGGTGAGCATCGGCATCGGACTTCCCGGCGTCAGCATCGGAATCAACCTGCCTGTCTACCCGGAACTCGTCAGGGTGCCCGGCTACCCCGTCTACTACGCTCCGAACGTGAGCTCGAATTTCTTCTTCTACGACGGCATGTACTGGGTCTACCAGGGCGACAACTGGTACGCGAGTTCCTGGTACAACGGGCCGTGGGGGCTCGTCGCTCCGGCGGCGGTGCCTTACTACGTCCTGCGCGTTCCCGTGCGCTACTACCGACACCCACCTCCGTACTTCCGCGGGTGGCGCTCGGATGCGCCGCCGCGCTGGGGCGAGCACTGGGGCAATTCGTGGGAGCAGAATCACAGCGGGTGGGACCACTGGAACCGCAGCGCCGTGCCCGCGCCGGCCCCGCTGCCTTATTACCAGAGGCAGTATTCAGGGAATCGTTATCCGCAGTTCGAGCAGCAGCAGGCGCTGCAGAGCCAGAATTACCGCTACCAACCGCGGGACACGGTCGTGCAGCAGCACTATCAGGCGCAGCGTGTGCAAAGCGCGCCCGCGCCCATTCCGCCGCAGGACCAGCGCGGTACCGGCCGGCCACCTTCATCGCAACAGGGCACTTCACCCGCTCCGCGCGGACAATCACCCCAAACGGGTGGCACCAGCGTTCAGAGGCCAGTCCCTGTCCAGCCGCCTCCGCAGCAAGCCAGCCCTCCTGTCCAGCGGCCGACGCAGCAGCCGCCGCATGCGGCGGCGGCGCGTGAGCAGCAGGCGCCGCGGTCGCAGGGTCAAGGTCCGACTCAGAAGTCGCCAGCCGTCCAGGCACCTTCGCAGCAGGCGGGTCCTGCCGCCAAGCCGCAGAAGCAGCAGCACCCGCCAGAGGCGGCCCAGCGCGAGCAGCCGTCGCCGAGGTCGCAGGGTCAGGACAAGGGACCGCAGGGCAAGGGGTCCGCGCAGGAACCCAAGCACGGCCAGGATCAGGGTGACCAGCGGGTCAGGGAACGCAATAAGTGAGGCGGGGAAGCCGCCTGCCGGACGTCGACACGACGAGGCACCGGGTCCGCCAATGCAATGCGGGGTCGCCCACGCGCTGAACGTATAGGGCGTCCCCGCTCCCGCCCCGACCGCTTCGCCTTCGACTGCCGGCGGCCGTCTGCCGTTCCCCGGGCGACGGATCACCGCAATGTGGCGAGCACGCCCAACCGCTGCCCGGTCGCCCGGCAAGCGCGGCTGCGCGCGCGATCCATGCAGCACTTCCTCCCGGTCCCGCGCCGCATGCAAACGCTCGAGCATCGCAAACAACTCGACGGACTCCGGTTCTTCGCGTTCCTGCCCGTATTCCTGGTGCACAGCGACGTCACGCGCTTCTGGTGGGGCAGCTACGGCGTCTCACTGTTCTTCGTGATCAGTGGATTTCTGATTACCCGGATCCTGATCGCGTTCGAGCACCGGCCGCGCGGCGAGGTGCTCAAGAGCTTCTACGCGCGCCGCGCGTTGCGAATCTTTCCCGCCTACTACCTCGTGCTGGGCGTGGCGGCCGCCACGGTCGGCATCGCGTACCTGCCCGTGTACGTCCTCTACGTGATGAACTGGGGGATCTTCTTCTACACGTGGATCCGGCCCGAGCTCGTGGGCATCGCGTGGGAGCCCACGCGGATGTACGGCATCCACTTCTGGTCGCTCTGTGTCGAGGAGCAGTTCTATCTCGTGTTCCCGCTGCTGTTCCTGATCCTCAAGCCGGGGCGCGCGCGCCTGGGCTGGCTGCTCGCTCTGTGGGGCGCGTCCATCGGCCATGGGGCCCTTCTACTGTCCGGAAGACGAGAAGCTCTACCTCGACCTCTCGTTCTTCCGCGATCTGCAAACGCGCTTCGCGGCTCCCGGCGACTTCGCGCAAGCCTACGTGATTGCGCACGAGGTGGGCCACCATGTGCAGAAGCTCACCGGCACGATGCAGAAGGTGGAAGCTGCGCGCGCAAACGCGTCCCAGGCCGAATCCAACCGGACTTCCGTGCGCCTGGAGTTGCAGGCCGACTGCTACGCGGGCGTCTGGGGACACCACGCGGGCACGATGAAGCAACTGGATTCGGGCGACATCGCGGAGGCGCTCAATGCCGCGACCGCGATCGGCGATGACCGGATGCAGAAGCAGACGCAGGGCCGTATCGCGCCCGAGACGTTCACCCACGGCTCATCGGAGCAGCGCGTGCGCTGGTTCAAGCGCGGGATGGACTCGGGCCTGCCCAACGACTGCGACACTTTTACGGCCAGCGCCCTCTGACAGTCGCTTGGTCGCTCTGGCAGGCTGTTGAAGTGCGTCGACGAATCCCTCTGATTGGCCTCATTCCGAGCGCAGCGAGGAATCTGCTGTGGGTAGTTGGCAGATTTCGCTCGGAAGCAGCTTTCTCGCAGAGCTTGTCTTGAGTGCGAGCGAAGGGCTCGAAATGCGGCCCCGGTAAGTTTAAGGCGCGAATTTCAACAGCCCGCCAGTCCCGGCCGCCGCATTCGCGGCGGTGTCCGCTATTTCTTGGCGTCCTGCGCCGCGTCCTGGATCTGCTGGCCCGTCTTCTCGATTTTCTTGCCGACGCTCTCCACGGCCTTGTCGACTTCCTTGCCGGCGCGTTCGGCCGGCCCTTCCTTTTTCTCGCAGGCAGACAGGCCGAATGCGAGGACGCTCGCCGCCAAGCCGATGGCGACGACGTTGACGATCTTCGTCATGCGATTCTCCTTCGTTCGTAGATCCCGTCACTCTCCGAGCAGTTCGGCCACCGGCCACGAACGTCCGGGTTGGCCGCGAGGTCGTTCCCGCGCGGCAATTGGTCGTACGCTCTCCTGATGACCGCGTAGCACTCGCATGCATGCGCTTCCAGTCCGGGGCGATCGATTACGGTGACGTGGCCTCGGTGGTTGTGGATCAATCCCGCCTTCTGCAGCCTGCCGGCCGCCTCGGTGACGCCTTCGCGCCGCACGCCCAGCATCTGGGCGATCAGTTCCTGCGTCAGCGACAACTCGTTCGAGGGCAGCCGGTCGAGGCACGACAGGAGCCAGCGGCAAAGCCGCTGCTCGAGGGCATGGTGCCGGTTGCATGCGGCAATCTGTCCGATCTGCGTGATCAGGGCCTGGATGTAGCGCAGGAGCACCCGCGGCACCGGACCGTCATGCTCGAACTCCCGGTTCAGGATGCCCGCCGGCAGTCGATAGGCGTAGCCGGTGCTCAGCACCACCGCCTGGGTCGGCATGCTCCCGCCACCCAGGAAGGAGGCAAGGCCGATCACGCCCTCGCAGCCCGTGACGGCGAACTCCTTCGACGCACCGTTCTCCGTCACGCAGAATCGCGAGACGATGCCCTCGGTGAGGAAATACAGGTAGCGCTCCCGGTCCCCGGCGCCGTGAACGATCCAACCTGCCGGCAAAGGAACGGGCTCCAGATCCGGCTGGAGGCGCTCGTATGCATCAACTGGAAGCGCGGCCAGGAGACGGTTTTGCCGCGGTGCATGCGGTCCGCAGTACGCGCGCTCCGCAAGCGGCACCGCGGATTGCGCCTCCGGCCTCGGCCGAGGCAGATGCGACGGGGACATCGAACACGCCCTCCCGCGACGGGGAACGGACCATCACGCTGGCCTGTCGTTGCAGTGTAGCCAGTTCAGCGAACGCATCCGTTGACCTTCGTTAATTCCTGTGTGCGATACCGCACAAAATGACGCGAGCGCGCGCATCCTCGAACCGAGGTGCCCGGGAAGGCCGCCAGCGGGGGTTGCGGTTTCCCGGCGACGCTCCGGGGTGCGCCGGAGCGGATCGCTTGATGCATCGCGAATTCTGTTCGACAGCGCACAGACCCCGCTCTCCGGCCGGCCTAGATTGGAATTGCGATTCGCCGAGGCACGACACCGGAGTGATGGATCGAGGATTTCGTTTCGCGTGGCCGCGACTCGATCGCGGCCCGGCGCAGTGATCCCGGTGCCAGGCTTGGACGTTTTTGATCGCGGAGCAAGGCGTGCCGGCCGTTGACCGGTACGCTTCATCAGGAGCACGTCATGAGCATGAACAAACACCAGGTCAAAGGCCGCGTCACGGAAGTTAAAGGCATGATCAAGGAAGCCGCCGGCAAGCTCGTGGGCAACGAGAAGCTGGAAGCAAAGGGCAAGGTCCAGAAGGTCCTCGGCGAGGCGGAGGCGAAGCTCGGCGACATCAAGCAGGACGTGAAGGACGCAGTCAAGAACGCGTGAACGCAACGCATCCTGATCCGGCCGGGATCGCGTGGGGCTATCCCATGGGTCCGGCCGGCTTCGTCATGCAACCGAGGAGCAACTGATGGCAACTCCCGCATTCGATGTTGACCAGGTCCTGAAGAGCCTGGCGAGCCAGTCGATCAAGCAAGGCAGCGACGTGCGCGCCGCCGTGCGCAACCTGACGCTCAAGGCACTGCAGCAGCGCGAACTCACGCTCGACCAGATCGGCAAGGTTCTCCGCAGCGTGACCGAAGGGGTGACCCTCGGCGTGTCCAACCGCGAGCTCAAGGTCGAGAAGACGCTTTCGGACACCGTTGCCGGCATGGACGATGCGCTGCTCAAGGCCGTCGAGGCGAGCAACGTCGCGCTGCACCGGCTGACCGGCGAAGGCTACGACTTCGAGGACTCCAATCTGAAGCGGGCCCTCGACGAACTCGAGAAGCTCGAGGACGAGTTCCTGCAGAGCATCGCGCAGGCGACCGAGAGTGCCAGCGAGAAGATCAAGGCCCCGTGGGGCCGTGTGCTGGCGCAGACCAGGCTGTCGCGCACCGCCGCGGGCCTGCAAGTCGAGTCGACGATGCGCGCCTACGCGAAGCGCGCACAGGAGGCGATGCGCACGCAGCGCGAGACGGGCTTCAAGACCGCGCATCTGCTCACGCAGAACTTCGCGATCCTGGCGAGCGGAATATTGATCGGCATGTCCGAGGGTCTGGGAGGCAAGCCTGCCGCCACAAAACGAGCGACGAAATCGGCGACCGGTCGCAAGGCCCCCAAGGTTGCCAAGCGGTTGACGGCCAAGTCCGCCAAGCGCGCCCCGGCCAAGGCCGCGAAGCGACCCGCGGCGGTAAAGACCGCCAAGCGCTCGAAGGCCGCGACGCGCGCGAAGACGACCCGCAAATCCAGATAGCCGCCCGCTCGGTCGTGCGACTGCACGTCTCCCCCACCTCATTTCGACCCCTTCGCTTGCGCTCGGGACAGGCTGCGCGAGTGGCCTGCTTCTGAACAAAGTCAAAGGATCGCCAAAAACAGGGGCCTTGCTTCGCTACGGAACAAGGCCAAAGGGGGAGAATCGTAGAAGCGCTTGATTTGCCTGTTGCGTGCATGGGCTTGTCCACGGCCCCGAACGGTATTTGCATTCCGCCACGGCCGCCGACCGTCTTGGGATCGGTCGCGCGCGTGGCGCCGGAATCTCCGGCACGGGGCACGCGGGCTCTGGAGAGGAAAGGACAATGGCAGGCCGACCGGCGGTTCCTGAAAACCCGGAGAGCGGGCGAACGCCGGAAGCGGTGCTGGCGCTGACCCGACAGTTGCTCGCCGAGTTGCACCCCGGCGTCGCATGGATCCGCCCGGTCGCGCTGGACAGCGCGCTCGAGCGCGACCTGGGACTGGACAGCCTGAGCCGCGTGGAGCTCGCGGTGCGCGTCGAGCGCGCGTTCGCGGTGAGCCTGCCGGAGAAGGCGCTGGCCGAGATCGTCACGCTGCGCGACCTGCTCGCCGCACTGCAGGAGGCCCCGGCAATCTCGTCAGCCGCGGCGCCGGGCCCCCCGTCCGCGCGCTGGTCCGAGCCGGCGCAGGCCTACCCTCACGATGCTGCAACGCTCGTCGAGGCGCTCGATTGGCACGTGCGCGCGCATCCGGATCGCGTGCACATCGTCTGCGTCGGCGACGGCGTCGAGTCGCCCATCACCTATCGCGATCTGCTCCGGCAGGTCGAGTTCGTCGCCGCAGGACTGCAGCGCCACGGGCTGGAACCGCGCCAGACGGTGGCGATCATGCTGCCGACCAGCCCGGAGTACTTCCACGCCTACTTCGGCATCCTGCTCGCGGGGGGCATTCCGGTGCCAATCTATCCGCCCGCGCGCATGTCGCAGATCGAGGAGCATGTCCGTCGGCACGCGGGCATCCTGTCCAACGCCGAAGCCTCCATCCTCGTCACCGTGCCCGAAGCGCGCGGCGTGGCGCGCCTGCTCGAAGCCCGGGTGGCCGGCCTGCGCCGCGTCGTGACGGTCGCCGAGTTGAAGGAGCGCCAGGACACGCCACGACCGGTGCCCGTCGGGAAGGACGACATCGCGTTCATCCAGTACACGTCGGGCAGCACGGGGGAGCCGAAGGGCGTCGTGCTCACGCACGGCAACCTGATGGCCAACGTCCGCGCGATGGGCGAAGCCGTCGACGTCAGGCCGGACGACGTACTGGTGAGCTGGCTGCCGCTCTATCACGACATGGGGCTGATCAGCATGTGGCTGTCCAGTCTCTACTTCGCGATTCCGCTGGTGGTCATGTCGCCGCTTGCCTTCCTGGCGCGCCCGGAGCGCTGGTTGCGCGCGATCCAGCGCTACCGCGGCACGATCTCCGCGGCGCCGAACTTCGCCTACGAGCTGTGCGTGAAGCGCATCGACGACGCGCAGCTCGACGGGCTGGACCTGCACTCCTGGCGCATGGCCTGCAACGGCGCCGAGCCGGTGCTCCCGGCAACGCTGCGCCGCTTCACCGAACGGTTCGCGCGCTACGGCTTCCAGGCAGAGGCCATGGCCCCGGTGTACGGCCTCGCCGAATGCACGGTCGGCCTGCTGTGTCCGCCGATGAATCGCGGGCCGCGCGTGGACCGGGTGCGCCGCCAGCCCTTCAGCCGCGCCGGGCGGGCCGAGCCCGCGGCCGCCGACGATGCCAGTGCGCTGCGCTTCGCCTCGTGCGGACGCCCGTTGCCCGGACACGCCGTGCGCATCGTCGATGCGCTCGGTCACGAGGTGAGCGAGCGCGTCGAGGGGAGGCTGGAGTTCAAGGGCCCTTCGGCCACCGGCGGCTACTTCCGCAATCCGGAGCAAACGCGGCGCCTGTTCGACGGCGAATGGCTCGACTCCGGGGACCGCGCCTACGTCGCGGACGGCGAGGTGTATCTCACGGGCAGGGTCAAGGACATCATCATCCGCGGCGGGCGCAACATCTATCCGCACGAAGTGGAGGATGCCGTGGGCGCCGTGCCAGGCGCGCGCCGCGGCTGCATCGCCGTGTTCGGCAGCCCCGATCCGAACACCGGCACCGAACGCCTGGTGGTGCTCGCCGAGACCCGCGAAACCGGCGCGGTGGAGCGCAACGCGCTGCGCGCGCGGATCGTCGAGGCCACCGTCGTGGTGCTGGGCGAACCACCCGACGAGGTGGTGCTGGCGCCGCCCCACACAGTGCTCAAGACATCGAGCGGCAAGATCCGACGCGCCGCCTGCCGCGAACTCTACGAGAGCGGGCGCGTCGGCGCGCGCGAGCGCGCCGCGTGGTGGCAAGTGATCCGCCTCGTCTCCGGTTCGCTGCTGCCGCAGGCGCATCATGCCGCGACCACCGTGGTGGATCTCCTCAATGGCCTCTGGTTCTGGTTGCTCTTCGCCCTGATCGCGCCGCCGGCTTGGCTGCTGACCGCGCTCGCGCCGAGCCCGGCCGCCGCGTGGCGCGTGAATCGGGTCGCGGCGCGGGTCACGCTGCGGCTCGCAGGTCTCTCAC
>Ga0209253_10002801_pt1 | contig 15422 bp, 17 predicted proteins | sample FrelakmetBRP12BR_FD_187145 | JGI IMG/M metagenome (GOLD analysis project Ga0209253, IMG submission 187145) | Freshwater lake sediment microbial communities from the University of Notre Dame, USA, for methane emissions studies - BRP12 BR (SPAdes)... | ecosystem: Environmental > Aquatic >...
TCTGGCCATGCAGGCGGAGATCACTATCTTGAAGCCCAGTCCAACCTCTTCTCTTAGCAGGAATTCAGGATCCTTTCTCCACAAAGGTGAGAAGCTGGCCAGATTCAAGTTGTGGGATATCTTGTCGATCCTAGTCTTCTGATATTCGCTTTCTACTGCACCTGATACGACCCCTTCAATATCTGTAGCATTCTTTAGATCAGAGAGACATCTTTCTAAGTCCAAGAGTTCATCATCTCTCTTCCCTTCACTCTCGCAAATGCAGAGTGGCAGGTGTATTGCATCGGCTTGGAGTCTGGTCCAATTGATGTTTGGGTAGTGAAACATGTATGACTCTGGATTATTTGTCTGAACTGCCACTAAAGAAGAGACATCCCAGCCTTGATTGAGAGCGTACCAGAGCGCAAGGCAACTGTCCTTCCCACCGCTGAACAGAATCGCGACATTCAATCTTGATTCCTCGTGTAATTGGATCTGGATTTTCTGCTCTTCAATAGGATCTTTCTGTTCTTTCAACACATCTCTGTTACGAGCCACAAATAAGATTCATCGATCGGAGTCCTCTGTTGCTACTGAAAAGTATAAAAACGTCAAGGAGTTCTAGTAGCGAGGTTCCTTTCGGGGAACCAAGAAATGAATTGCACTAGCCTTTCTGAGAGCTAGTAGCACTCTATGTTGGAATGGGATTAGGAAGATGCCGCATTACAAGACAACAGCAGAAATAATGAAGATCATACAGAACAAGGACCAAATCCGAAAGGCGTAGGGATCTACGCCCGGACAATATTGGTATCATTGCTCATGTTGATCATGGAAAAACCACGATGAGCGACTCACTCCTTGCTGCTGCAGGGATGTTGTCGCCATCAGTGGCAGGTACCGCTCTGGCCCTCGATTACATGGAGGAAGAGCAGAAACGACAGATGACGATTAAGGCCGCCAACGTGAGCCTCCTTCACGAAAAGGATGGCAAACCTTACGTGATCAACCTTATTGATACGCCAGGGCACGTTGACTTTTCTGGAAGAGTCACTAGGTCTCTTAGAGCTATTGACGGAGCAGTTGTTGTCGTCGATGCTGTTGAGGAGGTTATGGTTCAGACCGAGACGGTCACAAGGCAGGCTGTCGAAGTAAGAGTCAGGCCTGTTCTTTACATCAACAAGATAGACCGTCTTATCAAGGAACTCAAGCTCACTGCTGAGCAAATTCAGGAAAGGGTTGCTAGGATAATAAAAGACTTCAACGGTCTAATCGAACTGTATGCTGAACCTGAATTTCGAGAGAAATGGAAAGTCAATTTTGCCACAAACACAGTCGCTATGGGGTCAGCTAAGGATAGATGGGGTTTCACAAGCGAAATCGCTAGAACCAAGGGCGTAAAATTCTCGGACGTTGTGGATGCCTACAACGCCGGGACTGTGGAAGAACTCCAAAAGAAAAGCCCGCTACATGAAGCCATACTGAATATGTCCATCGCATCGATCCCTCCTCCACACGAAGCTCAAAGATACAGAATCCCAAAGATCTGGCATGGTGATGTGGACAGTGAAATTGGCAAGGCGATGATGAACTGTGACGACAACGGACCAGCGGTAATGTGCGTTGTAAACATAGTAGTCGATCCTCAGGCTGGAGTGGCGGCGACCGGCAGACTATTCTCAGGAACGCTGAAGGAAGGCGAAACTGTTCACCTCATTGGAGCACGTTCCGAAGCTCGTATCCAGCAAGTCTGCATCTACATGGGACCTTACCGAGAAGTGATCGGTTCACTCGGAGCCGGAAACATCCCGGCAGTGCTGGGTATCCAAGCTGCCAGGGCAGGAGAAACGATAGCCAGTACAAGTGATGTGATTCCATTTGAGGCAGTCAGCTATGTTACGGAACCCGTCGTCACGATTGCTGTGGAGCCAAAATACAGTCGGGATCTGCCCAAGCTCGTTGAAATCTTGAGGAAGCTCACAATAGAAGATCCCAACCTCGTTACCAAGATAAACGAAGAGACGGGCGAGTACCTGATATCAGGAATGGGTACGCTTCACTTAGAGATTGCCACGACCCTCATGACGAAGACGGGTCTGGAAGTGACAACATCAAAGCCCATAGTTCTATACAGGGAAAGCATAAAGTCATCAGCCGGACCAGTTGAGGGAAAATCGCCCAACAAACACAACCGCATACAACTCAGCGTCGAGCCTCTTGAAGAAGAAATTGTTGATATGATAAGAACAGGGAAAATCAGTGAGTACATGGACAAACATGCCATGGCCAAGATTCTCAGAGAAAAAGGATGGGCGACCGATGAGTCAAAAGGAGTCTGGGCACTTGATGAAACATGCAACATCCTGGTTGAAGTCACTAAAGGTGCCCAGTACGTCCAAGAAGCTAGGGACACGATAATATCTGGTTACAGGTGGGGTGTAAAGGAGGGTCCCCTTGCCTACGAACAGATGAGGGGATTGAAAGCCAAGATAACCGACGTTTCACTTCACGAGGACCCGGTACACCGTGGGCCTGCTCAAATAATGCCTATGATGAGAAGAGCCTTCTTCGCAGCTTTTCTCTCTGCTCAACCAACTCTTCTCGAGCCGATTCAGAGAATGACTGCTAAGATTCCGCCGGATCTACTGGGAGAAGTAACTAGCGTCATATCGCAGAAGAGGGGAAAGGTCGTATCTGTTGACCAGAAAGGTCACCTCATGTATGTGGTCGGTGAACTTCCTACCGCCGAGACTTTCGATCTCTCGGAGACCCTGAGAGGCGCAACCGCCGGAAGAGCTTTCTGGGGTCTGGAATTTGCGAGGTGGGCTCCGGTGCCAGCCTCAATGCTTACACAAGTTATACAGGACATCAGGAAGAGAAAAGGTCTGCCACCTGAGCCACAGAAAGCACAAGACTTCGTTGACTAGTATCTTAAGCAGATTGTGCTCGCATGATCCCAAGAAACTGAGGCTACAACAACTGGGGGCGCATTGATGAGCGTTGCTCGGCCACCTCAGGAGCTGCGGGCATTTTTAGAGACTAATACTGGAATCCATGAAAAAGATACCATTGTTTTGGTTGATGATGAGCCGACTATGGAGGCTGCTGTTTGATACTGCATCTCTTGAAGAAAGACATGTCCTTCTGAACGCATGTTCAATCTTTCGCAAACAATATTGTCAGCGCACGGCGGAAAGGAACCGTCCACCTTAGCATTCGCCCACCATCAATTCAACATCGTGGTCAAAATTGTCTTAGGTAAACCAACAAAACTGAGAATTTCAATGCGCAATTAGAGTCCAAGAGACATTGTTTTTATGGAACGCTTCATCCATAATACTTCGGGAGTTTTCTTGCACCAAGAAGAACACGTCGCATATATTCTCATAAGAGTAGAATCGGGCAAAGATCTTGATGTGTTCAATAGAATTCGTGGCCTTCAACAGGAGTACCCGTTGGGCGAGATAGCAATGCTATACGGTGACTATGACCTTATTGTCAAGGTACGAATAACTAAGACTGACGATTTAGAGAATTTCGTTTTCAAAGGCCTCCGCTCAATATCTGGTATTACCGAGACCAAGACGCTGATAGCTCCAAGACTACTTGAATTCAAGTAGGAGAGCCAGACCCGCTCTCTCTTAGATGACAAATCATTTAGCAATCTTACTTCTGGTTTGATCTTGCTGAATGATCTCCATTCAGCCAGGTTAGTCCTTGATCTTTTTCTGAGATTGCCGAAACAGGAGCTGTCAAATTATTGAAGGTAGGTCGATCAATGGAAATCGAATCTTGCCCTTTTTTCAGCAATGGAGAGTATTTCCCAGCAATCTCTGTCGTCAATCGCAATTGCCTTTCATCAAACCCTGCGGAATTTAGTATCTTCATCAATTCTTCCATATTTCTCACTTTTTCAGAATTCTTCTCGATAGATCTGATGATGCGTCTAGCATCATAGTATCCAACGGAACTTCTCAGCTCTCTGTAGACAGTCCTCTTAAACAGAATTCCGAGTTTCATAGACCCTCTTCCTTGAAGGTTTTTCTAGAGATTTTTTGTTCGACTTTTCCTAGGCCGAGTAGTATTCCGTGTATCAGGGCTTCTGGCTTTGGGGGGCATCCAGGAATGTAAACGTCGGTTGGAACGACATTGCTGACGCCGCCCATCGTTGCGAAGCTATCATGCCATATTCCACCTCCACACGCGCAATTACCAATTGCCACGACCAATTTGGGATCAGGCGCAGCCTCATACGCGTTAAGGAATGTTCCGACGGATTGCCTGGTTACAGGCCCCGTTACTAGCAAGATGTCGGCATGTTTGGGAGATGAGACACGTTTGATTCCAAATCTTTCAACGTCGAAGTATGGCGTGAGTGTGTCAACTATTTCTATATCGCATCCATTGCATCCACCGGTATTTACGTGGAATACCCATGGGCTCTTTGCTAGCTTTCTAATATCGTCAAGGCCATTGCTGGTATTTGCTCTGTGTTCGTTATTCATGTCGAGCTCCCCTGTAGACCTCAGCTAATACTTCGCTCCAATCTTTCCTTCTACAATCAGGACAGAGGAAAATCATTTCTGTGAACTCTTCTCCATAACCCTTTACTAGTTCAGAGTATGCGGAAAGGGTGTTCTCCAAAACTCTGTTTGTAGTGAAATAGTTTCCGCAGCTCTTGCATTTGGCAAGCGCGAACTGCAATACTTCTTCAAGATCTTCCCTGTTCAGAGAGGCGAGCTCAAACTCTTCGAACACTCTTATGGCGTCTACCGGACAAACCTCTTCGCATGTTCCGCACATTATGCATTGTCCGTAGAAGAGTTTTATCGTCCGAGTACCCTCGTGGTCATCCATAACCAATGCGTTCGGTGGACAGGCCTTAACGCAAGCTCCACAACCGATGCAATCATCGAAGTTAAGTTCAGGCTTTCCTCTCAGACCCTCGGGAACAGGTGTCCGATCTTTGGGATATCTGTAAGTTACGCGTCCCCTGGTGATTCCAATTTTGAGCAATCTTAGAATGTTTTTCATTGATTATCGCTTCAAGAGATCTTTGCTTGACAGTATTCTTTCTTTGCCACTATTTGCATCGACCACCAGCACTCTTTCGGCGCATGAAATGCACGGATCTATGCTCCCTATGATTATTGATGCGTCAGCCAGTGTATATCCTTCCAGCATGAGTGGCGTTGCTTGGAGGTTTGCGTAGGTTGGAGCTCTAACACGCCATCTGTACACTGTATCCTCTTTTCCAGTTATGATGTAATGAACGTCTGTTCCTCTAGGGCCTTCTACAAGTCCCACCGAGGTTACTCCTGGAGGAATATAATCTAGAGGAGTATGTACGGGGCCGTCTGGGAGTGATTCCAAAGCTTGTTCTATGATCTTTATGGATTGTAACACATCGTGGGCTCTCACGATAGTTCTGGCTAAGACGTCGCCTCCAGGCTCCACCGGACTCTCAAAGTCAAGATGTGGGTATGCTTCGTATGGGTAGTCTCTTCTAGAATCTATGGATATGCCGGAGGCTCTGGCCACGGGCCCCATCACTGAATACTTTTTCGCATCTTCCTTACGGAGGCAACCAACGTCCTTAAGCCTCTTCTTCAGCGTCCCCAAGTTCAAAGTGGCCCTAAGCAGTTCTTCATACTCCTCATGAATCTCAGAAACTAGTTTGAGGGCCTTTTCCTTCTTATCGGCTCTTATGTCTCTTCTTACTCCACCAGGAACTATCATGCCGTAGAGTTTTCGATTACCAGTTAGCAGCTCAGCGAGAAACATGTCTTTGTCTCTGACTCTCCAGAACTGCATAAGTCCAGAATCAAAACCAACCATGTGAGAGGCAACGCCAAGCCACAAAAGATGGCTATGCACCCTCTCAATTTCCAACATGACAGTTCTGATCCACTTAGCTCTCTCAGGGGCTTCAAACTTTGCCGCTTTTTCTAGGGCTTGAGTATAAGCTTCTGCGTGAACGGATCCACATATCCCGCATACTCTCTCTGCCATAAACGGTATTGTTTCGTATGTCAACCTTGTTTCAGCAATTTTTTCCAGGCCTCTATAGTTGAATCCTGCTCTTAGATCTGTGTTGACTATTCTCTCACCATTCGTAAGAAATCTAAAGTATATTGGTTCGTGAATCGCGAAATGGTAGGGACCGAATGGGATTATGTTGAACATTTTCCCATTTTCAGGAGCTTCAAAAGGATACCTCGGTTCGGCTTTGTAGGGTGGACGTGTGTCATGTTTGAAGTTTTTCCTTAAGGGATAGATATCTTCTGGCCACTCATCTGAAAGAAGGAGTTTCCTTGGATTTGGATGACCTATTGGGTTTAATCCCAAAGACTCCTTGACTTCCCTTTCGTACCAATCAGCGCAAGGGACATATTGCGTAACTGATGGAAAGTTTTCATCGCCCTTTCTTATTCTAGCTCTAAATACGACAAGGACGCCTTCTTCATACCATCCCAAGACGTAGTCTATTATGAAGTGGTCAAGAGACTCTATGTAGTCGGTTCCTGTCATAGTCATGAAGTGGCCTCCGAGGGAGTTGTGCGCGTAATCCAAGATTTGCGGAAGATCTGCTTTTTTTATTTCCATAAGGTGTGTTTTTTCACGAAGCTCAGTGACTTTTATGACATTGTCAGGAAACTTTGATCTTATCTTTGTTATTATGTCCATGGTTATTTCATTCAACTCGTACCATTCGTTAGGAATGATAGTATCAACGCTATTGATGAAAGTACTAAGACCATCACGTAGAATTTCGATGCCTCCGATAGCCTGTACCTTGCATTTAGGGACTCCGCGAGCGAAATCACGATCGTACATAGAAACAAGCTGGCGAAATATAGGATAATGACTGTAATGGAGCGATGTTGTTCCGTTAGGCCAAGTGGGATGAATGAGATCATGAAGAACTTCGGTATAGAGCAAAGTGCAAGGTTTCTCACGCTTTGTCCAAGTTTCAGGAAAGCCAAAGGCGGACCACTGAATTCTATTAGTGAACCTCCAGACAATTCAGATTCCGCTTCGGCCAAATCAAAAGGTATCTTGCCACTTTCAGCTAAGAGGCTAAGCAAATATGCTGCTACGGTTATGAGCAAGGGTATTCCGACACTGTGACTTCTCAAGATGTCATTAAAAGTGGTGGATCCCTTGAGCAGGATTAAGGCTGTTAACGACACTATGATTGATGGTTCTACGAGAGTAGCCAGAATTACTTCTCTGGAGCCTCCAACAATTCCGTAAGGATTCCTACTCGTGCTTCCAGCAATCGCCAAGACAAACGCGGATAGAACGGCCAACTCGATGAATATGATGCCACCTCCCTCCATCGGAGACTGGACTGTAATGGTCGATATTGTAGCAAACATCGTTAGGGAAAGTATGAGTGTCAAAACTGGAAAAACCAAAACCAGAAAGCCTCCATTTTCTGGCAGTATGATCTCTTTTCTGAGAAGTTTCAGTATGTCGTACCAAGTCTGTGTTATGGGCGGGCCGATTCTGTTCTGAAGTCGGGCCGTAATCTTTCTTCGTAAGCCGTCAAAGATTGGCGCCATCAGTATCGCGAGCAGTATGTTTATGGCCAGTACCGGAAAGTTCATGCTATCTCACCAACGACCGCGAACAGAACTAAGATTACGAATACTACTATGGGGTTGATCTTTCCCACTATTTCGGAGGCTTTGTCATCGGGAACCTTGATGGCATAGATTGGTTTGAAAATCTCTTTCCATGATGTGAATATTTCGCCTCTCGATTCACGAAGCTCATTGAGTGTGGCGTAACCTGTAGTCCAAGATCTCATCTTGCTCGGTTTTGCGAACACCATGATGATGGCAGATAGTACGATCGCTGCTGCCACTATGAGAAGTAGAGTGTTCAAAGCTTCGAATTCAGGCGGATGCAAACCCCCTATTGTAGAGAAAATACTAAATGACACGATTGGGACCAGCGCAGTCACCAAGTTTCCGGCTGAAAGCGCAGTCACAGCAACCTTCTGGCTACTGCTCGATGGTATATTGCTTTTCGACAGACCCTCGAAGATAAGGGTGTAGTTGCGGAAGAATGCGGCTAGCGATGCCGCTGCTACAAATAGCGTTATGCAACCCAGAAGGATGAATTCAATGTTTCCGCTAATACCTATCTGCATGAAGATCTCGGAGCTCAAGCTTACCAAGGTGAATAGTATCAGATACGTTGCGAGGGTGCAAGCGGATTGTGCCTTCATCCCTGTAGACAAACCGCCAAATTCAAACATTCCACTCTTTTTCGTTCTCTCTGCTAAGCTATTGTGAACAAAATGAATTATTGAGAGGGTAAAGATTGAAGGAAGCAGTAGGTAAAGGAACAATGCTCCGAGTTCGCTCACAGAGGCTGAGACTAGCAAAAGGCCGAAGACGATTCGATGAGAAGTTGAATAGAGTTCTGTAAAAGTCTTGCAGACCATGCATTGGAACAGGCCCACAATCATCATCAGAGCACCGAGGAACAGTAGGAGCGAAGTGAGGGATGCGTATGATGCCTGGTTTGCGTTCAAGTGGGTCAGTGCCGTGAGGGCCACCAAGACCCCGGTGGACCGGTAATTCGAATACAGGTCAGAAAACCATTTGTGGAAAGGAGGTGCACCTATCAGTAGTAATACTAAGGGAAGAGCTGCAAAGGGATACCTCAAGTATTGAAGAATGAAAGTCAGCGGAATGATTATCAGTAAATACAAACCAAGGGTTTTTTGACATTTCTTCGCTGACAACGCGATGAAGATGAATAACGCCAGCGAGACTAGCGGCAGAGTGCCAGGGAGTGGCACCATCGATATTAGTGTCACTATTGACAAGAGTTGGGGGTTGCTTCCTGGATCTGTGAGCAAAACTAGGCAGGCTAGTATTATCAGAATCTGGGGAAACTGGAGAGTGACGAAACCAGCCATGCTTAATGACAGCAAGAGAATTTGTATGGCCGCTAGAGATATAGTAGCCACTTTCTTGTTGTAAAAGCAAACCAGCGAGGGTATGACAAGCAAAGCTTGGTAGAACACTATCTGAATCACTCCAATTCAGTCTCTTGCTCCGTCTTCCTTCGCAATGATCTTCTTTTTGACTAGTAGTTCCACAGCTCTACTTTTCGATTTGTCGACAACTTTCTCGTACTCTCCGTACAGCATAGCTCCCGAGGGACACAACTCGACGCACGCTGGCGGAAGTCCTTCCTGGGCTCTCTCCATGCATAGATCGCATTTCGTCATGAAACCTTTGGCAGGATCCGTATCAGGAACTCCGAACGGACATGCTGCGACACACAATTTGCATCCTATACATCGATTCTGTCTGACACGCACAAAACCTTCTTTGTCTTTGTACACGGCTCCCGTCGGGCATACGTCAACACATACTGGGTTAGTGCAGTGCATACACACTATTGGTACAAGTACGCCATCTTTCACAGAATGTACCTTGGCTCTGGGTTTCGTGTTCAAGAACTCGCAAACCTTTTCGCACAATTCGCAGCCAATGCATTTTTCCATATCTACAATCCTTACTTTGGTCACCTGTACTCACCTCATGCCGTGTCTTGGAGATGCCTGTCCACCCAGTAGGCTGTTCTTAACCCGCATTGGAACGCTCTTCCTACCTTGCTGACTCCTGTGGCCACGTCTCCCGTTGCGAAAACCTTTTCCTTGGATGACATGAACTTGTCATTGACCTCGATCCCACCCCATTTCAACGTCTTTATCTCTGGAAATCCCTTCCCGAACGGTGGCGTCGGGATTTGGCCGATTCCCACTACAATATTATCTATATCATTTACTATTCTTTCAGTTCCAGGGATTTGTTCCAATTTCAGTACCAAACCCCCCTTAACTTCGGCATCCACATTGATCAGCTCTATTGACTCCACTTTTCCTTTCCCGATAACTCTCTTTATGACCGCTCTCTCTGTATGTTCAACTCCCATTTTCTTTAGCCTGTTTATCTCGTATGCTCCTGCTGGTGCATCAAATTGGTTCTCTATGGAAATGAGATGTACAGTATGTCCCTCTCTGGCAGCCTCCAAAGCGGCATCTACCGCAACCAGTCCTGCTCCAATAACGGCCACTTTGGAGCCGAGTCTGATTTTTTCTTTTTCTGGCATTAGACCTAGCTCGGCGGCCTTGCTTCTGAACAAATACTCAAGAGCGGAGTAAATGCCTTCGAAGTCGGATCCTTCCGCCGGAAGGTTTCTGGAGATCCAAGTGCCGGTCGCTATTATTGTGGCGTCAGATTCGTCTGTCACTTTGTGCAGTTCTACGGTCTCCTTAGCGTTGTCATCACCGAGGATTCTAACTCCGTTGGCGGTTATTTTGCATGAGGTCACTATTTTTGCATCGAATATCTCTTCTAACTCTTTACATCCCAGTAGTACCCTCTTTCTCGGGATTCTAAATTCCGGAATGGCGAAAACCATCATCCCTCCTGGAAACGGAAGGCGCTCGTATACAGTGATGCTGTAGCCTTTGCAGACAAGATAACCTGCTGCTGCTAGTCCAGACGGGCCGGCACCTATTATCGCGACTTTCTTATCCAATTTTTGGCTAGGCTTTTTCCTCTTGCACATGAATGCAAAACGCATGTAGTCTTCAGTGTCCATCGCATACTCTCCGTTCAATGATCCTCAGTATTCTTCGATTCACTGGATTTTCTTCAGTAGTTTGCTAATGCCATCTATAAGGGCCTCGGGCCTCGGTGGGCATCCGGGGATATAGACGTCGACAGGAACGATCTTGTCCAAGGGACCGGCGTATCCGTACCCACCATTGAATATGTCCCCGTCGATCGCACATGAACCCATTGCCACAACACACTTTGGATCGGGAGCCATCTCGTAGATTCTCTTCAGGCAATCTTTGATTTGATGGGTCACAATGCCTGTGACCAGCAGTATGTCCGCGTGTCTTGGGGTTCCTTTCTGGAGCACGCCGAACCTTTCAATATCATATTTAGGAGTGAGAGCCGCTATCACTTCTATGTCGCAGCCGTTGCATCCGCCACAGGGAAGATGCATCACCCAAGGCGACTTTCTTTTCGCGAAAGATTGAATACCCCTAAGCATCTGCTTTTGCCTCAACAAGTCTCCTCATGAACATTCTTCTTTCAGGCATATTCTTGACTGAGAAAGCGCATCTAGGACAGACCGAGATGAGATGAACCAAATCTTCTTTGGGAATCTTGTACTTCGCCAACGTCTTCTCAACTCTCTCAAGTGAAGCTCTCATCTGAGGTTCTGGCAAAAATATTCTCCCACAGTCGATACACTCAAAGAATGGAACATCAATACCCGTTTCGGCATCTTTCCTGTCATACACTGCTAACTCGAATTTCTTTGTAAGATGTATTGCATCCCAGGGACAGATCTCTTCACATCGTCCGCAGAAAGAGCACAGCCCATAGTTCAATCTCAGTTTTCTAGTGCTTTCAGTGTCCTCGTACGTGATGGCTCCCGGGGGACATTCTTGAGCACACGCTCCACAGCCCACACACTTGTCCTTGTCATATTCTGCAGCACCCTTGTACCCATCCGTCGGCACATACGGTTGCTTTGGGTATTTCGTGGTGGACGGATTTGCCAAGCTTCTAAGAGCTTCCAAAAGAATATTCTTTTTCAACGCCGTACTTCTGTCACCTGAACTGTTTTCTAATGTCCGAGAGTAGTATCTCTCTCTCGGAGTTTCTCCCGGTATCTATCAGTGTGACTCTGTCTGTACATGACATGCAAGGATCTATGCTAGCGAGTATTATTGGAACGTCGGCTATCGTTTCTCCTAGCATCATGGGAAGAAGTGCATTGTTGTTAACCACTGAGGGGGTACGAATCTTGACTCGTTCTGGTCGATTTGACCCGTTGGATCTGATGTAATACAAGAGTTCTCCACGATGAGCTTCAACCCTGCCAAATGCTTCTCCAGCTCGCGGGTAGGGTAGTTCTTCCAGCGATAGTGGACCTTCGGGCAAATTCTTGAGTGCTTGACGAATGATTCCTATTGACTGGAAGATCTCCTTCAGTCTAACCAAAGTCCGAGCCAAAATATCTCCATTCTCCTCTATTGGCACCTCAAATTCGACGTTGGGGTATGCAGCGTAGGGTTCGTCTCTTCTTGTGTCTATGTCAACACCGGAGCCCCTTGCGGTAGGGCCAACAACGCAGAGTTTTCTCGCGTCATCCTTTGTAAGAACGCCGATGTCTTTCACTCTGCCCTTCAGTATTCTATCTTCTGTGATTATCTTGGCAATCTTCTTGGCAGATTTCTCAATGATGTCCATCTTGGCTTCTATGAATCTTCGATGTTCCACCGTTATGTCTCTTCTAACTCCGCCGAGTGTGTTTATTCCAAGGTTGACTCTCTTTCCGCAAATGGCCTCAAGAATCTCCACGATGTGTTCTCTTTCTCTCCACATGTACATGTAAGCTGTGTCGTAGCCGATTTCATGCATTCCAACTCCAAACCACAGTAGATGACTCTGAAGTCTCTCAGTCTCGAAGACTATTGTCCGAATATACCTAGCTCTGTCTGGCGGTTCGATGTTCATAAGAGCCTCAACGGTCTGCGTGTAGCACGTGGAGTGGACCGTATTGCATATGCCGCAGACTCTCTCGGCCAAGAAGATTACACTGTGGTAGGTTTTTTGTGTCGCTAGATCTTCGATCCCTCGATGCATATATCCAAACTTGACGTCACCGCCAACTATCTTCTCTCCTTCGACTTGAAGCTTGAAGAATGATGCTTCTTTTAGTGCTGGATGAAATGGGCCGATTGGAATTACTGTAGGCATGTCTTAAGTCACTTCAGTTTTCCGATCAGATTCTGGATGGGACCTCTGTGGCTCGTCATTCCAAACTCCTCCGGCTTAATGCCGAGACCTAGAGCAACCAGTTCTACGACGTGAATGACGGGTATGCCGATTCCTCCTCCGTCGAGGTCGAATTGATATTTTCTCTTTAGTTCAAGTTGCCCAAACTCGAACTGTATGTTGCATGCTGGACATGCAACAACTATGCAGTCAGCTCCCGACATCCAGATGCTCTGCAGTTTCTTGGCCAACATCTCCTTGAGTGAGAATTCTTCTTCGACCACGCGATGTGGATACCCGCAACAGAACCTCCTTAGGCGATACTTGATGGGCTCAGCGCCTGCTGCAGCCACCACATCTTCAAACATCTTTGGTTTTTGTTGAGATGTTTCGCGATCGTGTGCCCGGTATAGATGGCACCCAGGGTGTACGGCGACCTTAAGTTTCTTGAGCGTGTCAGTTCTTGACCTCTCGATCTTCTCGATACCTATGTCTTGGGCTAGAACCTCGACTATGTGTCGGAGGCCCGGGTTAGATGGCATAGTCCTTCCAACGGTTGCCAGGGTCTTCTCGACCACTCCTCTCAGTTGATCGTTGGTTCTGAGGGTGTCTCTGGCCTCGAATAGTGTCTCGTAGCATCCGTTGCAAAGCGTGACCATATCCATTTTCATGTTTTCAGCTATTGAGAGATTCCTTGCAGCCAGCGATAACCAAAGCTCACGTTGAAGCCTTTCTGTGACTACTGGGTCGGGGCAACATGAAGCGCCTTCCATATCTCTGGCAGCAAGCCCATATCTGTCGAAAACCATTCTACACGCCGATTCAACGCTTGGCATTCTTGCCTGTATCCAACAGCCCCAGTAAACCGCGTATTCTTTTCTTGATTCCATGGATTTAGTACCTGAGTTTGTTCTTGTCTAGATCATAGCCGGTCTTCTTGTCGAATTTCACTTCATGAGCGATTGTACGAATCTCCTTAACAGCATCAGGTTGAGTTGGAGTTGATTGTATAGATGGAAGCTTGAGTTTCTCTCTCTCTTTGATTATGCTTGAAGTTATTGGAAGTACCTGCCCAGTCTGCATGAGTTTTTCAACCGTGGGTTTTTGATAACTTCCGACGATACCGGCCAACGGTTTTCTAAGAGGTGACTTTGCATCTCGCCATTCGTAAGGAGCGATGTATGCACGCGCGTCGGATATTCCTTCGAATTTGATCTGAAAAAGGTCCCAAATCTCTCTCTCAGCCGAAATCGCACCTGGCACCACCCCTGTTATCGAGGATACCTGCGAATCCTCTTTGGGGACCAACGTCTTCAGGTTCACAACCAAACTCTTGATCGCCAAGTGATAAATGAGTTCGAAATCGACTCCATTGTCCACGGCTGTGACGGTCAAGAGTCTAGCATCAAAATCGTCTACGAGTACCTTCACCGCTTGAATGATGGCGTCTTTCCGAACAAGAAAAATTGGTCTATCTCCAAACATTCTCGATTCGTCAACGAAGTCAGCCTGCAATTTTTCTCTCAGAGCCTTCGCTACTTCCGTTTCTTTGACCAAAGCTGTTGGAAGAGTATTCATGAGATCATTTCCCTTCGCCATAGACATCTTCAAGGAGTCTATCGGCCTCGTCTCTTGTCACGTACGATATTGCCCATGGCGAGCAATACTTTACGCATTCTGGGTCACCGTTGCACAAGTCACATTTCGTTGAAACCCTAAGATCAGAATAGAACTTTGGTATATGAGTCGGACATACCATGTTGCACGTCTGGCATCCGATACATTCCAGAGGGTTGATTCTGACAATACCTGTGCTCAGGTCTTTGTGAATTGCATTGGCAGGACATGAAGCCACGCACAATGGGTCTTCGCAATGTTGGCAATACTTGCATTCTATCTCTGCCTTGTCAAATTCGACAATATGCCTAATGTGCGTTCTTTCGTAGCTGTATACACTGTTGAATTTTGCAAAGGAGCAGGCCAGTTCGCAGAGTCTGCAGCCGGTGCAGACACGTTTGTCAAAAAATAGGATCTTTTGCTGGGAAATCTCGGCCAAACGTTATCCCCGGAGTTGCGCACTATCACTTCTGTCGGGTATTTAGATTATGCGTGATGACCTCTAAATCGCGTCTAGCGGTTTTCCATCAAGGCATATACCAGAAACCGGTCTTCGACGATTCTCTACTGGGCTATGCATCTCTCTAGCATTCCAGACGACTTCAGGCGTTCAACGGTTTCCTCGTATTTCTTTCTGTCAGAAAATAGCTGGTTAAGCATGGGCTCTTGAGCATGCGTTCCCGCTTTCACTCTGACTTCAACGTTGTTTCCGAACTTGGCTTCCAGAGCATATTTGATAATGATTCCAATAACTCCGCCCATGGGACAGTATGGTGCAGTCGGCTTGAACTCCACCTTCATCGAGTTGTCGGATATTGTTATGTCATCCTTCTCCACGATCTTGAGATCGGTAATAGGCATGGGATATTCTGGATCATAGACTTTCTTGAGCACTTCCAAGACCTGCTCTTTATCCAACAATATTACTCCTGCCGAGAATTAACGCGGAGAAGAATTCATACCCGTCTTTTAAATATATGCCACCATAGGTTC
>Ga0209253_10002802_pt1 | contig 15419 bp, 15 predicted proteins | sample FrelakmetBRP12BR_FD_187145 | JGI IMG/M metagenome (GOLD analysis project Ga0209253, IMG submission 187145) | Freshwater lake sediment microbial communities from the University of Notre Dame, USA, for methane emissions studies - BRP12 BR (SPAdes)... | ecosystem: Environmental > Aquatic >...
CAAAACGCCTGATGCGGTGCACCAGGCGTCTTTAACTACTTACCTGAACAAGGTCAATAACGACGGTTTACTGTCAACCTAATTTAGGACGGGTCACTGAATGCCGGAGTTTCTTGGTAGATACATGAATGGCACATAAACATGGTGTTGAACCGGACATGAAGCAGATGAAGAAAGCTGGGAGTGCCGAAGTGAGTTGTGGTGAATAACCTTTGTTGCGATGCGGTGATTCAGTCCCGAGCCGAATTCGCTGGGCCAGGCATCATGCTGTCAACCTTAGGCGGGGCAGCGGCGTTATTCACCTGCCATCAGCGAATCTGGTCGGCAAAGTGAACGGGACCATTTAAATCAACAGCGAAGACAACACCTTCGCACCGTTTTGAATATTTAATCATAATCCGGAGAGTTAAAGAATGAAATCTATAATCGTAGGCGTCGCTGTAGCAGGTTTGATGATCACAGGTAGCTCGTTTGCAGCGGACATGCCAGAACTGGCCAAGAAATTGAACTGCACCGCTTGCCATGCAATTGACAAGAAGGTGGTCGGTCCGGCTTGGATGGATGTTTCCAAGAAGTACAAGGGTGACGCAGGCGCAGCAGCAGCACTGCAAGTCAAGGTATCCAAGGGCGGTTCCGGTAACTGGGGCACGATGCCTATGCCAGCTAATGATGCTGCAGGCACCAAGCAAGCCGAGATCAAGGAACTGGTTTCTTTCATCCTGGGTCTGGCAAAGTAAGTCTGTCTCGAACTTATCGAGCATCAGGAGCGATCCTGTAAAAAGCCGGCGTAAGCCGGCTTTTTTATGCCTGTGCATACGCGGTACTTAGAATTGACAAGAAGCGCGCCGCCTCTGCATAATCAGCAGGCATACTTTCAGGGGTTGATCATGTCATTTCGTTTTGCTCGTTCGCTGCTGCTTGCCGCCATCACGCTGACCCTGCTGGGCTGTGAAAGATCATCCACTGGCGGTCAGGGTACCTCAGGTGAACTGGTCGTGCGCATCGGTGCATCGGCACCGTTGACCGGTCCGCAAGCGCACATCGGCAAGGACAACGAAAGCGGCACGCGCATGGCGATAGACGATGCCAACGCCAAAGGCATCATCATCGGCGGGCACAAGGTGCGCTTTGAGCTGATCAGCGAGGATGATCAGGCCGATCCCAAGACCGCGACCATCGTCGCGCAAAAATTGGTGGATAACAAAGTCAGCGGTGTGATCGGACACCTGAATTCCGGCACGACCATTCCCGCGTCCAGGATCTACAACGATAACGGTATCGTGCAGATCTCTCCGTCTGCCACAGCGGTCGCCTACACCGCTCAGGGTTTCAAAACTGCATTCCGGGTGATGGCGAATGATGCGCAACAAGGCCGCGTTCTGGGCGAGTATGCGACCAAAAATCTCGGCGCGAAAAAGATCGCGGTCATCGATGATCAAACCGGATACGGCCAGGGGCTGGCGAACGAGTTCATCAAATCTGCGCAGGCCAATGGCGCACAGATCGTGGCGCATGAATACACAAATGACAAGGCGTATGACTTCACTGCGGTGCTGACGGCAGTAAAGGGCAAGCAGCCCGATCTGTTGTTCTATGCCGGGATGGATCCGCAAGCGGGCCCGATGGCGAAGCAGCTCAAGGCACTCGCGATGAATCTGAAATTCATGATGGGTGACGGCGGCTATACGCCACAATTCATCAAACTCGCTGGCGATGCCGCAGAAGGCGTATATGCTTCGTTGCCCGGCGTGCCGCTGGACAAGATGCCGGGCGGAAAGGAATTCGAGGCGCGCTTCGTCGCCAAATATCAGCCTATCCAGTTATATGCTCCGTACTGTTACGATGCGGTGAATGTGATGATCGCGGCGATGCAGAAAGCAGGTTCGGTGGAACCGGCAAAATATCTGCCCGAGCTTGCCGGCATTTCGCACGACGGGGTGACGGCCAGGATACAGTTCGATGAAAAAGGCGATTTAAAGGGCGGCGCCATCACGCTTTATCAAGTGCAACAGGGCAAGTGGCAGCCGCTGGAAACGCTGGGTGTGATCACGCCCGCCGTGCATTGATGCCGCAGCAATAAAACACTAAACGACACGTAGCACGTGTCGTTTTTGTTTATCAACTATGGAAATCCTCTTACAGCAAATCATCAACGGCCTGGTGCAGGGCAGTGTCTATGCGCTGGTCGCGCTGGGCTACACGATGGTGTACGGCATCCTCGGCCTTATCAACTTCGCGCATGGCGAAGTGGTGATGATAGGGGCGATGCTGGCGCTATCCGCGCTCACAGCATTGCTGGGCATGGGCGTTCCACCGGCATTGGCATTGCCTTTCAGCCTGGGGCTGGCGATGCTGGGCTGTATGGCGCTGGGCTACAGCATCGAGCGCATCGCCTACCGACCGCTGCGCCACGCACCCCGCCTCGCCCCGCTGATCACCGCGATCGGTGTGTCCATCGTGCTGCAAAATCTGGCGATGATGATCTGGGGACGCGAATATCATTCCTTCCCGCAACTGATCGCCAACACGCCGCATGCATTCGGCGGTGCGATCATCAACGATATACAGATCATCATATTCTTGATGGCGCTGCTGATCATGGCTGGTTTGATGGTCGTAGTGCATCGTACCAGCCTGGGTCGCGCGATGCGCGCGGTGGCCGAGAATCAGAATGCCGCACAATTGATGGGTGTGGACATCAATCGCGTGATCGCGATCACTTTCATGCTTGGCTCGGCGCTGGCCGCGATAGCAGGGATGATGGTCAGCGCCAACTACGGCCTGGCGCACTATTACATGGGATTTTTGCTTGGTCTGAAAGCCTTCACCGCCGCGGTGTTGGGCGGTATCGGAAACCTGCGCGGTGCGATGCTGGGCGGCTTGTTGCTCGGCTTGATCGAGAGCCTGGGCGCGGGCTATATCGGCGATCTGACTGGCGGATTCATGGGCAGCAACTATCAGGATGTGTTCGCTTTCTTTGTGTTGATCGCGGTACTCGTATTCAGACCATCCGGTCTGCTCGGCGAACGTCTGGCAGAGCGAGCATGAAGTTTGTTAGGAAATCCGGGGTGCTGCTAGCCGCGCTGGTGATTGCGTTGCTGCTGTTGCCCTTCATCACCGACGCGCTGCTCGGGCGCGGCTGGGTGCGCATCGTCGATTTCGCGATGCTTTATATCATGCTGGCGCTCGGGCTGAACATCGTGGTCGGTTATGCGGGTCTGCTCGATCTGGGCTATATCGCGTTCTTTGCGGTGGGCGCCTATTGCTATGCGCTGACCGGATCGCCCCATCTTGCACTCGCGTTCCCGATGGCGTTTCCCGATGGTGTGCATCTGTCGTTCTGGGTCGTCCTGCCGCTGGCGGCACTGGTGGCGGGCGGTTTTGGCGTGTTGCTCGGTGCGCCAACGCTGCGTCTGCGCGGCGATTATCTCGCCATCGTCACGCTCGGTTTCGGCGAGATCATCCGCATCTTTCTGAACAACCTCAATGCGCCGGTCAATCTGACCAATGGCCCGCAAGGCATCAGCCGCATCAATCCGGTCAGTGTCGTGGATGTGCCGCTGAACATCACGCAGAATGTCTTCGGCATAGCACTGCCCTCGGTGCATCTGTATTTCTATCTGTTTCTGGCCTTCACCGTGCTGGTGATTTTCGTCTCTCATAGGTTGGAAAGATCGCGCATCGGTCGGGCCTGGATGGCGATACGCGAGGACGAGATCGCCGCTGGCGCGATGGGCATCAACACGCGCAACCTCAAGCTGCTGGCATTTGCGATGGGTGCGATGTTCGGCGGTGCTTCCGGTGCGCTGTTCGCCGGCTTTCAGGGCTTCGTCAGCCCGGAAAGTTTCAGCCTGATGGAGTCCATCATGGTGTTGTGCATGGTAGTGCTGGGCGGCATGGGCAATATTGCCGGCGTGATACTGGGCGGGGTGCTGCTGGCGGTGCTGCCGGAAGCGCTACGCCACAGCGTCGTGCCGCTGCAGCAGGCCTTGTTCGGCAAAACGGTCGTCGATCCGGAAAGTTTGCGCATGCTGCTGTTCGGCGGCGCTTTGATCGTGATGATGCTATATCGTCCGGCAGGGCTGCTGCCGTCGCGGGTGCGCCGCCGCGAACTGGATACCGATGAGGTCGTGGAGAAGCCATGACAGATTCTTCACCATTGCTGCAGCTCTCCTCGATCGGAAAACAGTTCGGCGGACTGAGTGCGTTGAGCGATGTGTCGCTGCACATCCGGCGCGGCGAGATCTACGGCCTGATCGGTCCGAACGGTGCGGGCAAGACCACGCTGTTCAATATCATCACCGGGCTGTATCAGCCAGGTGAGGGCGAATTCCAGTTCAATGGTGTGCGCTATCAGGTGTGCAAGCCGCACGTACTGGCGCAGGCCGGTATCGCGCGTACCTTCCAGAACATCCGTTTGTTCGCCAATCTGAGCGCGTTGGAAAACGTGATGATAGGCCGCCATGCGCGCACTCGTGCCGGCGTGTTCGGCGCTCTGCTGCGCAACCGCGCAACGCGCAGCGAAGAGCGCGCCATCACCGAGCGCGCACGAGAATTGCTGCGCTATGTCGGAATCGAAAGGCCAGCGCAGACGCTCGCCAAGCATTTATCTTACGGCGAACAGCGCCGTCTGGAGATCGCACGCGCGCTGGCGACCGACCCGCTGCTGCTGGCACTCGACGAACCCGCCGCCGGTATGAATGCCACCGAAACCGCAAGCCTCAAGACGCTGCTGCAGACGATACGTGATCACGGCATCACCGTGCTGTTGATCGAACACGACGTCAAACTCATCATGGGGCTGTGCGACCGAGTCTCGGTGCTGGATTACGGCAAGAAGATCGCCGAAGGTGTACCGGAGCAAGTGCGTAAAGATCCCGCCGTGATTTCCGCCTATCTCGGAGGTGGCGGTGACTAGTCCATTGCTGGAAGTCCGCGATCTCCAGGCAGCCTACGGCGGAATCCGGGCAGTCAAGGGTATCGACCTGCATATCGGCCCAGGTGAACTGGTAGCGTTGATCGGCAGCAACGGCGCAGGCAAGACCACCACGCTGAAAACGCTGGCGGGCCTGCTCCACCCCGCCAGCGGACAGATCAAGTACGACGGAAAGAGTTTGCATAACATTGTTGCACATCAGCGCGTGGCGATGGGCATCGCCTTGGTGCCGGAAGGGCGCGGCGTGTTCGCGCGCCTCACCGTCCGGGAGAATCTGCAGATGGGCGCGTACACGCGCAGCGATCAGCATGAAATTGCAGCCGACCTGGTGCGCATGTATGAACTCTTTCCGCGCCTCGCCGAACGCAAAGACCAGTTCGCCGGAACGCTCTCCGGCGGGGAGCAGCAAATGGTCGCGATGGCGCGCGCGCTGATGAGCCGCCCGCGTTTGCTGATGCTGGATGAACCCAGCATGGGACTTGCGCCGCTGATGGTGCAGAAGATCTTCGAGACCATCCGCGACATCGCCGCGCTCGGTATGGGCATCCTGCTGGTCGAGCAAAACGCCAGGCTAGCCCTTCAGGTCGCCCAGCGGGGCTACGTGATGGAAAGCGGCGTGATCACTTTGTCGGGTGCGGCGAGTGATCTTCTGGGTAGTGATGCGGTGCAGAGGGCGTATTTGGGGGGTTAACCGGTTGTTGAAAATAGAGCACGATGAATCGGGCCCCTACGCCCCCCACTGCGCTGTCAGTTTGCGGTCGCGTCTGCCTTCCGTCATGCGCAACATGAATGCGCAGTCTTCGCGGTGTATCGTGATGCCGCGATCGCGCGTGACGTAGCCGACGATAGTGTCCCCCGGTACCGGGTTGCAGCATTTGGCGATGCGGGTCATCAGGTTGTTCACGCCGCCGACGGTGATGTCTGCTTTGGTGGTGCGTTGGGTTGCGGGCTTGTAGACAGTTGGTTTGGCCGCTTCGATCACCTTGGCAGGCAGCGCTTCCTGGATGGCGACCGCGATGCGATGTTGGGTGATCTCGTTGCGCCCTATGGCTGCGAGCAAGTCTTCCAGTTTGTTGAAGTGTAATCGTTGCGCGAGCTTTTCCTGGTTGATCGTGGTGATGCCGAGACGGTGCAGTTCGCGATCCAGTTGTGTTCTGCCTTGCGCGACGCTTTCGTCGAAGTTCTGCTCCTTGAACCAGGCGCGCACCTTGGCGCGATTGCGCGAACTTTGCAGGAAACCGAGCGATGGGTTGATCCAGTCGCGGCTCGGGCCGCCCTGTTTGATCGTGAGTATCTCCACGCGTTGGCCGTTCTGCAATTTGTAGTTGAGCGGGACGATGCTGCCGTCCACCTTGGCGCCGCGGGTGCGGTGTCCCAGACCAGTGTGCAGGGTGTAGGCGAAATCCACCGGGGTCGCACCTTTGGGCAGGTCGATCACTTTGCCTTGTGGCGTCAGCACATAGACCTGGTCGTGGAACAACTCATTCCTGAATTGTTCCCGCATGTCGCCCTTGTCAGCGAGGTCTTCCTTCCACTCAAGTATCTGGCGCAGCCAAGCGATCTTCTCGTCGAACTGTGCATCAGTTTTACTGCCTTCCTTGTAACGCCAATGGGCGGCGACGCCGAGCTCGGAATGCTGGTGCATCTCGTGAGTGCGGATCTGCACCTCAAGCGGCAGGCCACGCGGGCCGAGTACTGCGGTGTGCAGCGAGCGGTAGTTGTTGCTCTTGGGGTGCGCGATGTAATCGTCGAATTCGCCGTCTATCGGCGGCCAGCGTTCATGCACCAATCCGAGCGCGGTATAACAACCTTTAATATCGTCCACGAGTATCCGCACCGCACGTACATCGTAGAGCTCACTGAAATCGAGCCGCTTGAGCTTCATCTTGTTGATGATGCTGTAGATATGTTTGGGGCGGCCGCTCACTTCGGCTTTTACGCCGGCGTGAATCAACGTCTGTTTCAACTGTGCCAACACGTCGGCAATGTATTGTTCGCGATCGACTCTGCGCTCATCCAGCAGTTTGGCGATCTTTTTGTAAAGCTCCGGTTCCAGATAGCGCACGGAAAGGTCTTCCAGTTCCCATTTGAGTTGCCACACGCCGAGACGGTTGGCCAGCGGAGCAAAAATGCTGCGGGTCTGCTGCGCGATCAGCTTCTGTTGATCTGCACTGGCGCCGGACAGACAACGCAGAGCCTGGGTGCGTTCGGCCAGTTTGATCAACACCACACGGATGTCCTGCACCATTGCCAACAGCATCTTGCGCAGGCTCTCGATCTGCTGGGCGGCTTCATCCTTTTTATTTCTGTCCTGACTGGGCATTTCGCTGATTTGCTGAATCTGCTCCATGCGCGAAATTCCTTCGATCAGTGTTTTTACCTTGGCGCCGAAATCCTTCTCTATTTTTTCCGCCCATCCGTCCAGATATTCGGGCGCCGCATGCAGGATGGCCGCGACGATCGTCTCATGGTCCATGTGCATGCCAGCCAGGATATTGGCCGCGCCGAGCGCGTGTTGTATCAGCGTTGTGCCGGTCGGCACGACTTGCCCGGCGTAGAGGGTTTCGGCCAATTCGCATGCTCGGCGAATCACGCCGATTTCTGCAGGTGAAAAGGTTGTCGCTAAAGTATCCGGCCAGGATCGGATGTCTTCAGATGATGGTTTTTGATTGGAAGCCATGCGGCATTATTGCATCTATGAGATCGAGGCAGGCAAGCCGGATTTGACGGTCAGGCGATAACTTTGAGCAACAGCTTTGTCGCCAATGCGATCAACAGCACGGCGAAAAGTTTGCGCAGCAATCCGATTCTCATGTGATGCGTGGCTTTTGCACCAAGCGGCGCGGTGGTGATGCTCGCGAGTGCTACCCAGAACAACGCGGGCAAATAGACGAAGCCGAGGGTGTGGCCAGGCAGCGCTGCAACGTTCATTCCCGTGAAGATGTACCCCAGCGTTCCGCCGACTGCGACCGGAAAACCGATTGCAGCGGAAGTGCCGATAGCGTTGCGCAGCGGCACGTTGCACCAAACCAGGAACGGAACGACCACGGTGCCTCCGCCAATGGAGACCAGGCTGCTGATCCAGCCGGTGAAGGTTCCGACGACAGTCATGCCCTGCATGCCGGGTAATTGACGCGAGGCGTGCGGACGCTTGTCGAGCAGGATCTGCGCTGCCGCAAAATACACGAATAGCGCGAAGAATATGCCCAGCCCGAGTGTCGGTATGGATGCGGCGAGCAGTGCGCCAAAGACGGTGCCAAGCAAGATGCCGGGAGTGATGTTGCGCACCACTCGCCAGTTCACTGCGCCGTGCTGATGATGTTTGCGCATGCTGGCCAGCGAGGTGAAGAGTATGGTGGCCATCGACGTGCCGAGGGCGAGATGCATCACATGCTCAGAAGGAAAATGCTGTGCGTCGAACAGCAGCAGCAGCACGGGCACCAACACCAAGCCGCCGCCAACGCCGAACAGCCCGGCGAGGAATCCGGCGATTGCGCCCAGCGTCAGATAGGCAAGCAACCATTCCATGCTAATTACGAACCAATTCTTTTACGATGAAATCCCACTCCGCCGGATCGAGTGGTGTGATGGACAGGCGGTTGCCGGTTTGCAGGGTGCGCATCCGTGACAATTCGGGATGCTGGCGCAATTCGCCGATTGTTATCAGTGTGATCTTCTTTACCAGTTGCACATCCACATTGAACCAGCGCGGCTGTTCCTGCGTGGCCTTGGAATCGAAGTATTTGCTGATGCGCTTGAACTGCGTGGCATCGGGATAGGCGATGCTGCTGACTTTGGCGATACCTGCGATGCCCGGTTCCTTGCAGTTGGAATGATAGAACAGCACTCCGTCGCCGACTTTCATCTGGTCGCGCATGAAGTTGCGTGCCTGATAATTGCGTACGCCATACCAGGCGACCGTCTGGTTGGGCAGCGCGGCGAGATCGTCGATACTGCAATCGGAAGGTTCGGATTTCATCAGCCAATAGCGCAATTTTTTTCCCGATGATTTGTTGGCAGACCGGTTGGCGGACACATTCCGCTATCCCGTCTGCAAATAAGCGCCGTCACAGGCAAGGCGTGGTTTGATTATTGGGTCAGCGGCAGATCCTCGGCCATTTCGGAAGCCGAGGCCAGCAGCGTGACGATGACGCGACGATTCCTGGAGCGACCCTCGGGGGTCGTGTTGGGCTCTACGGGCTTGTACTCGCCATAGCCTGCTGCCACCAGACGCGCTGGAGCTACGCCGGTCTCGGCGAATAGCCGGACCACGCTGCTGGCCCGCGCGGTCGACAGTTCCCAGTTGGTCGGATAGCTGGACGTGCTGATCGGTGTGTTGTCGGTATGGCCTTCGATTTGTATGTCGTGATCGTCATCCTTCAAGGTCTGTGCCACCGCCTTGAGCACTTTGATCGACTCTGGAGTCAGGGCCGCCTGTCCGGGCGAGAACAGAAGGCTGGCATTGATCTCGACCGTGATGCCCCGCGCGCTTTGCGTCACACGCACTTTGCCGTCTCTCATCAGCGAGGACATGGTGGATTCGATGTTGCGAGCGATGCTGCGCATCTTTTCGCGGCGGATCTTTTCCAGCTCGATCTTGTTGATCGCAACCACGTCCTTGACTTTGGGCAGGACGGAAACCAGCGTGTCGGTGGCCTGTGCCTGATCGTTCTTGCTGAAGGCATTGGTAAGCGCATCGCCGAACGTGCGGTATTTGCCAGGGTCGCGATTGGAGGTGGTATAGAGCACCACGAAGAAGGCGAACATCAACGTGATGAAATCAGCATAAGAGAGCAACCACCGTCCGCTGTCCTCGACATCATCCACATATTTCTTGCGAGCCATGATTACCTCACACGATATAGCCGAATAATTTTTCCTTGATCACCCTTGGATTCTCGCCGTTGGCGATCGCCATCAAGCCATCCACCAGCATCTCCCGCCAGACCACGTGGTGGTTTACGATGGTCTTAAGCTTGTTGAACACCGGCAGAAAAACCAGGTTGGCCAGGCCGACACCGTAGATGGTCGCCACGAATGCCACGGCCACGCCGCTGCCCAGCTTGGTCGGATCGTCCAGATTTTCCATGACATGGATCAGTCCCACCACCGCGCCGAGGATTCCCAGTGTTGGCGCGTAACCACCTGCCGCCTCCCAGATCCTGATGGATTGACGATTGAAATGCTCAAAGGCGTTGATCTCCACGTCCAGCGTCTCCTTGATCTTCTCGGCGTTGGCGCCATCGACCAGCAGTTGCAGCCCCTTGCGCATGAAAGGGTTGTCTATCTCCTGGGTGCTGGAATCAAGCTTCAGGAAGCCGTCCTTGCGCGCGGTGATTCCCCATTCGGTGATCTGATCGATCAACTCATGGCTGACATATCGGGGTGGCATGAACACCCAGACGAACATCTTCACACCGGTCCAGAACGTCTTGATCGGGGTTTGCAGCATCACCGCGCCGACCGTACCGCCAAACACGATGATGAAAGCCGTCCCCTGTACCAGCGATCCGACTCTGCCACCTTCAAGGACTATTCCACCCACGACGCATGTCAAGGCGATGAACAAACCCAGCGCACTGTTGAAGTCGTATCTGAACATTATTTTTCCTTTACGCAAACAATCACGGCTGACTTATTGAGCTGATATTACCCGGCCCGTGTGCCATTGCCCAGGACACGCAGCTCTGCCACCGATATTATGACCGCAAATAGAAAGTGCGACCCGGTGTAATCTGGGTCGCACTGGAATAGAGCCCCCCGCCTGTGCCGTTGACCCAGTATCTTGAACCTGGGTTCAAGAGGGCTGCTTGCCAGTTACATCAGGTACATCCGCAGGGGACGCGCACAACAGTAACATGAAGGGTCGCAACCTAAGCCTTAGCTTATGGGTTCAAAGAATTATGGGCCTGTCGAACACCGCAGGGGACAAACCTGGAACTATTTTCATTTGGCAGACAACTTGTCGATCTACGTCAGATGGCTAGTTGTTTCGCCAGTGGCTTTGATTAGAACAGCTTTTCTTGCTCGGCAAGTGCCTCATCGATCGCTGTCTGCATGGCATTCATTCTACGCGTAAAGTCGGCGAGGTCAACTCCGCGCCCGATCTTCATTCCGAGCAATTCATGGGTGATGTTAAGCGCTGCCATCAGTGCGATACGTTCAACACTGGCGATCTTGCCGGATTCGTGAATTTCGCGCATTTTCTTGTCCAGATAAGCTACTGCATCGAGCAATTCGCCGCGCTCTTCTTCGGGGCAGGCAATGCGCAATTCTCTGTCGAGGATCTTTACGTCCAGGGTTTTGGTTGTGCCGATCATGATTGGTCTTCAGGGAGGGTAAGAAGTAACTTTTCCAGCCGGACTTTTGCAGTTTGCATTTTGTCGCTGTATTGGCGATTGTTGCTGAGAGCGTGCGCTAACTCCTGGCGTAGTTGGTGATTTTCCGAACGCAGCTTGCCGCTGACCTGTATCAGCTGCGCGAGTTTACCCTCCAAGGCGATCAATTCATTCTCCATGTAATGACTATAGTTTGAAAAGTGCTGATAAGTCAAACGGTAAGGGGTGCTTGTGCATGCGATTTGTAGGCTCGTTGCATTTTCCGGGTTGCTGAGGTGCGGTATATATGTGGTAGAGTGCGTTCAGCTTTGAGGTGCTCGTCTGGATGCAGATGAGTTAAACGGGAAGCAGGTGCGGGAACATCGTTTCCCTATGCCTGAGCTGCCCCCGCAACGGTAAACGAGTGTGGATTTGCCAGTATGCCACTGTGAGTGATCCCCTAAAGGGACTTATGGGAAGGCGGCCGATCAAGACTTGTGAGCCCGGATACCGGCCTGCAAGCAATGGTACAGGAGATGCTGCGGGTGGCGCATCGGAAAATCTGCCGCACATCAACATCATATTCCGCTTTGTGCAGCGATCTTTCAGAAATAATTCCACTGACAGCATTTCCTGATTATTGATTTTCCAGCGGGGACGCTGGGAATTTTTCAGGAAACGACAATGAAACAAAAGTTGATCACGGTCGCGCTATTCGGTGCGATCTCACTTCCCTATGCAGCATATGCCGATACACCGATGGAGTTGTTGATCGTGACGCCGACGCGATTTGTAGCTTCGCCAGAAAACTCCACTGTGGATGTCACCGTAATTACCGCCAGTGATATCGAAAAGAGCTCAGCCAAAACATTGCCGGCTTTGCTGGCACAGCACGCCGGGATTCAGGTACGCAGCAATGATGGTACGGCAGATATGGCAATCGATTTGCGCGGATTCGGCATGACCGGAAATCAGAACACGCTGGTTTTGCTGGACGGACAGCAGCTCAACGACATTGAATTGACTTCGATACGATGGTCAGCAATTCCTCTTGCTTCGATAGAACGCATCGAGATTGTCAACGGCAGCGGTGCGGTGCTTTATGGCGGCGGCGCAACTGGCGGTACGATCAACATCATTACCAGGCATCCCGGCAAAGAAATGCGTGGCGAAGCGAGCTTGGGTTTGGCAAGCTACGACACCAGGGAATGGCAACTCGCTCTCTCCGGTTCAGGCGATCATGTGGGAATGCGCGTCACAGCCAGCGGTCTGGACTCGACCAACTATCGCGCCAATAACAACATCTCACAAAAGAATCTTGAAGCCGATTTGCGTACCGATGTGGGGCACGGTGAGGCCGTCCTGAAATTCGGTGCAGATAATCAAAATCTCCGCTTTCCCGGTCCGCGAACCGTTGACCCTACTATTGGACTGAACGAGTTGGAGACTGACCCTCGCGGAACATCGACCCCGCTGGATTATGGCAAGCGTGATGGCGGGCATGCCAGCTTGGGTGGCAGTCAGCAACTCGATTTTGGACAGCTGGCCGGTGAGCTTTCTTATCGAGACACAAAACAACAGGCCTACTATGCAGCATACGGGGGAAATTATCTGGATACGGACCTCAATCTGCTTTCCTTTACGCCTCGTGTAAAAATTCCCTTTCGATCTGGTGGTTCTGACAATGAGTTTATCGCCGGAGTGGATTTCGCCGATTGGGATTACGATTCCCGCCGTTCCTACAGTCCATCCACCATCGATACACCGACCACGAGAATTCTGGCGACACAGTCCAATCGTGCGTTGTATGTGCAGAACACCACGCAGTTCGGCGCCGAAACCAGGTTGACATTGGGAGCTCGCTCACAACGGGTCGATTACCAGGCCAGTGATACCGTTAACCCCGCAGCATATGCATCTGACAGCCAGGGCCGAAACGTGAATGCTTATGAACTTGGCTTGCGCCACAGCTTGAATCAGGATTTGTCACTGTTTGGCCGCATCGGACACAGCTTCAGGATTGCGACCGTGGATGAAATCTTCAATCAGTATGGTGGTGTTGCTTGTGATCCTATTACTTATATTTGCGACTCAAAAATCACCCTACTTGAACCGCAGACCTCACAGGATGCAGAGGCGGGTATCGACTACAAGAACGGGAACAATAAAATGCGAGCGGCGCTTTTTCAGATGAACCTGAACAACGAGATTCATTACAACGCAATCACCTACACCAATATGAACCTTTCGCCGACGCGCCGCTACGGACTGGAGCTGGAAGGTACACATGACTACACCGATGCGATTGAAGTGATTGCGGCCTACAGCTATACGGTGGCGAAATTCCGCGAGGGGACTTATGCGGGCGTGAACGTGACTGGAAATGATATTCCGTTGGTGCCGCGGCAACGACTGGCATTTTCTTGTTCATGGAATATTTCTGAACAAAGCACGCTTAATGCCAATGCGCTATACGTGGGTGAACAGCATTTCGACAACGATCAGGCCAACACCTTCGGTCAGAAGATGCCAGCCTACACCACGGTGGATATGAAATTTTCTCGCCGTGAAGGATCATGGTTGTTTGCCGCGGCAGTGAATAATCTTTTTAATAAAAAATATTTCACTTTCGGGGTTGCCAGCACTGTTACGCCCGGACGATATAACGCTTATCCGATGCAGGAACGCAACTTTTCGTTGAACGCAACATATGATTTTTAGCGGCTGATCTGTAATAAGTCCATTCCAATAGGGAAAGACAGAGATTCCGCCTTTGCATTTTGAGTTGCTTCGTGTACTGTTGTAACCATTAAAACAAGCTAAATTTTGGAGATGTCATGAATAACATTCAAATAAAAATCAAGGCCGTCGCAATATTCTCGGCTTTGGCCGCACTGATGGCCGCTACCCGTTTCGATCATTTCGGTTCGGCGGTGTCATTGCCGGATGCTTCTTATGCGGTATTCTTTCTGGGTGGTTTGTATCTGGCCCGGACTTCCCGCGCATCAATAGCTGCATTCGTCGCGCTGGTCCTGGAAGCGGGTTCGATCGATTATTACGCGACTTCCGTCCAGGGCATCAGCGACTGGTGCATGACGCCGGCCTATTGTTTCCTGATTCCTACTTACGGCAGCCTGTGGCTGGTCGGCCGCTGGTTCGCGCTCCGCCACACGATGGAAGGCAAGGGGTTGATCGGGTTAGCTCTGGTTGCATGGGCGGCTTGCAGTTTCGCTTTCATGTTTTCCACCGCCACCTTTTATTTATTCTCGGAGCGTTTTGACGACATGAGTGCGATTGTATATGCATCGCGAGTAGCCCAATATTACGGTTCATATGTTTCGGTGGCACTGCTGTATATTGCCTGTGCAGTCGCATCGCACATTGCTCTCGATATCATCGGCAAGCACCGGATGAATACAAAGTCCGGGATCGTCTGAGCGCGTCCATCACGCATCCTGGGGGTCGAATTTTAGAGAAGTTGCTATTGCGATTCCCTAAACCGGCATATTGTGTTGTGCAGAACCGGATAGATTATTAACTCGTGACACATCTGTTGCACACATCAACCTTGGCAGGTTGACTCGGCAATAACAAAAGTCTAAATTGCTCGGCCCAAAACTCATAAACCTTTAGGAGAAGAACATGGCAGTACTCGTCGGCAAAGCCGCCCCCGATTTCAGCGCTGTTGCCGTAATGGGCAACAATGATTTCAACGAAACTTTCAATCTCAGGAAACACATCAGCGGCAAATATGCAGTGATTTTTTTCTACCCGCTGGATTTCACTTTTGTCTGTCCTTCCGAGCTGATCGCATTCGATCATCGCCTGGACGAATTCAAGAAGCGCAATGTGGAAGTGATTGGCGTTTCGATCGACTCGCAATTTTCCCACTTCGCCTGGAAGAATACGGCGATCAATAACGGCGGCATCGGGCAAGTGCGCTATCCGCTGGTGGCCGACATCAAGCACGAGATCTGCAAGGCTTACGATGTGGAAGCCGACGGCGGCGTGGCTTACCGCGGTTCGTTCCTGATCGACCGTGCCGGCGTGGTGCGCCACCAGGTCGTGAACGACTTGCCGCTGGGCCGCAACATCGACGAAATGCTGCGCATGGTGGACGCGTTGCAATTCACCGAAGAGCACGGCGAAGTGTGTCCGGCAGGCTG
>Ga0209253_10002803_pt1 | contig 15419 bp, 17 predicted proteins | sample FrelakmetBRP12BR_FD_187145 | JGI IMG/M metagenome (GOLD analysis project Ga0209253, IMG submission 187145) | Freshwater lake sediment microbial communities from the University of Notre Dame, USA, for methane emissions studies - BRP12 BR (SPAdes)... | ecosystem: Environmental > Aquatic >...
AAGCCGATCCGTTTACGATGGTCACGTGGCAGCAGGTGTTTCTTCGGGAGGAAGGCTTGCCCGGGCGCATTTGGGCCACCGGTAAGTCGGCCTGGGTGACGGACGTTTCGTTGGATGCCAATTTTCCTCGTGGCGTTCAGGCTCAAGAGGTTGGGCTCCACGGGGCGTTTGGATTTCCTGTTTTCGTCGGGAATGAGATCGAGGGTGTCATCGAACTGTTCAGCCGCCAGGTGCGGCAGCCTGATGACGAGTTGTTGAGGATGGTGGAAGACATCGGTCTCAAGATCGGTCAATTCGGCGAGCGGGCTCGAACGGAAGGGGTGCTACGAGAGACCGAAGCCCAATTGCGCCAAGCCCAGAAAATGGAAGCGGTCGGGCGATTGGCCGGTGGCGTGGCGCACGATTTCAATAATCTCCTCACCGTGATTCGAGGGTATAGCGAGTTGCTCCTTGGTCGACTGGCGCCCACCGATGCCATGCGGAAAGATATGGAGGAGATCAAAAAAGCGGCGGACCGGGCTTCCGGGCTGACGCGTCAATTGCTGGCGTTCAGCCGTCGTCAGTTTATCGCGCCGAAAGTGCTCGATCTCAATGCCCTCGTGTCCAACATGGATGGCATGTTGCGACGGCTCATCGGTGAAGATATCGTCGAACTCTGTACCGAGCTCGATTCCTCAGTCGGCGCGGTGAAGGCAGATCCCGGACAGGTCGAGCAGGTCATTATGAACCTGGTGGTCAATGCGCGCGATGCGATGCCCAAGGGCGGGCGGCTGACGATTCAAACCAAAAATGTGACGATCGGACAAGGGGCGCGCCTGGATGCCGTCGGGGTGGAGCCGGGATCATACGTGTTGCTGGCGGTTCGTGATACCGGCCATGGGATGGATGCTGAGACTCGTTCGCATCTGTTCGAGCCGTTCTTTACGACGAAGGAAAAGGGGAAAGGGACGGGACTGGGACTCTCGACCGTCTACGGCATCGTCAAGCAGAGCGGGGGCAGCATTTCAGTGGAGAGTGCTCCTGGTCGGGGCACGACCTTCCGGATCTACCTTCCACGGGTCGAAAAAGAGGTCCCGGTGGCGGCAGGAGGTTTCGAAGCGATCGATCCAGCACGTGGCCGCGAAACGATTCTCTTGGTCGAAGACGAGCCGGCAGTTCGGGGGCTTGTGCATGAGACGTTACGGCTTCATGGCTATACCGTGTTGGAGGCGCGCCATGGCATCGAAGCCCTCCTCACCAGCACAAAATACGTGGGGCCCATTCATCTGTTACTGACGGATGTCGTGATGCCACAGATGAGCGGTCCCGAAGTTGCGGAGAAGCTCCTGACCGTTCGGCCGGGGATCAAAGTGCTCTACATGTCGGGGTATCCGGACCATCCGGTATTTGACCAGGGCGGCGTGAATCGCGAGACGGGGTTCCTGGCGAAGCCGTTCTCCCCTCACGTGCTGGCGCAAAAGGTGCGTGAAATTCTTGACAGCTTGAAAGCCGTTTAGCCCGCAGGTCTGAGACAGGTCCTGTCTATCTGGTTCATCTGGTTAGTTCCGTTCAACCAAACAGATGAGACAGACCGAATAGACCAGACAGACTGGCGGACTTTTTCGGCATCCTGCGAGCCCGCCTATCCCTGCCGGATCGCTTGATCTTCAGCCTCGGTTCCGTTTATCGTGCCCTACCACAGTGCACGATCATTTGAACGTACAAGGGAAGGAGCTATGAGTCAGCAAGGACGCGAAGTCGAAATCGGGCAGTATCGGATCGAGCGGGAGCCGTTTTACGCGGAGGTTCGTGGCGAGATCGGTCTGTTCACGATTGCGGCGAACAGCAAGATGCCCGTCATGCTCAAGGGGCCAACCGGGTGCGGCAAGACCCGATTTGTTCAGCATATGGCCTACCGGCTTGGTCGTCCCTTGATCACGGTGGCCTGTCACGAAGATCTCACCGCGTCTGATTTAGTGGGGCGATATTTACTCAAGGGCCAAGAGACGGTTTGGGTTGATGGGCCGCTGACGCTTGGCGTGAAGCATGGTGCGATCGTCTATTTGGACGAAATCGTTGAGGCGCGGAAAGACACGACGGTTATCATTCATCCCCTGAGCGACGATCGACGCTTCCTGCCGATTGAAAAGAAAGGCCAGATTCTTGAAGCCGCCGACGATTTTCTTCTGGTGATTTCCTACAACCCCGGTTATCAGAGCGTGCTCAAGGATTTGAAGCAAAGCACGAAGCAGCGCTTCATGGCGATTGAGTTCGACTATCCGGCGCCCGATATCGAAACCACTGTCGTGGAACGGGAAGCGGGGGTCAGCCGGGACCTCGCGGCCAGCTTGGTCAAACTTGCTGGGAAGGTGCGGAACCTCAAGAATCATGGCTTAGAGGAAGGGGTCAGCACCAGATTGCTGATCTATGCGGGGATACTCATTCGGCAAGGCGTGGCGACTGATCGAGCCTGCGATGTGGCGATTGCTCGTCCGATTACCGACGACCCCGATATGCAGCGCAGCATTTTGGAGTTGGTGAAGGCGATATTCTGAAATTGGGCAAGTGGCGCGGGGCTAGAGGCGAGAGGTCTAACGTCCGGCCGGTCGCCTCTCGCCCCTTGCCTCTCGCCCCTGGCGGACCACGCTCAACCTCGTCATAGATGAAGCCGGCAATTGTGCAGGACACCAAAGCCGGAGCGGTCCTCACCGTTCACATTCAGCCTAAAGCCTCCACCACAGAATGTGTAGGTCTTCATGGCGACGCGATTAAAATCAGAATAGCTGCCCCTCCGGTCGATGGTGCCGCCAACGACGAGTTGATCCGATTCTTGGCCCGCCAACTCTCGACGCCTCTTGCTTCGGTACAGATCCAATCCGGTGCAAGTGGGCGGCACAAACGTGTCCTCGTGAAAGGGGCCACTGCGCAGCTCGTGTTGGCTCGCTTGAACCTTAACCCGCATAATTCATGATGGTTCGTGGTGAAATGGCGAAGGGGTGCGCGACAAGTGAGACTTACGACGGTTCGAGGTCCAAAGCTCGATGCTTTTGGAATTTCGAACTTCGTGTCGCAACAGTCGCGCTTCTCCCGCCAGTCTTGCCCGTCACGCCTAAGTCAGGGCGCGGCAAAGCTATGAGGCAGAGGGGGCTGTGCGTCATCGGAGGATCACTGTTGCTCACTGCCTGTTCGACCGCCCATCCCATTCTGTATCCCAATGCGCATCTGCAGTCTGTCGGGAAGGAGATTGCGGAGCAAGATCTTGAGGCTTGCCGGCAATTGGCGGAAACGGCTGGGGCGGAAGAAGGTAGCGGGAAGGCCGGTCGTGTGGCGACCAGCACGGCGGTTGGTGCGGGAGTTGGCGCGGCGAGCGGTGCGGTCGGCGGAGCCATCGCAGGCGCAGCAGGCAGCGGTTCCATGATTGGGGCAGCAAGCGGAGCAGTGTGGGGATTACTCACGGGGTTGTACTACGTGTTCGCCGGGTCGCCGCCGAATCAGGCCTACACGAATTTCGTGAATCGGTGTCTGCAAGAAAAAGGATATGAGGTCACAGGATGGCAATAAAGATGGGGCAGGACGGAGGGGGGACCTCTGTGCTCGCGGAACGCGCGGCCTCAGAAGGCCCTCGTTCGACGCGCACACGTGAGGTCACCCCCTTCCCTCCCGTCACGAGGTGGGGGAAGAGGTGGGTGAGTGAGAAAGGGGCGCGCAGTGAAGCCCAACCGAGCCATCCCACGATGAGGAGGGGGGAGTGGAAGAAGGCTTGCTCATCCGTCTATCAAGTTGTTCTGGCTGTGGCTGTCTTGAGCTTCGTGGCCTGTGCGGGGCCGGAGCCGATGTTACGGTCGAATGCGAAGTATCAGTTGCAGGGGCGAGAAGCCTCGAAGCTTGATGTCGCGCTGTGTCAGAAGAAGGCTGAGGCGGCCGGGTTGAAGCCGGGCACCGATCGCAGCAGCAATGTGAGGTCTGGCGCCATGATCGGCTTTGTCGGCGGTGCTGCGGTCGGCGCGTCGGGCGGGATCGTCGGCGGTCTCCCTGGCGTGGCGATTGGGTCCGCGGTGGGCGCAGGGCTCGGACTCATCATCGGCTCAGTTGGCGGAGCCTACAAGCCGCTTGAGCCGGACCCTCCATACGCCGATGCGGTGGTGCGGTGTTTGATTGAAAAGGGGTATGACGTGTCGGGGTGGCAGTAGTGGAGGGGCGGGACGGAGGGGGAACCTCTGTGCTCGCGGAATGCGCGGCCTCAGAAGGCCCTCGTTCGACGCGCGCACGCGAGGTTGCCCCCTTCCATCCCGCCACGAGTTGGGAGACGGAGAGGAAGACTGAAAATATTTTGATGGTGTTGGGGTAAGGTGAAGGTCTTGAAGCCAGGGCGGCCCTTTGCTTTCGGAACGCGCACGATGAAACAGGGCTCATTCGACGGCCGCAGTCGGGATTGCCCTGATTGTGAGACTTGAGAGAGAGGGGTAATTGCCGAGTAAAGAGACTTAGCAGAGGCTGTTTTTGCAGTCGGTCACTACGAGATTTGTTGCTTTCTCACCTGCCTCGAGTTCTATCACCAGCCAGGCTAGCCCCGTTAGCCGTTCATCTTGGTGTCCTCCCGATCCCCCCTCGATCAGGCTGATGACGTAATAGCGTCCGGCAGGGACCTTGGTGAACCAGAAATGTCCGGTGGGGTTGGCCCTGGTTGTGCGGAGATAGGGAGCCAACCGCTTTTCTGTCTGGAGTTGAGTCAGCGCTTCGCGTGCGCAGTCAGTCAGAAGGCGTGGGGCTGCGGTGTTTTCTGCGGAGGCCGCGGTTCCCGTCGCGGAACAGGAGGTGGTTTTGACTTGGTGGTCGAACCAGTAACGGGTGTAGGGAGTCACGGGGATGAGATGGATTGGCGCGCCTGCTTGTGTGATGGCTTTTCCTGATGGCGAGCTGAGAAATGCCTGCCCGGTCAGACTGCTTCGCCCTTTCTGCTTGTAGGAGAAGAAGTCTTTTTCGTTCAGGGCTGGAGGCGGTAGGGCCATGGCAGGAGCTGTGTTGCCTGGCTCAGTGGACCGCGCCTGGTTGGACCACAGGCCTCCCAGCAGGACTACGATAACTGTCGCGTACAGGACTCGGTCGCGCAGTGGCATGGTGGTTACGAAGTGGGTGAGGACGATCCGGATGTTTCGTTCAAGGCTGTCGGTGCGGCCGTGGCTTTGTGTTTGAGTGCCCGGCCTTTGTCGGGAGTCGGGTCTGTGACGACGCCATAGATCTCCCGCCCTTCGTGGCCTTCCGGGAGATATTCCGTGATCGGCAGGCCGTCTTCCCTCACGAATAACAAGCAGTGGCAATATTTGTAGATCTGCATTTCGTCGCAGGCGCACATCCAGCGGCGGAGTTTGGCTTCTGCCTGTTTATCCTTGTAGAAGTTACAGGGGCAAAGGGGTTTGCCCAGCTCGTCTACGTGCATCGCGAGGCCTTTGACCACGGCTTCGGTGACGGCGGGCATGGGATGCATGGCGGTTCCACTCTTCTCCGCGAAGCCCTTCACGTACTTCCATATTTTATCGAGACTTTCTTGTTTGGGCTCGGCCATTCCTAAATCCTTTCGATGGGCGATAGGCAAAGGGCCATGGGTGAGAGGAAAGACGGATGTTCACCCTCTAGCCTCGTGCCTCTGGCCCCATGCCTGCGCGTCAGCGCCTAGTTTACAAGCGCTAGGGCGTCCTTTACAATCCAGCACTTCCTGCACATTTTATGGGATTGGATCGAGAATCGAGATGTCGGATACCCATAACCAATTGATTGCTAAACTGACAGAAGAGCTGGGGCCGACCACGGCCCAGCGTCTGGTCACGTGCCTCGTCGAGGGCGCGGTAAAACTGAATCAGGTGGAAGGTGTATTGCTGCTGCTCGATGAACTACGCGACATATCGCCGAAGGTCGCCTGCGCCGCGATTGAATCGTTCCCTGATTTGCAACGGCGGGATCGGCTCAGTGATGCGGTGGCCTGGCTGGATCTGGGGATTGCGCTCGCCAGCTCATCCGGTGCGATCGGGTTGAAGTATTTCAAGGAGAGCCCGCTGGTGCTGGGTCTGATCGAGACCGCCGCGGCTCGATCGTTGGTCTTGAAAACCGCCCTGGAACTGGCCGAGCAGGATGCGAATGTGGCGCTGGAGTTTCTCCGCGTGTCGCCGGAAGTGGTGACGGTCATTTCGCCGGATCAGCTGGGGGCCTGGTTAGAGATCGGGCTTGAACTGACACAGGTCAATTTTGTCGTGGCGCTGGAGTGTATTCGCCAAATTCCCGCGGTTGCCCGCGTGCTACCGCTTCAGGAGGCCAGGGCCTGGGCGACGTTCGGTTTGAAACTCATTTCCCAGAATAGTTTCGGGAAGACGGACTATTTCGGGACCATCGAATTCCTTCGCACCAGTCCGCTCATCCTTGGCGATCTTGACGACCAATCGGTAAGGGCCAAGGTCATCACGGTCGGGTCGTTGCTGGCTGAACGTGATCCCGGGGCTGGCATTGCCTGGTTATCGGAATCGCCGCGCCTGTTGCGTGCCGCGCCGAATGAGGGATGGCGGCTGAAGATCTTACAATACGGAGCCTTGCTGGCAGAGCGTGATGCAGAGACGGCGTTGGCCTATTTGCGGCGCGCGCCTGAACTCGTGGGCGTGATCGGCGAGTCTGCCGAGGCCACGGCTCGTTTCGAGGCCTGGTTCACAGCCGGCATGGAAGTGCTGGCCTACAGTGCCGAAGGAGCCAGGGCCTATTTTGCCCTGGAGTCGCAAAAGGCGCTGACCTCGGTGGAAGCAGCCTTAAGTGGTGTGCCGTTGCGGCAGGTCGCGCGGACCATCAAGCTTTTCGTCCAAGGGCTCTGTGGTACGGACCTGACGATTCAGGCGCTTCCCGATTCGCTGAGCCAGGAGACACCTGCGCGGGCTACGGTGAGCCAGGACGGGCGCATCATCTCGCTGCCGGCGCTCCTCCGCCGGTATCCCACGGCCGAGGAGAATACGCGGTTATATTTGGTGATGGCGGCTCACGAAGCGGGGCACGTGGAGTTCGGGACGTACCAGTTGACGCTTGAGCCGCTCGCGGATTTGGTGATGGCTCTGCGCCAGAAGTATGGCCGGGTGAAACAGGCTGAACCTGACAGTTTGGCGGCGTTATTCCGTTTCTATCCCCATCCGGGCCTGATCCAGGACTTGTGGACGCTCGTGGAGGATGCGCGGGTGGAGTTCTTACTGCAGCGAGAGTACCCGGGACTCCAGCGGGATCTCCAACAATTCGCGCGAGAGGCGATCACGACGCGGTCGCTGACGCATGGGTTGACCGTCAAGGAGCTCGTCGTCGATCAACTCCTCCAACTCTCGACCGCCGCGTCACAGCCTGTTGCGATTCATGAGGCCATCAAGGACGAGATCGCCATCCTCTGGCCGATGTGCCAGGCCATTCTGGCCCCAACGGCGACGGCTGAAGAAGCCGTGCGCCTGGCCCATGCGCTCTATGTCACGCTCGAAGGGCTGTTGGCGCCGAAGGGGGCGATGATCCAGGCCGATCAGGCCGGTGACGCGTCAGAAGAGCTGGGTGTGGGCCCGTCCGCTTCCGATCAGACGGGTGAGGACTATCGCCCCGTCACCAACTGGGTCTATCGTGGGGCGATGAATCCTGAGTTCATTCGTCAGAATGCGCAGGATGGACGGACAGCGGACGATCAGCAGCAGTCAGAAGACATTCAACGTATGGCGAGCGCGGCAGGCGGATCTCAGGAGGCTTCGGCGCAGGGACAGAAGAATCAAGGTGGCACGCGCACGGAGACGGAGGGAGATCGGCTTGCCGGGGGACGGCAGTTGCCGTCCCAGGTGGAAGAGCTCTTGGCCGTGAAGGTCGAGCAGCCGGCGCCGATCGATATTGCCGGGCCTGGTGATCGTGCGGTGCGTTATCCGGAGTGGGATCAGGGGATCGACGACTATCGCCTCAACTGGTGTCGCGTTGTCGAACGGGCTGCGGAGGAGGGGAGCGGGGATATTGTCGCGGCCACGTTGAGCGCGCATGGGAGTGAGGTGGCTGCCCTTCGACGCTTCTTTGAAGGCCTGCGGCCCCCGGGGCTGCGGCGCGTGCCGGGCCAAGCCGATGGCGACGAACTCGATGTGGATGCGGCGGTCCGTATGTGCGCAGAGCGGGCGGCGGGGATTGATCTATCGGACCGGATCTACGTGAGGCGGGAGAGAAAAGAGCGGGATGTCGCGGCTGCGTTTCTGGTCGATGTGAGCGGGTCAACCAGTCGCCAGTTGGACAGCGGTCGCCGCGTGATCGATTTAGAGAAAGAGGGGCTGGTGCTGTTGTGTGAAGCGCTCGAAGCGGTCGGAGATCAATATGCGCTCTACGGCTATTCAGGCCAAGGCCGCGGGCAAGTGAACTTTCTGGTGATCAAGGATTTTGACGATCAGTTGGGCGGGAAGGCGGCGCAGCGGCTGGGCGGACTGGTTCCCATGCAGCAAAATCGTGATGGCGCGGCCATTCGCCATACCACAGCCAAATTGCTGAAGCGAGAGGCGCGGACGCGCTTGCTCGTGCTCATCAGTGATGGACGTCCGCTCGATGACGGGTATAAAGACGAGTATTCGCTGGAAGACACCAAGGCGGCGTTACGCGAGGCGCGTCAGCGGGGGGTCCATCCGTTTTGTATCACGATCGATCGGGAGGCCGACGGCTACGTCAGGAGAATGTACGGGGACGTGCAGTTTGCCGTCATCGATCACCTCGAAGCCTTGCCGAAGCGATTGCCGCGGATATATCAACGGCTGACGACCTAGCAGGATTGATTAAGGGGTACGGAAGATCTATGGCCAACGAAACTGAACGACCGACCGTGCCGCCCTGGTTATATAAGTTGTTTTCAGGAAACCAGTATCCCTATGTTCGTCGGTTGGCGAAGTTTGCCCAGCCCGTCAAGCCGGGGGAGGATCGCCAGGAGCCGACGAAGGAGATGATTGAGGCCAAGTTTTGGGAGGTCTATCCCCGTTGTTGGGCCAAGCTTCTTCAAGAAGTCAAAGTAGGGATGATCGTGGTATTCCACGACCTCGGCGAATATCCGGCGGGAGGGTATCAGGAGCTGGTGGATGATCCGGACGCCTTTCTGGCCAAGACCTATGGCAAGAAGAAGATCAAAGTCAATTTCTATGACGGGGACAATTTCGTCTGTACGATCAATTTTAAAGTCGCGGGCTGGACAGAACACGAACACTAGTCAACGCGGAACGATGAACGCGGAACGCCACAGTATTTCTGTTCATCGCTCATCGTTCAACATTCAGCGTTAGGAGCAGATGATGGGAAGACCGAAGATTACGGTGGTGGGCGCGGGGAACGTCGGAGGTACGACGGCGCAGCGGCTGGCGGAGAAGGACGAGTATGAGGTGGTGCTCGTCGATATCGTTGAGGGGGTTCCGCAAGGCAAGGCCCTCGATATCACACAGGCTGGCCCTGTCTGCGGCTATAGCACCCGCGTGGTGGGCACGAACGGCTATGATGAAACAGCCGGTTCGTCGGTGGCGGTGATTACATCCGGCATTCCTCGCAAGCCGGGGATGAGTCGTGACGAGCTGTTGACCACGAACGCGAAGATCGTGAAATCGGTTGTGTCCGCGCTGGTGTCCCGATCGCCGAACGTCATCCTGATTCTCGTCACCAACCCGCTGGATGCCATGGTTCATGTCGCGCGTCGTGTGAGTGGGCTGCCCAAGTCGCGGATCTTGGGCATGGCAGGGGTGCTCGATTCTGCCCGCATGCGCGCCTTCATCGCCGCCGAGCTGAATGTGCCGGGGCCTGACGTGGCTGCGATGGTGCTGGGGGGGCATGGCGACACGATGGTGCCGCTGTCGCGTTACACGACGGTGAAGGGCAAACCGGTTTCGGAGTTGATGTCGCAGGATCAGTTGGAGGCGATTGTGAAGCGGACCCGCGAGGGGGGCGCCGAGATCGTGGGCCTCTTGAAGACGGGCAGCGCGTTCTATGCCCCATCGGCGTCGGTGGTCGATATGGTTGAGGCGATCATGAAGGACCAGAAGCGGGTGCTGCCTTGCGCGGTGCTCTGCGAGGGCGAATATGGATTGCAGGATGTCGTCGTCGGTGTGCCGGTCAAGCTGGGCCGAGGTGGAGCGGAGCAGGTGGTCGAGTATGACTTGACGACGGAGGAGCGAGCGGCGCTTGTGGCCTCTGCTAGCGCGGTGCGCGAACTCTGCGCAACAGTCGATCGATTAATGGTGTAACACGATCATGGTCCACGTCCCGCTTGACAGGAGAAGCGGGCCTACAGTACAGAATGCACCATAGCAGTTCACTGAACAAGGAGACGTAATGAAATTTCTTGAGAATCCGATGCAAACGATGGGTGCAGGATTTGCGCTCGCCGCAGTATTAATCGTGGGGTATCTCGGTATGGCCGGCATCGGAGTTGGCGAGGCCGACTGGGCCGGTCTGTTGTTGCGCTGGGTCCATTTCTTGGCCGGGATTACCTGGATCGGGCTGTTGTATTTCTTTAACCTGATCAATGCGGGGTTCTTGAAGAGCTTGGATGGTCCGACCAAGAACATCGTGATTCCCAAGCTGATGCCTGCCGCGCTGAACTGGTTCCGTCATGGCGCGACGGTCACCGTGTTTGCCGGGATCGCGCTGTACTTTTACATGTACTCCAAGGGTGGAACCGGCGCGATCGCGTTGGGAATCGGCGGGCTCTTGGGGCTCATCATGATGATCAATGTCCATGCGATCATTTGGCCGAACCAGCAGAAGATTATTGCGGCGGTGACCGCTGCAGCCCAGGGGACCCCTGCGCCGGCAGAAATGGCCCAGTGGGGCCGGACTGCGCTTCTCGCTTCGCGGGTGAATTTCATGTTGTCGATTCCCATGTTGTTATTCATGGGAGCCGGTAGCCACATCAAGTAAGACACTGTACAGCAAGGCCGGCAGGGAAACCTGTCGGCCTTGTTCCTTTCTTCCCCTCCTGTCCCTGCATCAGCCTCCCATTGTTCCCGTGCCCTGCCCAGATGGCCCATATGCCCTGTTTTGTATGGGCCGCTGGCCCTAAGTCGTTGAGATTCAGGCCTATTATCGGGTCATTGCCTTGACGAAGGCCGGCCAGGAGCCGTATAGTAACGCTCCGCACTGTGAGCTAAACCGGTAAGGAAGGGCGCATGACGACTGCGACTGATCCACGAGTTCTCCAAACGCTTGATGGCGATCCATGGGATATCGATGCCTACCTGAAGATTGGGGGCTACGAGGCCTGGAAGAAGTGCGTCAAAGAGTTGAGTGCGACGGATATCGTTAATGAACTGAAGAAAGCCGGGCTCCGTGGCCGCGGAGGCGCGGGCTTTCCCACCGGCATCAAGTGGGAAAAGGTCCTCAACCACCGGGTCAAAGAACATTACTTCGTGTGCAACGCGGGCGAACATGAGCCGGGCACGTTTAAAGACCGCTACATGCTCAAGCATGCGCCCCACCAGCTCATCGAAGGCTGCCTCATCGGGGCCTATACGGTGCAAGCCAAAGCGGCGTTTATCTATGTGAATCACGAGTACCACGAAGAACGCGAGAATCTGAAGAAAGCGTTGGCGCAGGCGAAGGATCGAGGGTTTCTGGGCAAGAATGCCCTGGGCAGTGGGATGGACCTCGACCTGCAAATCTTCGACGGCTATGGGAGTTACGTGGCCGGTGAAGAGACGGCCATGCTTGAGTCCATGCAGGGGCGTCCGGCGATGCCGAGACAGAAGCCGCCGTTCTACCCAACGGACTTCGGTCTCTACGGGAAGCCGACCCTGGTCAATAATGTCGAAACCTTGTGTAACATTCCACGGATCATCCAAAAAGGCGCGGCCTGGTTTACGCAGGTCGGTACAGACAAGTGTCCAGGGACGATGATGTTCTCGCTCAGCGGTGCCATCAATCGGCCAGGCGTATACGAGAGGCCGATGGGGATCACGATTCGGGAGCTCATTGAGACGTGCGGTGGGGGAGTGCCGGGCGGACGGAAGATCAAGGCGGTGTTCCCCGGCGGACCGGCTTTTTCGATGGTCACGGCCGATCAGCTCGATCTGACGATGGATTTCGATTCGCTCAAGAAAGCTGGCACCGGACTCGGGTCTGCCGGCATGATCGTCGTGGATGATGCAACCTGTATGGTAGCGAAGACCCTGCATTTTTCGAACTTCTTCAAGGGCGAGAGCTGCGGACAATGTCCGCCCTGTCGGATGGGGACGATCAATCTCGCCGCACTGATGACGAAGATCGAGCAGGGAGAGGGGACGCAGAAAGACTTGGATAGCCTCCTCCAGCTCTGTGGGTTTGTGAAGGGGACGGGTTATTGCACACTGGTCACCGGGGCTGCGGTGTTGGTGCAGAGCAGCATGAAACTGTTCCGTCACGAGTTCGAGGAACATATCCGATTGCAGCGCTGTCCCTATCAGCCGGTGGTGGCTGGTGCAACGGCGCATTGAGAGGGATGTGCGATGCCGCGCGTGACGTTTCTCCATCCTGATGGCAAGAGCGGAGAAGTTGAGGCGAATACGTCGTTGTTGGACGCCTCGAAGGTGCTGGGGTTTGTGTTGAATAACGATTGTGGTGGGAATGCCTCCTGCACCACCTGTCGGGTTGAAGTGCAGATGGGGGCCGAGAACCTGTCGGAGATCGATTTCGATGAGCAGGATCTCCTCGATCGGGAAGCGCTCAGTGAGCCCTGGCATCGGCTTGGATGCCAGGCTAAAGTACTCGGAGACGTAGTGGTTCGGGTCCCAGAGGGAAAGTGGGTTGCACCCACAACGACGCAGTTGGAGTCGCAGGGTATTGAAATCCGGTAAAGAGATGTTACACTAAGCCATTCCAGGCAGGTTTTCGAAAGACGGCCTGGTCACACGAGGAGGATCATCATGGTGACGATTACGGCGATTGCAGAGCAGAAGATCAAGGAATTGATGGTTGAAGAGAAGGACATCGTCGGCTTACGCGTTTATGTCAAGGGCGGCGGCTGCCACGGGTATCAATACGGGATGGCCTTCGAGTCCAAGATGGGCGATGACGACACGGTGGTCGAGAAGGGTGACGTCAAGGTCATCATGGATTCGCAGAGCGCGCCATTGTTGCAGGGAGCCGAAGTCGACTATGTGGATAGTCTCCAAGGGTCCGGGTTCTCGATTAAGAACCCACAAGCGAAGACGACCTGCGGCTGCGGCAGCTCTTTCAGCGCGTAAGGCATGTGCGCTGGAGTGGCGCGAGTTGCTTCGTTGAATGATAGGGGAAGCCAGGATTGTCCGGGTAGGAGGCAGTCCTGGCTTCCCCATTTTTGAGCCGAATGTGAGCTGAATCCACGATGGCACAAGCGAGCGTGATAAGACGATATCGATTCTGCGCAGCCCACCGGTTGCATACGGATCATCTCTCTTCCGAAGAAAACTGGGCGGCATTCGGGAAGTGCAATAATCCCAACGGGCATGGCCATAACTATGTCGTGTTGGTGACCGTGAAGAGTACGGTTCCAACCACGACCGGTGGCGGCGTGGACCTTGATCGGCTGGATCGGATTGTCACAGACCAGGTGGTTACGCGATTCGACCATCACGATCTCAATCTCGATCCTGAATTTGCTGATTGCACCACGACGGGGGAAAACCTGGTGTTGCTGATCTGGGACCTCCTCGTGAGGCACCTTCCATCGGGGCAACTGGAAAAGGTCGGGTTGATCGAAACACGCGACAATTACTTCGAGTATGCGGGGACGGCGGGTCAAGCCCCGCGGCTCAGAGAGGGACGGCATGGCTAAGCAGGCAGTCAAGCGGCGCAGTCAGCGGCAGGTAGAAGATGTCAACGGGAGCGGTAAACCGGCAGATCTGGACGTGCTGCAATCTCTCGTCACCGAGATGCTGCTGGCCCTCGGAGAAAAGCCTGGCCGCAACGGGCTCGTGAAGACGCCGGAGCGGGTGGCCAAGGCCCTTGCCTTCATGACACAGGGATACCAGAGGAACATCGACCAGCTCTTAAATGGCGCGCTCTTCCCGATCGAGTACGATGAGATGGTCATCGTGAAGGACATCGGATTTTTCAGCATGTGCGAACATCACCTGCTGCCCTTCTTCGGCAAGGTCCATGTGGGTTATCTGCCCAATAAGAAGGTGGTGGGGCTCAGCAAGATTCCTCGAATCGTGGACATGTTTGCGCGACGGCTGCAGGTTCAAGAACGGCTCACCGTTCAGATAGCCGAAACCCTCAAGACAAAGCTCAACGCACATGGAGTCGGTGTGGTCGTCGAGGCGCGGCACCTCTGCATGATGATGCGGGGCGTCGAAAAGCAGAACACGGTTGCGGTCAGCAGTTCCATGTTGGGCGCCTTCCGCACACAGCAGCAAACCAGGCTGGAGTTTCTGAAGCTCATACGACGGGGCAGCGTCGGCGACTCCGATTAACAGGTCGTTGAAAAAGTCCCCCAGCTGCGTTCTCACCTCGAAAGCATCCTCAACGTAGCCCAGAGGCTACGCCTCCGGTGCTTCCAGCGTCTGCGGCCTTGCTGGATGAACTTTTTGAACGTCCTGCAGGTACATTCCTCTTTCATCCAAGAGCAGAGTCTTTCGAACACTTGCCAGTCCCTTCTCGGTACATGAACCCCTCCAGTGAGTCCCTTGTGTCGGCGCTCGGGCTGTTGGCATGCTGAGTGATCTGAAAAGTCGCGATGGGTCGGTCTAATAGAAATGCCAAATGGGCAGGGTTGGATCGAGCTTGGGAGTATCGGAGTCGCGACATCCAACGACCCGGCTAGTGACATAACGGCCGGGCTGTACTTCAAAGAGCTTGAGCATGACGGGAAGGCAGGATTCAGTCAGGGTAGCTTCCACAATCAACTTCTCCTTACGAACAGAATTCTGGAAAAGATCATATCCAGCCAAATGGCATGCAGCTTCGGGACCGGCATTGATCTTCACTCCAATGCAGACCAAGCTACGGTCAACGATGATACGTCGTTTGCCTCCGACCGCCATCCTATTCAATCCCAACAGGATTCCGTTCTACCCAGAAGTCTGAAGGCGTTTGTTGTAGATACCTCCCACGGGCAGGCCGTAGAATCCCCAGACGGTGAAGATGGGGCCTCGATAAACAAGCGAGCCGTCCATGTATCGGACCTCGAGATCAGCGGAGATCCGTCGATTCCAGGTGGCAACAGGGCCAGTACCAATTTTGAGGTCTTCGATCTGCCATAACTGCCGTTTCTCGGATTCGAGGCGCTGCCTGGTGCCATCCGCGAGCTTGGCGACTTCGTAGGGCCACAGCCCCTCCCCATACTCGTACCCACACCCAAATTGCGTCAGTGCGATGATCAACAAAATCAAAGTGTGTTTCAGCATGGCTCCACTTAATCGCCGTTGCGGTGAGGGAGCCTACTGAAATGTAAAATGAGGATAGTGGCGAGGGGGTCAGTTCTG
>Ga0209253_10002804_pt1 | contig 15418 bp, 13 predicted proteins | sample FrelakmetBRP12BR_FD_187145 | JGI IMG/M metagenome (GOLD analysis project Ga0209253, IMG submission 187145) | Freshwater lake sediment microbial communities from the University of Notre Dame, USA, for methane emissions studies - BRP12 BR (SPAdes)... | ecosystem: Environmental > Aquatic >...
CAGGATCGAACCGTCGTCGGCCAGGCTGACGAAGGAGGGCAGGATCGGATTGCCGGGAGTGATGTCGATGACCGTGACGCGACCGTTTTCCACTACCGCTACTTCGGAGTTGGTGGTGCCCAGATCGATGCCGATGATTTTTTCAGCCATGGAGTTGGTTGCTCGTAAGGTTTTGGGTGTCAGGTGTCAGGTGTCAGGTGTCAGGTGTCAGGTGTCAGGCGTCAGGCGATCATCACTCTTTCGCCTGTTGTTCGCTGTTTTCCAGTACCTGTTCTCCAGCGGGCGGTTCGGGCCGGCGGTTGACCTTGACTTCGGCCAGCCGCAGCAGTTCGCCCTGCCAGAGGTAGCCCTTGCGCAGTTCCTCGGTGACGATGCCGTTGGCCAGGTCCGGCCGCTGGTCCAGTTCGGCGGCGCGCATGGTGTGGGGATCGAGCGGCTGGCCTTGGACGTTCAGGGCGGCTACCTGTTGGGTGTTCAGAATCTGGTCCAGCCGGCGCAGGCTGATATCCTGGCCCTCGGTGATGGCGCGCAGCAGCGCCCGTTCCCGCCGCCCCGCTCCCAACAGCCGGGCCAGCAGCGCGGGACGGTAGTTTTGCAGGACGCGCAGCCCGGCTTCCAGCCGGTCGCGCAGTTCCAGCAGTTCCAGCAGCACCGGCTTCAGCGCCGCCCGCCGCTGTTCGGGCAGCGCGGCGCGGGCGCGGTCCAGTTCGCCGCCGAGTTGGGTTTGGCTGGCTTGCAGGGTTTCAAACACCGCCCGGAATTCATCCAGCGCGGTTTTGACCTGGCGCGATTCCAGCCGGACCTCGTTCTTCAGCGCCGCCAGCTCGGCGAACAGCGAATACAGGTCGGTCCGCCGGTCTGTTTCAGCCGATTCGACGGGAGTGGCCTCGGGCAGCTTGTCCAGGTAGGCGCGGAAACGGTCCAGCAATTGTTCTTTGGTTTCGGTATCCATGGAGAATCGTTATTTCTGGCCGCTCAGGCGCCCGAGCAGCAGGTGCCGGAAATGTTGCTCGCTCAGGCGCCCGCGCGGGCCGGGTTGCAGGGCGGACGCCACCAGGTCGGCCAACTCCGGCGCCTCCTGTCCGAACAGCCGGTGGCGCAGGCGATCCTGATGGGTCTTGATGGCTTCGTAGGCGGCGCGGATCGTTTGGAAACGCTCGGGATCCCGCTCCGGCGGATGTTCGCGCACCTGTTGCAGATAGGCTTTCTTGATGGCGTCGTCGCCGGCGGTTTCGGCGACGCTCAGCACGGTGAAGGGATTGGCCATGATTATCTCCGGCGTTTTTTGCGCTTGCCGCCGCCCGGCGGCGGCAAGTCCGGTAAATCCAGCAGGTCCTCGAGACCCTCGCCGCCCCGCAACAGGGCTTTGATCACCTTTTTGCCCAATTCGGGGGGAATGCTGTCATCGGGCGGCAGCGAATCCAGCATCTGGTCCAGCATCTGGTCCAGTATCTTGTCCCGCATCTTGGGCGGTATTCGCTCCAGGTCGTCGCGGATTTCTTCCATCAGGTCCAAAGCGTCCATCGGCGACGGCGGTCCCCCCCGTGGAGAGGGACGCGGGAACATGGGGTGCATATCCTGGTCCAGGAACCGTTGGATCAGGGTCCTGGCGCGGTGATCCTGGGCAGTGACGGCCCGGTTCAGGGCGTTCTCCAGCCGGTCGTAATCGCGGTCGCTCACCTCGTCGATGTCGCCCCCGGCGCGGGCGTAAGTCTGGTAGTAAACGAACAGCGGCCGGTCCGGGTGGTCCGCAAGCGCCCGCGTGGCGGCGTATTCCAGCAGTTCGTGGTGCGGCGCCTGATGCAGGCATTCGCAGATCGGCAACAGGTCGTCGATGTCGGTCAGTTGCTTGATCGCGTGCTTCAGCGGCTTTTCCAGGTCTTCCAGCACCGTGTCGAGATCCTTCACGCCTTCTTCCCGGTAGGCGTTGATCAGTTGCGTCAGGGCCAGCAGGTCGGCGCGGCTGATGGCGAACTTGCGCGGGTCGCCGAGTTCGAGATCGCGCTCGAACGTTTCCGGCTCCAGGTTCTGGCGCAGCGACTCCACCGCCAGCCGCGCCCAGGCCAGCACCGGACTACCGGCCAGGCGGACTCCTTCCCGCAGCCACCGCCGCATGTGCTCGGGCTGGAGTTGGTGGAATGCCAGCAGGCCCCGGTTGATTTCGACGATGCCGCTGCGGGCGTTGTCCCGTTCCAGCCGGCCGGCGCTGTCCAGTTCCTTTTCCGCCAGGGCGTGCTTGCCGGCCAGGATCTGCTTGCGGGCGTGGGCCAGATGGGCGTTGATCAGAAACGCGCGGGCCCGGCTGTTGATCGGGTCCAGTTCCAGCACCCGGGCGGCGAAGCCGGCGGCTTTCTTGTAGGCCTTGCGGGCGGTGGCGGTTTCCACCGCGGCCAGCAGCACCTGGGGGTCGTCCGGGAGTTGCTTGACCGCGCGTTCCACCCAGTGGTGGTACTCCTTGTCGTTTCCGGCTTCCTGGTGCAGCCGCGCCAGTTTCAGATAGGCATCGCGGTCGTCCGGGTCGAACCGCAGGCTTTCCTCCAGATATTCGGCGGTTTTCGGCGGTTCGAACGAGGAGAATTTGACCCTTTCCGACAGTTCCGCCATGTGCCGCAGGGTCAGCGCCGCCGACAGCCGGCTGTCGGGGTTTTCGGCGTCGGCGATCAGCAGGTCGGCGCAGGCGCGCCAGCCGCGCAGGGCGTTATCGACTTGACGTTCGCGTTCCGCCCGCAGCGCTTGCAGGCGATGGTTCTCGAACGGCGGCAGCGACCCGAACTGTTTGGCGTAGCCTTGCAGGCCGTGGGGATAGGTCGGCAGCAGCGCCAGGGCGGCGCGGCCAGCCTGTTCCCGGTCAAACAGCGCCAGATGGGCGGTGATGAACTCGAACCGGGCCTTGTCGCCGGGCTTCTGGTCGAGCCGCGCCCATTCCCGGAGCAGTTTGATCTGGCGCTGGTCCAGACCCAGCAGGCCGCTGGCCAGCTCGCGCTGGGTGGGATCGAGCGCCAGCAGCGCCCGGGCCGGTTCGCTGGAGGCGGCGGCGCGGACCAGTTCGACTACACCCTGGTAGGGGGATGACGGTGGAATGCGCTCGACCAGCGCCGCCGCGCCGGCCGGGTCGGTTTCCAGCTTCAGCAGGGCCGCGAGAACCTGACGCAAATCCCGGTAGGGGGAACGAATCGGGATGTTTTGCAGGTGCTCGCGCACGACGGGCTCGGCCTCGCCCTGGCAGTAGGCGCGCAGCGCGGCCTGGGCGGCGGTCATTTGCCGGCGCAACGGCGCTTCCGGGGGCAGTGCCTGAACCAGGTCCTTTTGCCCGGTCAGGGCCAGCGCGGCAACAAGGGTTTCAAGCTCGCCGGCGCCGGCCGTCAGGGCAGCCGCGTGGCGGGCGTAGGCATTCATCGCCTTGGTGTGCTGGCCGGACCGCAGCAGCCAGTCCACGTACAGCTCGGGTTGCCGGGTTTGCCCGCACAGATTCGGGATGTTCTCCCAGAGGATGGCGGCTTCCCGGTACATGTTTTTCTGGGCCAGTTGCTTCGACCGTTCCAGGTAGGCCGTAGCCAGCGATTCGCGCCAGCCAGCCTCCGGCTGAGGCTCGCGCTTGACCAGCAGCTTGTAGACGTCGATGGCGTCCTTGTAGGCGTGGGTCGACAGCAAGGTGTTGCCACGGGCGATCAACTCCCGGGTGGGCAGATCGTCTAGGCGCGCGCGCGTTTGGGGAATGGGTTTACGCATCCACGGGAATCCTTCGCCGGGTCAAATGGTAATGATAGCTAAATTATCCTGCTCTGCCAGCGTCCGCGCGTCGCTGAGCACCGCGCAGCGGGCCCGTTCCGGCTGGAGATAGGTCGCCGCGACCTGCCTGAGATCGTCCAGCGTGACCGCCAGCACCCGCTGCCGGTAGGCGCGGCGCTGTGCCGGGGTGCGGCCGAACAGCGCGCCGAAGAAGGCGCTGATCGCCTCGCCGGCCGGCGAGCCCGGTTTGTCGATGGCGGCGATGACGCCGAGGATCGCCTCCTCCAGCGTTCGCGCGGGATGATCCGAGGCGTGCAGCCAGTCCAGCGCCCGGTCGAAATCGGCCAGCGTATCGGCCAGCCGGGGGTCGCGGTAGGAATGGAAGCGGAACGCCCCGCTGTCGGGGTGATAGCCCGCGCCGCCGCCGTAGGCGCCGCCCTGTTCGCGGATGGTGCGATGCAGGTAGCCGTTGCGCAGGAAATCACCCAGCACCTGCAAGGCCGGAGCGTCGGGATGGTTCGGCGCGACGGTCGGATAGGCCTTGGCGCAGAAGTTGACCTGGGTGTTGACGCTGAATCCCTGGCGGACCGGTTGTGGTTCCGGGGTGGCAAGGGCGAACGGTTCCACTGGCGCGCCTTGGCCGTCCCGCCAACGGGCGGCCAATGCCTCGGCGATGGCATCCTGCCGCTCGGCTTCGCTCACCACCAGCAGTTGCCGGGGGGCATTACCGAGACGGTTGCGCAACTGTTCCAGCCGGGCGGCGAACGCTTCCAGTGCCTCGGGATCGTCCAGCGCGTCGTCCAGCGCTTTCAGATTGCGCAGCCCTTGCAATCCCTCCCAGCGATGGTTGAGCGCCGCCACCGGACTCAGGTCGGCGCTGGCGGCGGCCAGCGCCAGCAGGTGGCCGTGGTCGGTCACCGCCTCCTCGCGCTGGGCGCGCGTCTGCGCGATCAATTCCCGCAGCCGGGGCAGTTCGTCGAAGCGGGGGGCGGTCAGGGTTTCCCACAGCAGTTGGGCGAGTTCGGCCTGGTTGCGGGCCAGGGCCTTGCCGGCGACGACCAGCACGCCCTTGACCTGATGCACATCATCCATCCCGCCGCGCACCATGGCCCGGGCGCTGATCCCACCGGTCGCCGCCGCCTGCCGGGCCTGGGTGGCGCGGTAGTCGTGGCCGGCGCTGCCGACTTCGCTCAGGCAGGCGCAGAACAGCGGCAGCAGGTCCAGTTCTCCGGGTTCCAGCGCCGGCAGGTCCAGCACGGCCTGCAGGTAGACCATGCCGTTAGTGCCCTGAGCGTACCAGGTGGCAGGGAGATCGCCGACCGGACGGGCGACGCCTTCGGCGATTTTCAGATCCGGCGGCACGTCCTCCAGCCCGACCCTGGGGAGCAGTTCCGGATCGTCCTGCCGTTGCTGGCGTTCGGCCAGTGCCCGGGCCTGTTCGACGATGCGGGCCTGGTCGGCGTCGTCCAGCGCCGCGCGGAGGGTTGCCAGCCGGTCGCGTTCGGCCGCCGCCTGTTTCGCGCTCAACTCCGGATCGGGAGCCATGGTCAGCCGGACCCGGTGCGGGTTGTCCAGCAGCAATTGCCGAGCGAGTCGGGGGATAAAATCCGGAGAGCGGCTCTCCGCCCGTAACTGCTCCAGCAGCGGGTCGCTGTCCAGCGCCGGGAGCGGGTCGCCGCCGTGAATCGCCGGGGTCAGCGCCTCCATGAGTAGCCGCAGGCCATAGGGAAAACCGTCACCGGTGATTTCGCGCTCGCTCAATTCCAGTTGGTGCAGGGCGGCGTCCACCGCCTCCTGCGGCACGCCCTCGGCGGCGACTTGGCGCAATACGTCGAACACCAGCGCCTCGACTGCTTCAGCATGTTCCGGGTTGGAGCCTTCCAGCCCGCAGACGAAGGTGGCCTCGCGGGTGGCGGTGTCGAAACCGCATAGTGGCGACGGGGCGGCGCCGAGTGTGGAGGTTTCCAGGGCGTTGCGCAGGGGCGAACTGCTGTTGTCGAGCAGCACGTCGCTGAGCAGCCGCGCCCGCAGAGTCGCCAGCGGGTCGGTGATCGGCCCCAGCAGCCAGCCCAGCACGATATGGGTTTGGTCGTGCAGGTCGTCGGCGCCGTCGAGGGGATAGTGGATGAGGTCGGCGACTGGCGTGGTGTAGCGGCGTTCGTCGGGAATCGCCAAATCCAGCTTCAGCGCTTCGAACCGGTTGAGAACCTGCGTCTCGAAGCGTTCTTGATGCTCGGCGGCGGGGATGTCGCCGTAAGTCAGGAAGATGGCGTTCGATGGGTGGTAGTGGCGGGTGTGGAACGCCTTGAGTTGTTGGTAAGTGAGATCGGGTATCGCTTCGGGATCGCCGCCGCTGTTGTAATGATACGTGGTGGTCGGGAACAGCCGGTTTTGCAGCGCCTGCCCCAACCGTTGCACCGGCGAACTCAGCGCGCCCTTCATTTCATTGAACACCACGCCCTTGAACAGCAGTTCCGAGTTCGGATCATCGGGCTGGGCGAATTCCAGCCGGTGGCCTTCCTGGGCGAAGTTGTGTTCGTCCAACAGCGGGAAGAAGGCCGCGTCCAAGTATACGTCCAGCAGGTTGTTGAAATCCTTTTTGTTCTGGCTGGCGAAGGGGTAGGCGGTCCAGTCGCTGCTGGTGAAGGCGTTCATGAAGGTGTTGAGCGACCGGCGGATCATCATGAAGAACGGATCGCGTACCGGGTAGCGCTGACTGCCGCACAGCGCGATGTGTTCGAGGATATGGGCCACGCCAGTCGAGTCCCGCGGCACAGTTAGAAACGCCACCATGAAGGCGTTGTGCGGGTCATCGGCGGCCAGATGGAGATGCCGGGCGCCGGTGACGCGATGGCGGTATTCCTGGAATTCAAGTCGCAGGGCCGGAACGGGGTGGCTGCGCAGGTGCTGAAAGACGGGATGGGTCATGATGATAGTGGACAGTGGACAGTGGACAGTGGACAGTTGTTAGTGATCAGGTTTCGATTGGCGTGGGGGTGGCGGCGTGGCGTTGCAGGTACCAGTCCACAGTCTTGGCGATGCCGGTTTCGAAGGTCTCCAGCGGGCGCCAGCCGAGTTCCTCATCCATCCTGCTGGCGTCGATGGCGTAGCGCCAGTCGTGGCCGGGCCGGTCGGTGACAAAGGTGATCAGCCGCTCGTGGGGCGCGTGTTCCGGGCGGCGCTGGTCCAGCAGTTTGCAAATCAGCTTGGCGATATCGAGGTTAGCCCATTCGTTGCAGCCGCCGATGTTGTAGGTCTCGCCCAACCGGCCCTGGCGGATCACCGCCTCGACGCCCCGGCAGTGGTCCTCGACATAGAGCCAGTCGCGGATATTGCTGCCATCGCCGTAAACCGGAATCGGCTGTTGCAGCAGGCAGGAGCGGATCACCGTGGGGATGAATTTCTCGTCGTGCTGGAACGGGCCGTAATTGTTGGAGCAGTTGGTCGTGACCACTGGCAGGCCGTAGGTGTGGAAATAGGCCCGCACCAGATGGTCGGAGCCGGCCTTGGAAGCGGAGTAGGGCGAGTTGGGGGCGTAGGGGGTGGTTTCGGTGAATGCTGGGTCGTCGCGCTTCAACGTGCCGTACACCTCGTCGGTGGAAATGTGGTGAAAGCGGCGATGCTCGGCTGTTTTCCCATCCAGCCAGGCGGCGCGGGCGGCTTCCAGCAGGGTGAAGGTGCCGACCAGGTTGGTTTGCACGAAGGCCGCCGGGCCGGCGATGGAGCGGTCCACGTGGCTTTCGGCGGCGAAGTGGGCGATGGTGTCAATCTGGTGTTCGCGCAGCAACCGGTCGACCAGCGGCCGGTCGCAGATGTCGCCCTGAACGAAGACATGGCGGTTGGGGTCGGGCAGCTCGCGCAAATTGTCCAGCGAGCCGGCGTAGGTCAGCAGGTCGAGGGTGACGATGCTGGCGTCGGGATCGACGGCCAGCAGGTGGCGGACGAAATTGCAGCCGATGAAGCCGGCGCCACCGGTTACCAGCACGTTGCGGGGATGATGTTCCATGCTTGCTCGGTTCAGTGGAGGTCGAGGTCGAATTCAGCGATCACCGGGGCGTGATCGGATGGACGCTCCAGCCGGCGCGGAGCCTTGTCCACCCAACAGGCAGTGCAAGCCGTCGCCAGCGCAGGGCTGATCAGAATATGGTCGATGCGTAGTCCCAGGTTGCGGCGGAAGGCGGCGGCGCGGTAGTCCCACCAACTGAAGCTGTGCTCCTCCTGCGGGAACAGCCGGAAAGTATCGATGAGGCCAAGGTCGAGCAGGCGCCGGAACGCCGCCCGTTCCGGTTCGCTGCACAGCACTTGGCCGGTCCAGGCGGCGGGATCGTGTACGTCGCGGTCTTCGGGCGCGATGTTGAAATCACCCAGTACGATCAGTCGGGGATGGCGGCTGAGTTCGATTTTTAGCCAGTCGGTCAGTTTCTCCAGCCAGGCGAGTTTGTAGGCGTACTTGTCGGAACCGACCGCCTGACCGTTGGGGACGTAGAGGTTCAGTACCCGCACATCGCCCACGGTTGCGCCCAGGACCCGCCGCTGCGGGTCGTCCAGTCCCGGCGGGTCGGTGACGATGTCGCCGGCGGGCAGCCGGCTGAGAATGGCCACGCCGTTGTAGGTTTTCTGCCCGGAAAACACCGCCTCGTAGCCGGCGTTGGCGAGATCAAGGGTGGGGAAGTCGGGGTCGGTCAGCTTGGTTTCCTGCAAGGCCAGGATGTCCGGTTGCCGGTCGCGCAGCCAGTCCAGCACCTGTGGCAGGCGCACGGTCAGGGAGTTGACGTTCCAGGTGGCAATCTTCAGCATCAGAAGATCAATACAGCGGCAATTTTTCATGCAGCTTACCATAAGCCATGCAAAGTCTCCTTTCCCACCTGCAAGCATTTGAAAGCAAGCGATGCGTATCCCCCGATTCTATCTCCCCGCGCCGCTGACGGCCGGCGCGACCGTGGCGCTGGACGATAACGCCTTCAATCACGCCGTGCGGGTGCTGCGGCTCAGGCCCGGCGCGGCGCTGGTGCTGTTCGACGGCGCTGGCGCGGCGTTCGCGGCGACGCTGGCGGAGGTCGGCAAGCGGGAGGCGTGGGCGCGCGTCAGCGAGGCTGTGCCCGGCGGGGTGGAATCACCGTTGCGGGTGGTGCTGGTCCAGAGCATCTCGCGCGGTGAAAAAATGGATTATACCCTGCAAAAAGCCGTCGAACTGGGCGTCGCAGCCATCCAGCCGGTTTTTACCGAGCGCGGCGGGGTCGATCTGACCGGCGAACGTCTGGCGCGGAAGGTCCAGCACTGGCGGGGCATTGTGATCGGCGCCTGCGAGCAGTGCGGGCGCAACCACCTGCCGGAGATGGGGGAACCGTTGCCGCTGGCCGACTGGCTGGCCCGATCGATTGAGCCGGGCTTGCGGCTGCTGCTCGATCCACAGGCCGGGCAGGGACTGCGCGGATTGGAACCGCCGGCTGGATCAATCACCCTGCTGATCGGTCCGGAAGGCGGCCTGAGTCCGGCGGAAGTCGGCGGGGCGCGTTCGGTCGGCTTCGCCGGCATTCGGCTGGGACCCCGCATCCTGCGCACCGAAACCGCCGGCGTCGCGGCGCTGGCGGCGGTGCAGGCCCTGTGGGGGGATTGGGATTAGGGTGGCGTCGGATTGCGCTGTCAGGCGCGGGGCTTGCGATACGCTTGCAGGCCTTCGTTGATATCGTCGAGATCAAAATATTCGGGATCAAAGCCCTCCTCCAGCCATTCAAGCATTTCCTGATGCTCGGGATGCTTGGGATTCTGAACAATTTCGATCAGGTTTGCATAGCCCCAAACGCCGCCGCAATCTTCCGGCGGACAGGCGCGCTTGCCTTTGATACAGCTTGGCGTCTCGGTGGAGCCATCATCCGGCAGTATCTTTTCCAGAACGATCTTGTGTTCCCAGCTATCACCGAAGTCATACTCGTAAATCAGGGAATCCTTTTCTCGCTTCAGAAGTTGAGACAATTTGTATTTGGACTCATCTCTAAACTCGATCTCAAGGTCATCAGCATAATCATCGTATGGCGCGCTATACATGATGCCACCCGCGACGAATTGATGCAGATGGCTGTCGGTCCAGCCCATCACATCCTGAAGGATTTGGTGAAAAACGCTCAGATTCACATCGCCCGAAACCAGGATGCGTCTCCAAATGGGGGGCTTGGAGCCGACCAGCGTCACTTTTAGTTGATAAATCGATGGTTTTTTCACCAGTCTTACTCCGATGTTGTCATTAATAATTCGCCGATCAAGCGCGGCTGCTGGTTTTGTATTCCTGCCGGACCTCGGTAATCGCGGCCAGCCGGTCCCGTTGCAGCGCCTCGGCCAGCGTCAGGCCGCTCAAACCTTGCGCCAGCAGGGGATGCACCGGCGCACCTGCCGTTGCCTGGTACACCCGGCGCATGAAATCAGCCTGGGGATAAGCGCGGTTTTCCAGTCCCAGCCGGCCCCGCGCGTCGGCCTCGCAGGCGACCAGGAACTGTTCGAACCGCTGCGGCTTGCGCAGGGCGTCCAGTCCCTTCAGGGTATTGAGCAGGGTTTTCGGACGCAGTTCCAGAGCCCGGTGGCAGTGGGTATGGAAGCGGGCGGTCAGTACCCCCAGTTCCCGGTACATGTTGGGGACCCGCAGCCGCTGGCAGAAGGCGCGCACCAGATCGGCGCCGCGCTGCTCGTGGCCGAGGTGCCGCGGCCATTCATCGGCTGGAGTGGCGCCCTTGCCGAGATCGTGAACCAGTACCGCGAAGCGGGTCACCGCATCCGCCTCCAGCCGTACCGCCTGTTCCAGCGCCAGCAGGGTGTGAAAGCCAGTGTCGATTTCGGGGTGGTGGGACGGCGGTTGCGGTACGCCGAACAGCCGGTCCAGTTCCGGGAAAATTCGCGCCAGCGCGCCGCACTCGCGCAGGGTTTCGATAAACTTCCCCGGCCGGGGTTCGCCCAGGGCACGCACAGTTTCGGCCCACACCCGCTCCGGTACCAGGTGGTCGATTTCGCCGTCGGCGACCATGGCGCGCATCAGGTCCAGCGTCTCCGGCGCGACCTGGAAGCCCAGTGGGGCGTAGCGGGCGCTGAAGCGGGCGACGCGGAGAATGCGCACCGGATCCTCGGCGAAAGCGGGCGAAACATGGCGCAACCAGCGCTCTTCGAGATCGCGGGCGCCACGGTGGGGGTCGATCAGTTGGCCCCGGGCGTCGCGCGCCATGGCGTTGATGGTGAGGTCGCGGCGCAGCAGGTCGTCCTCCAGCGTCACGTCCGGCGCGGCGTGGATGCTGAAACCGTGATAGCCCGGGGCGGTCTTGCGTTCGGTGCGGGCCAGCGCGTATTCCTCGTGGCTTTCCGGGTGCAGAAATACCGGGAAGTCCTTGCCGACCGGCCGGAAGCCGCGCGCCAGCAACTCATCCGGGGTCGCGCCGACCACCACCCAGTCGCGCTCCACGACCGGCAGGCCCAGCAAATCATCGCGCACCGCGCCACCGACCAGATAAACTTCCATTCCGTGTATGCTCGTTCGGTTATTTTTCGCGGCCAGTGGAGTCAGTCGTCTCATGGGATCAGTTAGCACGCGCTCCGCGCGGTCCGATAAACCATAGACAGTTTTTCGAGCAATGCGACGATCATTCTGGATTTTTTCCGCCATGATGGGCGTTGGGTTGGCCTTGTCCGGCTGCGCCGATCTGGCCTATTACCGGCAGGCGGCGGCGGGGCAGTGGGAATTGTGGCGGGTGTGCCGGCCGGTGGCGGAGGTGTTGGCCGATCCCGCCGCGTCGCCCGAACTGCATCGGCGGCTGGAAACCGCGCGGGATTTACGAACCTTCGCCAGCGCCGAACTGGCGTTGCCCGACAACGGCAGCTACCGTGATTACGCCGACCTCGGGCGGCCCTGGGTGGTGAAAAACGTGTTCGCCGCGCCGGAACTGAGCCTGGAGCCGCGCCACTGGTGTTTCTGGATCGTCGGCTGCCTGAGCTATCGCGGGTATTTTGACGCCGAAGCTGCGCGCCGGTTGGCCGATGAACTGCGAGCCAGCGGCGACGATGTTTATATGGCCGATATTACCGCCTATTCGACCCTGGGCTGGTTCGCCGACCCGCTGCTCGACACCTTCATCCACTGGCCGACCGGACGGCTGGCGGAACTGCTGTTCCACGAACTGGCCCACCAGCGGCTGTACATCGCCGATGATTCCGCTTTTAACGAGGCGTTCGCGACCGCCGTGGGCCGGCTGGGCGCGGAACGCTGGCTGGCGCAACGGGGCACGGCCCGCGAGCAGGAGGAGTACGCAACCGATGTCGGTCGGCGCGAGCAGTTTTTGCATCTGGTGGCGGATGCTCGCGAACAACTGGCGGCGGTCTATGCCTCTCCGCGGAGCGACGCCGGCAAGCGAGCCGACAAGCAGCGCATCCTGGCCGAACTGCGCATCCGCCATGGCGAACTCAAACAGCGGTGGGGCGGCTATGCTGGTTACGACCGCTGGTTCGAGCAGGATTTGAACAACGCCAAGCTGGCCGGCGTCAGCACCTATCACCGACTGGTTCCGGCCTTCGAGGCGCTGTTCGAACGGGAAGGGGGCGACTTCGCGGCGTTTTATCGGGCGGCGGAAGCTGTCGGCCAGTTGCCGCCGCCGGAGCGGGAAGCGCGGTTGCGCGCGTTGCCGAGGGCTGGCAATCCATCTATGCTGGCGCATACCTTTTCCGTGCCGTCCGAAAAGTGACTGAATCCATTCCCCTCCTCGATGTTCGCGACCTGTCGGTTTCGTTTGGCGCGATGCCGGCGGTCAAGCGGATCTCATTCGCCCTCAAGCGCGGCGAGACGCTGGCGCTGGTAGGCGAGAGCGGTTCCGGCAAGTCGGTGTCGGCGCTCTCCATCCTGCAACTGCTGCCCTATCCCCACGCCCGCCATCCGAGCGGCAGTATCCACCTGCGCGGCGAGGAACTGCTGGGCGCGACGCCGGGCCGGCTGCGCGAGGTGCGCGGCAACCAGATCGCCATGGTATTCCAGGAGCCGATGACTTCGCTCAATCCCCTGCATTCCATCGAGAAGCAGATCGGCGAGACCCTGGTGTTGCACAAGGGCCTGAGCGGCGCCCGGTTGCGGGCGCGGATTCAGGAGCTGCTGGAACTGGTCGGCCTGCCCGACGCCGCTCATCGCCTGAATGCGTTGCCGCACGAGCTGTCCGGCGGCCAGCGCCAGCGGGTGATGATCGCCATGGCGCTGGCCAACGAACCCGACATCCTCATCGCCGACGAGCCGACCACCGCGCTGGATGTCACCATCCAGGCTCAGATTCTGAAACTGCTGAAAGACTTGCAGGCGCGGTTTGGCATGGCGATCCTGTTTATCACCCACGATCTGGGCATCGTTCGCAAGATGGCCGACCGGGTGTGCGTGATGCGCGCCGGCGAGATCGTGGAGGCGGGAATGATTGCCGATATTTTCGGCAATCCCCAACATTCCTATACCCGGCAGTTGCTGGCCGCCGAACCGAAGGGCGAACCGCCGCCGGAAATGGCCGATGCGCCGGAAGTGATGGCGAGCGACGGGTTGAAAGTCTGGTTTCCGCTCAAGCGCGGCGTGTTCGGGCGGGTGGTGGATCACGTCAAGGCGGTGGACGGGGTCAGCGCGAGCGTGCGGGAAGGCCAGACGCTGGGCGTGGTGGGAGAGAGCGGTTCCGGCAAGACTACCCTGGGGCTGGCGCTGCTGAGATTATTGTCCAGCGAGGGCGCGATCCGGTTCGGGGGCCAGCGCATCGACGGAATGCAAAACAAGGCGTTGCGTCCGTTGCGCAAATCCATGCAGATCGTGTTTCAGGATCCGTTTGGCTCGCTCAGTCCCCGCTTGTCGGTCGGCGAGATTGTCGAGGAGGGGCTATTGGTGCACGGTCTGGCCGGCGACCGAGCCGCCCGCCGCGCCCGTATTGCCCAGGCGCTGGAGGAAGTCGGGCTGGATCCGGAAACGCAGGACCGCTACCCGCACGAATTCTCCGGCGGCCAGCGCCAGCGCATTGCCATTGCCCGCGCCCTGGCCCTGCAGCCGCGCCTGCTGATTCTGGACGAACCGACCAGCGCGCTGGACGTGTCGGTACAGGCGCAGATCGTGGATTTATTGCGCGACTTGCAGCGTCGTCACCGGTTGGCCTACGTGTTCATCAGCCACGATTTGCGGGTGGTGCGGGCACTGGCCAACCACCTGCTGGTGATGAAGAACGGTCGGGTCGTCGAAACCGGTCCGGCCCGCCAGGTGTTCGACGATCCTCGACACCCCTATACCCAGGCCCTGCTGGCCGCCGCCCTGAATTTGGAAGCGGTGGGCAACGGGGTGATGTCGACCTGATGGCGAACGGTGCGCGGAATGACTGGGTCGCGTTGTTCACCGACGGTGCTTGCTCCGGCAATCCCGGTCCAGGAGGGTGGGCCGCGCTGCTGCGCTATCGGGAGCACGAACGGGAACTGTCCGGCGGCGAGCCGGCGACCACCAACAACCGCATGGAGCTGCTGGCGGTCATCCACGGCCTGGAGGCGTTGAACCGTCCGGCGCGGGTGCGGATTTACACCGACAGCGAGTATGTGATGAAAGGCATCACCGCATGGCTGCCGGCCTGGAAGCGGCGCGGCTGGAAAACGGCCGACGGCCAGCCGGTCAAGAACGTGGATCTCTGGCAACGCCTGGAAGCAGCCCTGACCCCGCATCAGGTCGAATGGCAGTGGGTGCGCGGCCACACCGGCCATCCCGAGAACGAGCGGGTCGATGCGCTGGCGCGGACGGCTATTGTTCGTGCCAGGTCCGCCAGAATCTGAGCGACCGAAGGCTATGAACGAACGACAAGTTGTCCTCGACACCGAAACCACCGGCCTCGATCCCGCCCAGGGGCATCGGGTCATCGAAATCGGCTGCATCGAGCTGGTGAACCGGCGACAGACCGACCGGCGGTTCCACGTTTATCTGCAACCCGACCGCGCCATCGATGCGGAGGCGGTCAAGGTCCACGGCATCACCAACGAATTTCTCGCCAGTCAGCCGCGTTTCGCCGACATCGCCGACGATTTTCTGAACTTCGTTCGGGATGCCGAACTGATCATCCATAATGCGACGTTCGATCTGAGCTTTCTCAACCACGAATTGCGGCGGTGCGGGCGTGACCGGATCGTGCTGGAGCACGTCTGCAAGGTTGAGGACACGCTGCTGCTGGCCCGCCAGCGCCATCCCGGCCAGCGCAACAGCCTGGATGCGCTGTGCAAGCGCTACAACATCGACAACTCTCAGCGGACGCTGCACGGTGCCCTGCTCGACGCGGAAATTCTGGCCGATGTCTACCTGGCGATGACCCGCCAGCAGGGTTATATGTTCGGTCAGGATGCCGCGGGCGGGGCGGCGATGCGAAACGGCGATGCCGCGCGCCGGACCTTGTCCCGAGACCGGCCGCCGTTGCCGGTGATCCGCGCCAGCGCCGGGGAATGTGCCGACCATGACCGGTATCTGGACATGCTGGACAAGAGCAGCGGCGGGCGGTGCGTGTGGCGGTCGCTGGGAGCCACGTGAGTTGCCGCTCTCTTCAGCCCTCAACTCAATCCCTCTCCCAGAGGGAGCAGTAAGTTAGACCCGGTAGTACTCCCGATACCAGGCCACGAAGTGGGCTACTCCTTCCTCGATGGGCGTATCCGGCTGGTAGCCGACATCCTCGACCAGCGC
>Ga0209253_10002805_pt1 | contig 15417 bp, 11 predicted proteins | sample FrelakmetBRP12BR_FD_187145 | JGI IMG/M metagenome (GOLD analysis project Ga0209253, IMG submission 187145) | Freshwater lake sediment microbial communities from the University of Notre Dame, USA, for methane emissions studies - BRP12 BR (SPAdes)... | ecosystem: Environmental > Aquatic >...
CCTCCACCAGCGCGGCGTGGAGGCGCCGGCCATGGGAGATGTCCACCACGAAATCGTCGTCACCGAACACCTGCAGGGTGGGTGGACACCCATGCCGAACGTGGGCGATGGGCGAGCCGAGGCGATACGCCTCTGGAACCTCGTCGGGTGTGCCGCCCAGCAGGTCGACCAGGAGCAGGGGCCCGCCCGGCATGTTCCCATGACGATACGGCGGGAAGACGCGGGCCCTTGTCAGCGCACGGTCGAGGGTGGTCGAATCCCGGCGGCGAGGTCGCAGGTTCTCGGTGATCCCCGCGCTGGATCGGGGCTGCCTGGGATTCGTCCGCCCGTACTCGACGAAGAAGGCTGCAAGGTCGGTGATGCCGGAGATCGATACGACGGCGCGGACGGGGGGCGCGAGCGTCGCGGTGGGCGTATCGGATCCCGGGTCGCCGGAGGCGTAGGCCGCGAGGAGGGCCAGGTGTCCTCCGCCGGACGCCCCCATCAGCACGATCCGGTCCGAACGCACGCGGTTCTCGTGGGCGTGCTCGTGCAGCCAGCCGATGGCCTGCCTGACCGCGTCGACCATCCCCTCCAGGTCGGCTTCGGGCGCGAGCGGATACGCGACGTCAAGGACGACGTGCCCCTGTCCGGCCAGGCGACGGAACAGGGGACGTGAGAGGAAGTCCTTGTCCAGGGCCTGCCACAGGGAGCCGTGCAGGAAGACGACTGCCATGCCCGAGGCGGACATGCCGGCCGGCGGCCGCCACAGGTCACCGAGCAGGGTGCGGCCGGCGCCCCAGCTCCCGATCACGACGTCGGCCGAGCGGACCGCTCCCGGTGGCACCGGCTGCACCACCCGGTAGCGGCTCGACGGCAGGCGTGCCCGCAGCTCCGCCGGGATGTGCTCCTGCCAGTCGGGGCCGAAGGCCGCCTCGAACTCGCCATGCTGGGCGGTCACCCGCACCGTATGGCGCACGCCAGCCAGCGCTCCGAAGAAACCGGCCAGCACGGCTCCGCGATCGCCGCGGAACAGGCCGACCAGGGCTCCCAGGGCACCGGCGGTGGCGACGAACGGCGCCCAGGCTCCGGCCCAGAGCTTCGGCAGCCACACGATGCCGCCGGCGATGCCGCGGGGAGATCGCACCACGGTCAGCGAACCGAGCAGGGCCGAGCCATAGCTCAGCACCCGTGCGAGAGTCCGCATCGCTCTATCTTGCGCCACCGCGGCGCCGATTCGAGCCATCGGCGCGGTCACGCGGTCGCGCCTCTCCCTGGACCTCAGGCCAGGGGGTCGAGCACCCCCAGGTCGGGAGCGCGACCGCAGCGCACGAGACGGGCGGGATCGCCGTCGACGGCTGCGAGCGCCTGGTTCGCCCCGCACGTCGTCGCGATCGCGAAGGCGCATCGCGAGGCGAACCGGCACCCGGCGGCGGTGTCGATCCGCGCCGAGTCGATCGAGGGCATGAGCGGGGCTCGGAAGGGCACGCCGATCTCCGGCATGCTCCTCCGGAGGGCGGCGGTGTACGGGTGGCGCGGCGCCTCGAGGAGGCCGCGGGTGAGGCCTCGCTCCACGACCTCGCCGCGGTAGAGCACCACCGTCTCGGTACAGAGGCGAGCCACGACGCCGAGGTTGTGGCTGACGAGCAGGAGCCCGAGGCCACGCTCGACGCGCAGCCGCTCGATCAGCTCGAGGATCCGGACCTGCACGGTGGCGTCCAGGCCGCTGGTGGGTTCGTCGAGGAGGAGCAGCCGCGGCTCCACCGCGAGCGCGCGCGCGACGACCGCCCGCTGGCGCTGGCCACCGGACACCTCGTGGGGATGGCGACGCGCGACCGAGGCCTGCAGGCCCACCTCGCCGAGCAGGCGCAGGACGACCGCCGGGGAGCCGGTCCGCGTTCCGCCGCCCGCCCGATACCCCTCGGCGATCGCAGAGCCGATGGACTGGCGCGGGTCGAGCGCGCCGTCGGTGTCCTGCTGGATCGGTTGGACGGCACGCCGGAAGGCGCGCAGCGCGTCGCCGCGGAGGCGGTCGAGGGCGACGCCCCCGAACTCGACGCCGCCCCCGCTCGGGCGCAGGACGCCGAGCAGGGCGCGCAGGGCGGTCGTCTTGCCCGACCCGCTCTCGCCGACGAGGGCGACGCTCCGGCCCGGCGCGATCGCGAGCTCGTCGAGCGAGAGGGCAGGGCGAGCGGCGGGGTCGGAGCCCGGGTACCGGACGACGAGGGCGCGGGCGACAAGGCGAATGGCGTCGTCGGGGGTCGACGCGGCGAGCCTGGGCGCGGCCGCGGGGGTCGCGTGGCCGGCAGACGGGGTGCCCGGGGCTGCCGCGGCGGCGCTCGGGGCCCCGGCGCCGATCGGGGCGCCGCTCACAGCGCGGCCTCCCGCACGCGCTCGAGCGTCGGGTTCGCGGCGACGAGGTCGTGCGTGACCTGGTGGTGCGGGTCCGACAGCACCGACGGGCCGCCGCGCTCGACGATCGACCCGTCGGCGATGATGTCGATCCGGTCGGCCAGCCCCGCGACCAGTGCCAGGTCGTGGCTGACGATGAGGAAGGACGTCCCCTCGCGGGCGCGGAGGTCGCGGAAGAGCTCGGCGACCTCGGCCTGCACCGTGACGTCCAGGGCGCTCGTGGCCTCGTCGGCGAGGACGAGCTCCGCGCGGAGCGCGACCGCGAGCGCGACCGCGACCCGCTGGGCCTCCCCGCCCGAGAGCTGGTGCGGGTAGCGTGACATGAGGGCCGGATCGAGCCGCACGGCGTCGAGTGCGTGGGCGACGCGCGCCCGCCGCTCGGCGGCGGGGACCCGGTGCAGCACGAGCGCCCGCTCGATCCAGGCGCCGGCCCGAAGCGTCGGGGTCAACGCGGCCCGCGCGGCCTGGAGCACCACCGCGATCCGCCGCCCGCGGACCTGGCGCAGCAGCCGGTCCGGCGCGCCGCGAAGCTCGATTCCGTCGAACGTGATGCTGCCCAGGACGGTCGCGTCGGCCGGCAGCAGGCCGATGATCGACGAGAGCAGCAGGCTCTTCCCGGCACCGCTCTCCCCGACGAGCCCCACGATCTCGCCGCGCGCAACGGTCAGGTCCGCGACGTCCACGAGGCGGCGGCCGCGGATCTCGATGGCGAGGTCGCGGATCGACAGGAGCGGGGTGTCCTCGCTCATCGGCGCGTCTGCCCCTTGGGGTCGAGGCGCTCGCGCAGGCCCTCCCCGAGGAGGGTGAAGGCAAGGGCCGCGATCATGATCGCGGCGCCGGGGAACAGCGCCACCCACGGCTGGGTGAACGTCAGCGTCCTGCCCTGCTCCACCATCAGGCCCCACTCGGGCGTGGGGTCCTGCGCCCCCAGGCCGAGGAACGAGAGGGCAGCGAACGTCAGGATGACGCCCGCGAGGTCGAGCGACGCCTGGACGATGATCGGGCCGATCGAGTTCGGCAGGATGTGGCGCAGCGCGACGCGCCACCGCGCGATGCCGAGCAGGCTGGCCGCCTCCACGTAGGCGCGACCCCGGATCGCGGCCGCCTCGCCGCGCATCTGCCGCGCGTACCAGGGCCACCAGGAGGCGGCGATCGCGATCGCCGCGTGCTCGAGCGAGGGGCCGAGCGTCGCCGTGATGGCGAGCGCGAGCAGGAGCGACGGGAAGGCGAGGAAGACGTCGACGATCCGCATCAGGATGTCATCCGTCTTGCCGCCGACCGTCCCGGCGATGAGCCCGACGGGGACACCGATGAGGAGCGAGGCGGCGATCACGACGAGGGAGACCCCGACCGAGATCCGGATCCCGAAGAGGACCCGCGACCAGACGTCGCGGCCGGCGATGTCCGTGCCGAACGCGTGGGCGCCGCCGGGAGGCAGGAGAGTGGCGAGGAGGTTCGTGTCGCTGCCGGCATCACCCGGGAACGGCGCGAGAACCGGCGCGAGGATCGCCCCCGCGAGGAGGATCGCCACGATCGTGGCGGCGATGAGCAGGCCCGGGCGGCGGGCGAGGTACCCGACGAAGCTCCCGGGCACGGAGGCGGGGGCGCCGTCGTCCCCGTCGCGGGGACCGGGCTCGCGGCCCAGGTCGGCGGCGGCGGTCATCGGCCGGGCTCCCGCAGGCGCGGGTCCATGACGGGCCGGACGAGATCGACCACGAGGTTCGCAACGAGGTACGCGAGGGCGACGAGGATCGTGGTCCCTGCGATCGCGGGCGCGTCGAGGGCGTCGATCGAGTCGACGGCGTAGCTGCCGAGGCCCTGGAAGTTGAACAGGTTCTCGACGAGGAACGTGTTGCCGAGGGCGAACCCGAAGACGAGCGCGAGGGCCGAGAGGACCGGTCCCAGCGACGGCCGCAGGGCGAAGCGCCAGATGATCGCGCGCTCGGTGTAGCCGATCGCGCGGGCCATCCGCACGTGCTCCTCGCCCATCGTCTCGAGCAGACCGGCACGCGTCAGCCGCGCGAACAGCCCGATGGGATAGGCGGCGATGACGAGCGCGGGCAGGATCATGTGCGAGACGCCCGAGAGCAGCAGGGCGCCGTTGCCGGCGAGGATCGAATCGACGATCACCATGTGCGTCCGGGTCGCCGCCTGGGCCGCCTCGTTGAGGGTGCGGTCCCAGCGACCCGCGACCGGGAGCCACTCGAGCTGGGTCGAGACGACGAGCTGGAGGACGAGCGCCATCCAGAAGACGGGGATCGCGACGAGAACCGACGACGCGAGCCCGGCGAGCCAGTCGGGCGGCCGCCCCTTCCAGCGTGCCGCCAGCACGCCGAGCGGGATGCCGACGAGCCCGGCGATCACGAGGGCGAAGGTCACGAGCTCCAGCGACGTCATGAAGCGACCCGCGACGTCGCTCAGGACGGGCTGGCGGGTGTGGATCGAGATCCCCCAGTTGAGCGTGACGAGGTCGAGGAGGTAGCGGACCGCCTGCTCGGGCAGGGGCCGGTCGAGGCCGAGCTGGACGCGGACGCGCGCCAGCTCCTCCGCGCTCGCGCGCGGCCCGGCCCAGCTGGCGGCCGGGTCACCCGGAAGCAGCCGGGCGATGACGAACGCGAGCAGGCCGATGCCCACCATGACGGCCAGCGACTGGAGTCCGCGGCGAACGAGGATCCGTCGCATCGTCGCCGGCCGTCGTCGCGCGTGGTCTGGCTGCGGCTGGGTGGGCGCCCGGGGATGGGCTGCGGCTCAGCTCTAGGGGCCGGGGGTCAGCTCGTACGCGAACACGACGCCCGCGTACGCGGGGTTGTCCACGAACCCGCCGACCGACGCCTGGAGGACTCGTTGGTAGTTCTGCACGTACGGGACCGCCACGACCGCGTCGTCGATGAGCGTCTGCTGCATCGTCACGTACTCGGCCGCGGCCTGGTCGCGGTTCGTCGCCGTGAGGGCCTGGATGCCGTCGATCTGGGCGTCGAGCTCCGGGTTCGAGTAGTAGGCGAGGTTGAAGTTCGGGGTCTCCTCGCTGTGGAAGAGCGAGATGAACCAGCTGTACGGGTCGGCGTAGTCGGGCCACCAGTACATGATGAAGACGTCCTGGCGCTGGGCGACGTCCGACGACTTCGCCTTGTCCCACTGGGCCTGCCACTGGAGGGCCTGCACGTCGAGGGTGATGTTCAGCTTCGCCAGCTCCGACTTCAGGCTCGTCGTCACGAGCTGCTCGTCGTTGTCCCCGGCGACGATCGTGGCGACGATCGTGAGCGGCTTGCCGCCCGGGCCGTAGCCGCTCTTGGCGAGGAGCGCCTTCGCGCCCTCGAGGTCGAGGCCGGTGCCGGTCAGCGTGTCGCTGTACCCGATGAGGCCCTCCGGGATGACGCCCTTCGCCGGAACGACGGAGCCGCCGAGGGCGGCCACGATGCCCTCCGTGTCGAACGCTTTCGCGACGGCCTGGCGGACGTTCGGGTCGGCCAGCGGGCCTGAGGCGGTGTTGAGCAGGGCAACGAGGTTCTGGAACGACGCCGTCTCGACCACCTGGAGGTTCTGGTCCCCCCGCAGGCTCGTCACGAGCTGGGGCGTCAGGCGGTCGGCGTAGGACAGGTCGCCGGACTGCAGGAGCTGGGCGGCCGTGGTGACCTCCGGGACGACCCGGAAGACGACCTGCGTGTACTTGCTGCCGTCCCAGCCGCCCCAGTAGGCGTCGTACTTGTCGAGGGTCATCTCGAACTCGTCGCCGGCCTTCCACGTGGAGATGGTGTATGGGCCGGTCCCGGCGTCCTTGCCCTCCTTGAACCAGGCGACGAGGGCCTCTTCGCTGGCGTCGGCACCGGCGGCCTGGGTGTCGTAGATGTAGCCGGCGTAGTTCGCCGAGGCGATGAGGTCGAGCGGCGCCGGGTAGCTCAGGGTGAAGACGAGCGTCTCGGGGTCGGGGGCCTCGATCGACTTGACGACTCCCCAGATGTAGCCGGCGCCCTGGCCGAGGGTCGTGGTCCGCTCGATCGCGGCCTTCGCGGCCGCGGCGTCCATGGCGCGACCGGTGTGGAAGGTGACGCCCGGGCGGAGCTTGAACGTCCACGTCGTGCCGTCGGCGCTCGCCGTCCAGGAGGCCGCAAGGGCGGGCTGGAGCGTCTTCGTGGCGGCGTCGTAGCGGGTGAGCGTCTCGTAGATGTTGTGCATCGCGATCACCTCGTTGGAGTACGAGGTGGCCGGGTCGAGGTCGGTCACGACCTGCGAGTGGCTGCCGTAGGTGAACACGGCGGCGCCCTGCGTCGGGGCGGGGCTGGCCGAAGGGGCGGCGGACCCCGACGCCGGGGCGCCGGATGGCGTCGCGGTCGACCCGGAGCTGCCGCAGGCGGCGAACAGGAGCACGGCGACGCTTGCCAGCGCCGCCACCCGGATCCGGAAAGGTGCATGCCGCGGGCTGTGGTCCACTGCGGATCTCCTCCTGCCCCATGGGAGCGGCGGGTCTGCATCCGACCGTCGGGTGCCGTGGCGCGATGATACAGGCGATCTCGTCCACGTCCACCGCGAGCCGCGGCGCGGCCCGCCGACGCGACGGGCCCGCCAGGTGGCGACGGCGCCCGGGCGTCAGTACCCCGCGACGCCCATCTCGCGACAGAGGCGGGCGAGGTCGGGGTGGACGAAACGGCCGGCCTCCTCGATCTGCTCGTCGTCGAGCCAGACGGACGGGTCGAGGACGACGCCGTCGCTGTGGATCGGCGAGCCGAGGTCCGTCGCCCCGATCCCCAGCTGCACGCAGCCGAAGATCCGCTCGTCCTCGAGGATCCGTCCGCTCGGCCGCCGGACGCCGGGGTTGAAGCCGTAGCAGAGGTGGTCCACGAGCATCGCGGCCGCGTTGCCGAAGCCTCGGAGCCAGCGGTCGTAGATCGAGGCCTCCGCGCCTCCCTCGACCCGCGTGACGTAGCCCCCCTCGATCACCAGGCTGACGGGCGAACGCAGGATGCCGATCTCCGCGGGCGGCCAGATCGCCCCGTCGAACACCAGGACGCCCTCGAAGGACTCACGGTGGGCCATCGGCCCGGTCTGGCCGCCCAGCATCTGGGCGTACCCGCCGTGCTTCTCCTCCTCGAAGAACGGGTCGCCCTTCTTGTCCACCGTCATGCGAAGGGCGGTTCCGGCGGGACTGGTCAGCCGGATCGTCGTCGCCGCCTGCGACATCCGGTAGAGAACCCGGGCCATCTCCTCCAGCGGCGCGTAGGGGACCCGGCCGATCGTCCGGACCATCATGTCCACGTCCATCCCCGTCAGGCAGACGTAGATGCAGCCGTTCGCCACGGCGGCGTGGTAGGCGGGGCTGTAGAGCTGGTAGGCGACCGCGAAGTCGATCCAGACGTCCGCGCCGAGCGCCGCCTTCGCCAGAGGGCGGGGCGGCTCGCTCATCGGCTCCGGCAGAGTCGGGTAGACGACGAGCGTCGGGACGCCGCCGACGGCCTGCACGGCGGCGGCGGTCGCCCGGGCGACCCGCACGTCCCCGGCACTGTCCACGGACACCAGGACCTGGTCCCCGGGGCGGACCGGCCGCACCTCGGTGACGAGCTTGAGGGCGGCCGCGGTCAGCTCGAGGCTGAGGTAGTCGTCCCGGCTCTGGTTGCCGATCGCGAGTCCCATGGCGGCCTCCGGTGATCAGATCCGGTCGAGCAGCTCCTCGATGGGCCGGTAGGCGATGTCGAACCCGAAGTAGCGGGGGCCGGCGCAGCCGAGACCGCGCTCGCTGCGGAAGCCCTCGAGGCCGCGGATCCCGACGGCGGCGACCTCGTCGCCCGCGTCGATGAGCGTGTTCGTGTAGCCCTCGCCGGTCTTCGGGTCGGCCAGGACGACGACGTCGGGACTGCAGATCCACGGCGACCCGTCCAGCCAGCTCACGTGGTTCTCGTTCTTGAACCAGACCGCGAGCTCGTGGCCGGCGTAGCGACCGGTGCCGGCGATCGTCGTGGTCCCGAACATGTAGCCGTCGCGGTCCTCCCACTCCTTCTTCGTGACGCGGCCCTCGAAGAGGAGGTGGCCCCCCGTCGCCTCGGCGGCGGCCGCGACCGGGTCGGCCCCGGCCTCCCGGGCGCGGCGGATTGCCCGCCCGAGCTCCAGGCTCCGGGTGAGCGTCCCGGGGACGACGATCTCCTTCATCTCGGTCGCCGGCAGGAGCGTGGCGGCCTGGTAGCAGTGCCCGAAGGCGGCGATGCTGAGCATCTTCCCGATCCGCTCGAGCATGAACGGGTTCTGCGGCTCCTTGAGGATGACGATGTCTCCCCAGAGATCCACGCTCGCGAGCGGGTGGCTCGACTTGCCATACAGGTAGGGAGTGCCCTGCATCTCGTCGGGGATCGCCCGCCCCGCGTAGTCGCCGTCCACGCACGTGATCCCGAGCTGGGCGGCGGTCACCAGCGGCGCGGGAGTGTTGCCGGCCCCGAGCTCGGAAGCGACGATCACGGAGATCGGCTTCCCGGTGTACGCGGCGAGCTCGCGCACCGCCTGCGCCATCGCCTCGTGGCCCATCCGGTCGGTGAGTCCGAGCGCCTCGATCGCACGGGCCGTCTCGGGGCCCGTCGGCGCGATCGATCCCATCCCGAAGGCCGTGCATGTCCAGGCGTCGCCGGGGATGTCCGACAGGTCGGTCCACCGCAGCGGCAGGCCCGCCTCGAGCCCTTCCCGGAGCATCCCCATGCCCCAGTCCACGTCACCCCCGCCGCCGGTACCCATGAAGAGGCAGCCGCTGACGAAGTCCTCGCAGTCCTGGATCGTGGTGAGTGCGTGCTGGGTCACGAGACGCTCCTTCGGCGAGGCCGAACCGGTCGACGCCGGTCCTGCGGCGTGTGGCATGGGCGCTGGCCACCGGGCCGGGCACCACTGCCCCTCGGCAGGATCTCGTCAGTCGCGGTCCAGCGGGCTTTGCCGACGAGCATATCCCACGCGACACGCCGCTCGAGGCGGGCGAAGGCGGTCCCGACGCCGTGCCGCCCCCGCGTGCGGGCGTTACCTGCATCCGGGCTCGTTCGGGTTGGGGCGGGCGGGCGTCACCCCGCCCCGAGCTCGGCAAGGCAGTACAGCTGCCGCGCCCCGGAGACCCCCTTCAGCTCGTGGGCCCCGGCGTCGACGAACGTCAGTCCCGAGTCGGCGACGAGCTCCCGGGTCGTCGCCGACACGAAGACCTGGCTCGGGCCGGCGAGCGCCATGACACGCGCGGCGACGTGGACCGCCAGCCCGCGGACGTCGCCGGCCGCGACCTCGACCTCGCCTGTGTGGATCCCCGCCCGGATCGTCAGCCCGAGCGACTTCGCCGCGAGGCAGATCGCGGCCGCCGCGCGGACCGCTCGCTCGGAGCCATCGAACAGGGCGAGCACGCCGTCGCCCGTCGTCTTGACGAGCCGGCCACGGAAGCGGTCGAGCTCGAACTGGACGCGTTCGTTGTGCATCCCGACGAGCTCCCGCCAGCGTGCCGGACCGAGCGACTCCGCGAGGGCGGTCGAATCGACGATGTCCGTGAACAGCAGGGCGCCGAGCACGCGCTGCGTCCTCTCGTCGACTCTCGCGTAGGATCGGACGCCGGCGACGTCGTAGGCGACGAACGTCTCGTCGCCGATGACCCAGCCATCATGGCCGGGCGGGATCTCGTAGACCTGGCCCGGGCCGATCTCGCTGGTGGTGCCGTCCTCCATCCGGTTGCCGAGCCGCCCCGAGATGCAGATGCCGACGTGGTGGTACTGGCACAGGCTCGTGCCTGCAATAGGCTGGACGTGCTCGGCCCAGTGCCAGCCGGGCTCGAAGACCATCCTGCCGATCACGAGATCGTCGAGGTTGTAGATGTCGATCCGCCCAAACGGCGTCGGGCGGACCTCGTCGGGGTTCTCGAGCGACTTCGCCTGGAGACGGGCCACGGGTCAGTCCTCACGCCACGCGCCACCCCCACACGGGCCTTCCGGCCGGGCGCGTCCGGGGAGATGATGCGCCATCCGCCACCCCGGTGGCGAGCGCAGGTTTGGATTCCGTTCCTCTCCGGCCGCCAGGGCGGTTCGTACCCCGCGGTCAGCCCTTGGGCTGAACGACCGACAGCACGTTCCGGCTGGGGTCGATGAACCATGCCGCCCAGGAATGGCCCATGTCGGCGACACCGTCCACCGTCACCGGATCGGGCGCCTCGTACTCCTCGATGCGCACCCCTCGAGCCCGCAGGTCGACGAGCGCCGCCCGCAGGTCCGGCACGCGCCAGGCCATCTGCGTCTGGGTGTCGGCCGTGCCAATGGTGCTGCGCGTGATCGCCAGCTGGGTTCCGCCACCGCACCGCAGGACGATCCGCTCCTCGTCCTCCGCCAGGATCTCCAGCCCGAGGGTGTCGTGATAGAAGGTCCGACTTGCCGCCATGTCGATCGACAGCAGGATCGGGAACACCGGATGATCGCTGAGCATGCGCAGGCCTCCTCTGCCTTCCCCCTCGTCTGGTCGGCCCTCAGTCTGGCGCATCGAACGACCTGACCTGGGGCGATCGGGCCCCTGCCGTCGGCTGCCGCTCCGGGGCGCGATCGACGCCGCCGGCACCACTGCGACCGGCGCCGTCCAGCCGCCTTGACTGGCGGCTGGCGAAGGCGCAATCGCCGTTCTCAACCAGTTCCGCCGGTAAGGTCCCGTCGGACGGCTTCGACCAGGCTCGCAAGGTCCGCCGAGGCGGCCGCGTGCCGCGCCACCGCCAGGGCCTCCGGGGCCAGCCGCGCCGAGATCTCGTCAAGGGTTGGCTGGGCGACCATCCGGTAGGTCGAGGGCATGCCGGGATGCTCGAGCGTCGCGATCAGCAGCTCGGCCGCCCTCGAGTCGTCGCCCTGCCGTGCCAGCAGCACGCCGACCCCGCTCAGGGCCTGGAGGGTCAGCGACTGGGCGTGGCCCCGCCCGGCCAGCTCGAGGGCCTGGCCGAGGTCCCGGCGCGCTCCCGCCACATCGCCCAGCGCCGCCTCCGCGAACCCCAGCCGGCAGAGCGCCGACATGACGCCCCAGCGGTGGTTCACGCTGCTGAACGCCTCGTAGCCGGCACGGGCGAGCCGGAGCGCCTCCGGATAATCGCCGAGGCAGTACGCGCTCATGCTCGAGCGGCTGAACGTGTAACCGGTCCCGCCGACGTCGCCGACGCCGGTGAACAGCTCCTGGGCCCGGAGGTGGAGGCGCATCGCCGCCCGGTAGTCGCCCTCGGCGTCGGACAGCAGCCCGAGCTTGGAGAGGAGGTAGGCGCGGTACAACGGGTTCCCGGTCGAGTCCGACGTCGCGTAGCCGGCCTCGTAGGCCGCCCGGGCGCCGGCGAGGTCGTCCTGCAGCTGTCGGGCCCACCCGAGCCAGGCGAGCGACCCCGCGCGCCCGAACGGGTCGCCAAGCTCCGTGAACACCTCCGCGGCCTCCTGCAGGAAGGTGGTCGCCGCGGGGTAGTCGTCGCGCTGGAAGGCGAACGTCCCGAGCGCCAGGAGGCACGAGCCGAGCTCGGTTCGGAGCCCGGGCTCGCGGACCTGCGGCAGGCATGCCCGGGCCGCCTGCTCCCAGCGCTCGTCGTAGCCGAGCCACGCCGTGGATCTCGCGCGGTAGAGGATGGCACTCAGGCACTTCCCGCCGGTGGCGCCGGCGCTCTCCTGGGCGGCGACGATGCGCCCGAAGGTCTCGCCGCCCTCGTACTCCCCGTGCACGAAGAAGAACACGCACAGGGCCGCGAGGACTTCTCTCGCCGCGTCGTCGTCCCAGTGCACCGCAGCCCATTCGGCCGCGGCCCGGAGGTCCGCCAGCTCGCCGCGCAGCTCGTCGCGGGCCTCGCCCACGCGGGGACCGAGCAGGTCCGCCTTGCGCGACCGCAGCCGGCCCAGGTGGAACGCGGCGTGATCCTCGAACGCCCGGCGCTCCGTCGCGGGGTCCTCGGCCAGCCGCCCGGCTGCGAACTGCCGCAGGAACTCGTGGATCTCGAAGCGGCCCAGCTCCAGGCGCCGCACCAGCGACTTCCCGACGAGGTCGGAGAGCGTCCGCAGGTCGGCGCCGGCCACCGCCGCGGCGCCGTCGCGGGTGAAGCCGCCGCGGAAGACCGACAGCCGCTCGAAGACCCCGCGCTGCTCGGCGGTCAGGAGCCGCCAGGAATGGTCGCAGACCGCCCGCAGACTCCGGTGTCGTTCTTCGACGTCCCGGGCGGTCGTCGAGAGGAAGTCGAGACCGCGCTCGATCTCGTCGGCGATGTCGCTGCACGGGAGCGTCGAGGTCCAGGCCGCCGCGAGCTCGATCGCCAGCGGCATGCCCTCGACGAGGCGGCAGATGCGCGTGACCTGCGGTCGTGTCTCCGCCGTCGGGGCGAAGGAGGGATCGGCCTGGCGGGCGCGCTCGACGAACAGCCGCACGGCGGCGGCGCCGTCGCGTCGATCGTCGTCGCCCGAAACCGCCAGCCCGTCGACGTCGAAGACCCACTCGGGCTGGATGCCGAGGCGCTCGCGCGAGGTTGCCAGCAGCGCCACGCCGGGCGCCTCCTCGACGACCTCGCCCAGGAGCTGCGAGCCATCGACGAGGTGCTCGAAGTTGTCGAGGACGAGGAGCGTCGTCCGCGCCCTCAGGAAGTCCATCAGCTGCTCGCCGGGGGAGGTGCCGAAGTCCGTGTCGATCTCGAACCCGAGCGACGCGGCGACGGCCGCCGGCAGGAGATCCGGCGACGCCACCGAGGCGAGAGGAGCGAAATGGACCCCGTGCTGGTAATGGTCCCGCCGGTGCTTCGCCGCCTCCACGGCCAGGCGCGTCTTGCCGGCGCCGCCCGGGCCGACCAGGGTGAGGAGGCGGCAGCCCGGGTCGTCGAGCAGCCGGTCGATCGCGGCCAGCTCCTCCGTCCTGCCGACGAACGAGCTCCGTGCGGCGGGGAGGTTGGAGCTCCCGGCCTCGAGCGTCCGCAGGGGCGGAAAGGCCGACGGCAGGCCGTCGATCTCGAGCTGGAAGATCCGTTCCGGGGCGCTGAGATCCCTGAGCCGGTGCGGCCCGAGGTCCCGCGCGCGCACGTCGACGAGGGTCCGGGTGGCCTGCGACAGGAGGACCTGGCCGCCGTGGCCGACGGCGGAGATGCGGGCGGCCCGGTGGACGTCGAGCCCGACGTAGCCTTCCGTTGTCAGCCGAGGCTCGCCGGTGTGGAGACCCATCCGGACCTTGACCGGGCCGCCGGCCAGCGCGCGCTGGGCTTCAACGGCAGCGCCGACCGCATCCGACGCCCGCGCGAAGGCGACGAAGAACGCGTCACCCTGCGTGTCGACCTCCGCACCGCCGTGCCCGGCGACGGCTTCCCGGACGACGCGGCGATGCTCGGCCAGGGCTTCCGCCCAGGCGTCGCCGAGGTCGCGCGCCAGCCTCGTCGAACCCTCGATGTCGGTGAACAGGAGGGTGACCTCGCCGGTCGGCAGCTGGCCAGTCATCGCTGGCTCCGATGATGGGTCGCGGGCCCCGCCCTGTCCAGCAGACATCGTCGGCTCACGATCCGGCCGGCCGGCGACCCATGGCCGGCCGCGGGGCCTGCGGGACCCGGGCTTCGGCCCCGATCACGCCCGGCTCCCGAGACCGTACACTCCGGACGCCGATGAACGTCGTCTTCCTCTCGCCGCACTTCCCGCCGAGCCTCTACCTGTTCTGTGCCCGCCTCCGGGAGCTCGGCGCCACCGTCCTCGGCGTTGCCGACGCGCCGTACGAGTCGCTCCGCCCCGAGCTCCGCAAGGCGCTGACCGAGTACTACCGGGTGCCGGACCTCCACGACTACGACGCACTTGTCCGGGCGCTCGGCCATCTCACGCACCGCCACGGCAGGCTCGACCGGATCGACTCGCTCAACGAGTACTGGCTGGAGACGGAGGCCCGCCTGCGGACGGACTTCAACATCCCGGGCCTGCGGGTCGAGACCATCGGGCGGGTCAAGCGCAAGTCTGCGATGAAGCGGGTCTTCGAACGGGCCGGGGTGCCCACCGCCCGTGGGCGCGTCGTCCGCACCGCGCCGGGGGCCCGCGACTTCGTCGCCGAGGTGGGCTACCCGGTCATCGCGAAGCCGGACGTCGGCGTCGGGGCGGCGCGGACGTATCGCCTGGAGAACGACGACGACCTCGCGGCCTTCCTCGCGGGTCGGGCCCGCGTCGACCACATTCTCGAGGAGGAGCTGACCGGCGAGCTCCTGAGCTTCGACGGACTCGTCGACCGGCGGGGCGAGATCGTCTTCTCCTCGTCGCTCGTGTACGGCCTCCCGGTCCTCGACGCGGTGCGCGGCGCGGACATGTGGTACTGGATCGACCGCGAGATCGCCCCCGACCTCGCCGATGTCGGATCGCGGCTCGTCCACGCGTTCGACGTCCGCGAACGACCGTTCCACTTCGAGTTCTTCCGCCGGCCGGACGGCTCCCTCGCGGCACTCGAGGTGAACGTGCGCCAGCCCGGGGGCCTGACCGTCGACATGTGGAACTGGGCGAACGACATCGACTTCTACCGCGCCTGGGCCGAGGTCGTGGTGACAGGCACGACGACCGTCCGGACGGAGCGCCCGTACTACTGCCTGTGGGCCGGACGCAAGGCGGGCCGGTCGTACCGACTGGACCACGAGGCGGTGCTCGGTCGATACGGTCCGCTGCTCGTCCACCACGAGCGGATGGACGACGTCTTCGCCCCGGCGATCGGCAATTACGGCTACATCCTGCGGGCCCCGGACCTGGCGCCGTTGGCGGAGGCAGCCTCCGAGATCCAGGAGCTCGCTGCGCCGGCCTGGCGCGAGTAGCCGGCAGGCCGGAGGCCGCATGGACGTCGAGGAACACACCTGGTTCAGCCCCGCCCTCGGCCACGACATGAGCCTCAAGGTCTACGGCCACGACGGCCGGTCGGTCGTCGCATTCCCGTCCCAGGAGGGACGCTACTGGGACTTCGAGAACTGGGGGATGGTGGCTGCCTGCGCCGGCCTCATCGAGGCAGGCCGGGCGCGCATCGTCGCCGTGGACGGCATCGACTGGCAGACGTGGGCGAACTGGAACGCCCACCCGGGCGACCGGGCGCGCCGAC
>Ga0209253_10002806_pt1 | contig 15412 bp, 13 predicted proteins | sample FrelakmetBRP12BR_FD_187145 | JGI IMG/M metagenome (GOLD analysis project Ga0209253, IMG submission 187145) | Freshwater lake sediment microbial communities from the University of Notre Dame, USA, for methane emissions studies - BRP12 BR (SPAdes)... | ecosystem: Environmental > Aquatic >...
GGTGTTGAGCCACATGCCGAAGTAGGCGCCGAGGGTGATCGTCTCCGAGTACGCGACGTTGATCAGCCCGGTGAGCTTGTAGAGCAGGGCGAAGCCGATGGCGGCGAGGACCAGGGGGGCATACTCGACGAGGCCGATGACGACGGCCTGCGTGACGTCGTTCATGAGCCGTCACCCACGGCCGGGGACGGGACGCGATCGTCGAGCGCGACGATGGCGGACCGCTCGGGCCGGTTGCCGTCCGACCGTGCGCCTGGGGTCATCGCTCGCCCTCGCGAAGATGCCGGTGTGCAGCGCCGATGCCGATTGATCACCGATTGTACCGTCGGCCTCACCCGCGTCATCTGTCTCGACCGCCACGTCGGTCATCGACGGTGAAGATGCCGGTCAGCGTGGCGTCGCCCTCCGGAGGCCACGCCCGTCGGTCTCGGCAACCGTCTGCCCGTCGCATGCAGGGCAAACGATAATCGATCGTCGATGGCTGCGGAAGCCCCGATTCGCGGTGCTCCGGCGGCACCCGGCGGGTGGCGCCGGGGTAGACTGCAGGCGTCCGAGCCGTCGAGGAGCCCCATGGCCGAGGGAGACGTCATCGCGAGGAACGTCCTGGCGGACCAGGTGAAGGATCGCCTGCTGCAGGACATCATCGCCGGCCGGTACCCTCCAGAGGCGCGCATCATCGAGACGCAGCTCGCGCGGGAGCTGGGGACGAGCCAGGCGCCCGTCCGGGAGGCGCTCCGCGGCCTCGAGGCCCTCGGTCTCGTCGAGATCCTGCCGTTCCGCGGCGCGCGGGTCCGGCGCCCGACGATCGGCGAGCTCCTCGAGGCGTATGCCGTCCGCTTCGAGCTGGAGGCCCTCGGCGCGCGCCTCGGCGTCCCCCGGATTCTCGACGGCGACCTCGCCGAGCTGGAGGCCCTGGGAGCGGCCATGCAGGCGGCGGCAGCGGCCGGCGACAACCACGAGGTCGCCGTCGCCGACGCGTCCTTCCATGCCCGCCTGCTCCATCTCGCCGGCAACGCCACCCTCGAGAGGGTCTGGCGCTCCCTCGAGCCGTTCAGTCGGACGTACATCACCCTCGTCGCCCCGGGCGCCGACGCCCACTGGACGGCCGATCTCCATCTCCCGATCCTGGCCGCGCTGCGCGTCCGCGACCCGGAGCTGGTGGTCGCCGCCCTTCGTGAGCACTTCGACGAGGTCGGGGCGCGGCTCGCCGAGGAGTGGAGGACCAGCGCGCCGGACCCCGGCCACGCCGTGCCCATGACGGACGCCGCGCTGCGCTGAGCGGCCCCGCGACGACGCGTCAGGCGTCCGTGGCGAGGATCGCCCGCACCTGCTCGGCGACGCGTATCGCGGAGAGGCCGTAGATGTCGAGCAGGGCGTCGTTCGGCCCCGACTGCGGGTAGAGGTCGTAGAGCCCGATCCGGTTGACCCGGGTGGGGTAGTGCTCGGCCAGCGTCTCGGCGACGGCGCCGCCGAGCCCGCCGAGCACGGTGTGCTCCTCGACGGTGATCACCCGGCCCGTCCGCCCGGCGGCGGCCACGATCGTCTCGATGTCGAGCGGCTTGAGGGTCGCCACGTGGAGGACGTGCGCCTCGATGCCGTCGGTGGCGAGGAGCTCGGCGGCCTCGACGGTGCGCGGCGTTTGCGTGCCCGTGCTGATGAGGGTTACGTCGCCGCCCTCGCGGACCACCTCGGCCTTTCCGAACGTGAACGCGTGGGTCGGATCGAAGAGCCGTTGCGTCGGGTCGCGCACGAGGCGGACGTAGCAGGGCCCCTCGTACGCCGCCGCCCAGCGCAGCACCTCGGCCGCCTCGATGTCGTCGGCGGGGGCGACGCTCACCATCCCCGGCATCGCCCGCATGATCGTGAGGTCGTCGACGATGATGTGGCTCATCCCGGTCTGGCCGGTGAAGAGCCCCGCATAGCTCGGTGTGATCTTGACGTTGGCGCCGGTCTGGGCGATGAGCACGCGGATCTGGTCGAGCGGCCGGACCACCGCGAACGAGACGAACGTGCTGATGAAGGGCACCAGCCCCATGGTCGCCATCCCGGCGGCCACGCCGAGCATGTTCTGCTCGGCGATCCCCATCTGGAAGTACTTGTCCGGGTGCGCCTTCTCGAAGATGTCGGCCCGCGTGGAGCTCCCGACGTCGCCGTCGAGCATGACGACGCGCGGGTCGTCGTCGGCGATCGCGGCGACGGTCTCGCCGAAGACCTCCCGCATGGCGCGTCCCATCGGCAGCGTCATCGCGGCTCTCCTTCGCCGGTCGGGACCGGCTCGCCGAGCTCTGCCATCGCCTGGGCGAGCTCCTCGGGCCTGATCGCCCGGGTGTGCCAGAAGTAGTGGCCCTCCATGTACGAGACGCCCTTGCCCTTGACGGTATGGGCGATGACGGCGGTCGGGCGGCCGTCGGCGCCGTCGGCCGCCGCGCCGAGGACGCGGAGGATGTCGGCCATGTCGTGGCCGTCCATCTCGAGGACCCGCCAGCCGAAGGCGGCCCACTTCGCGGCGAGCTCGCCCGGCTCCTGGGGCGGGATCCGTCCGTCGGGTCCGTCGCCCGGCCAGCCGTACTGCTGGAGCTTGTTGTGGTCGATGATCGCGATGAGGTTGTCGAGGCGGTGGCGGGCCGCGGCCATCGCGCCCTCCCAGACCTCGCCCTCCTGGCACTCGCCGTCGCCGAGCATCACCCAGGCCCGCACGTCGCGCCCGGTGAGCCGGGCGCCGAGCGCCATCCCCATCGCCGCCGAGATCCCCATCCCGAGCGAGCCCGTCGACATGTCGAGGCCGGGCAGGCGGGTCATGTCGGGATGCCCCTGGAGGCGCGAGTGGGCGGCGTCGAACGTCGCGAGCTCCTCGACGGGGAAGTAGCCGCGGAGGGCCATCGCGGCGTAGAGGCCGATCGACGAGTGGCCCTTGGAGAGGACGAAACGGTCGCGATCCGGCCAGGCGGGCTCGTCGGGCCGGATGCGGAGGACGTGGAAGTAGAGGGCGGCGAGCATGTCCGCGGCCGACAGCGGCCCACCGAGGTGACCGGCCTTCGCGATGTAGACGCTGCGGACGACCTCGACACGGATCCGTCTGGCGACCTCGCGGAGGCGCTCGAGCTCGGCGGCGTCCGGCGGGGCCGCGGCCGGCCCGGTCACGACGCGCCCCCCTTCTCGTACGAGCCGGAGACGACCGGCGGCGAGAAGATGCAGACGAGCTCGAGGGGCTCGGGGCCATCGGCCTCGGTGGCGTGGTGGGTTCCCGGCGAGACGTGGACGACGACCCCGGGCTCCACCTCGGCGATCCCGTCGGGCGTCACGATGCGGCCGCGCCCGGCGGCGCAGTAGATCGTCTCCTCCTCCGCGGGGTGCACGTGGCCGGCCGGCCGCGACCCGGGCGGGAAGACCGACACGCCCATCGACACGTTCCGGGCGCCGCTGTTGTGGGGTCCGAAGTACGAGTGCCAGACGCGTCCCGGGAGCTGGACGATCTCCGCCTCCGAGCGCGCAACCCGCTTGATCATCGACCACCTCGCTGGTCCGTGGCTCGCCGCCCGCCGGCGGCGCACCGTGCTGCAGCACGAACCCGCCGCGGCGCGGGGGGACGCCGCGGCGGGTTCGGCACTGGGGATGCTCAGCTGTTGCCGGGGAAGACGAGGCTGAGGCCGGGCCGGCGGCCCGGCTCCGGCCAGCGCTCGGTGACCATCTTCTGCTGGGTGAAGAAGCGGACGCCATCCTCGCCCCGCATGGCGAGATCGCCGAAGGCCGACTCCTTGGCCCCGCCGAACGAGAGATACCCGGCCGGCACCGGGATCGGGACGTTGACCCCGATCATCGGGACGTCGACCTCGAGCTTGAAGCGCCGGGCGGCGCCGCCGTCGGTCGTGAAGATCGCCGTGCCGTTGGCGTACCTGTGGCTGTTGATGAGGTCGATCGCCTCGTCGTACGTCGCCGCGTGGACGATGCCGAGAACCGGCCCGAAGATCTCCTCCTGGTAGATCTTCATCTCCGGCGTCACGTTGTCGAAGAGCGTCACGCCGAGGAAGAAGCCGTCAGGGTTCGTGGGGTGGACAAAGGGCCGCCCGTCGACGACGAGCTCGGCGCCCTCGGCCTCGCCAACCTCGATCCAGCGAATGACCGACTCGCGGTGCTCCCTGGTGTAGATCGGGCCCATGTCGACGCCCTTCTCCATGCCGGGGCCGACCTTGAGCCGCGCGATCCGCTCCTCCATGAGCGGCCGCAGCTTGTCTGCCGTGTCGCCGACGGCGATGACGAGAGTCTGGGCCATGCAGCGCTCGCCGGCGGAGCCGTAGCCGGAGGCGACGGCGGCGTCGGCGGTCAGCTCCATGTCGGCGTCGGGGAGGACGACCATCGCGTTCTTCGCGCTCGTGTACGCCCCGACCCGCTTGCCGCGCTTGGTGCCCTCCTCGAAGACGTACCGCCCCACCGCGGTGCTGCCGACGAACTGGATGGCTTTGATGTCGGGATGCTCGACGATGGCCGTGACGGCCTCCCGGCCGCCATACACGACGTTGAACGTGCCGGCCGGGCCGCCGGCCTCCGTCCACAGCTCGGCCTGGAGCTGGGTGGCCCCCGGGGTGTGCGAGGACGGCTTGAGGAGGACCGTGTTGCCGCACATGAGGGCGATCGGCACGATCCACATCGGGACCATGACCGGGAAGTTGAAGGGCGTGATCGCCGCCGTCACCCCGAGCGGGCCCCGCAGCGTGAAGGCGTCGATGTTCGTGGCGACGTTGGGGGTCATCATCCCGGCGAGGTGGACCGGGAGCCCCGCGGCGAACTCGACGGTCTCGAGGCCGCGCATGACCTCGACGGAGGCGTCGGGATACGTCTTGCCGTGGTCGCGGGTGATGAGGGCGGCGAGCTCCTCGCGGTGGCGGAAGAGCTGCTCGCGCCAGGCGAAGAAGACCTCGCTGCGGGCGATGAGCGGCATGTCGCGCCAGGCCGGGAAGGCGGCCTTCGCGGCCGCCACGGCGCGCTCGACCTCGGGCGCCCCGCCGCGCGGGACGCGGGCGATGACCTGCCCGGTCGCGGGGTTGTACACGGGCCCCGTCTGCTCGGGGAGGACCTCGACCGGCGCGCCGTCGATCCAGTGGGACAGGATCGGCAGCGCCGCGGCGGGCGCGACTTCGATGGTCATGGCTGGCGTCTCCTTCGAGCTGCTGATGGCCGGTGTTCAGGCCCGGCGGACGTCCGGGTTGGGCAGGACCAGGTCGCGGATCGCGGCCTGGAGGTCATGGTACGAGGTAACGAATGTGCGGAGGGTGCGGGCGCTCGCGCCGTACCCCTCGAACTCGTCCGCGGTCAGCCCGTCGGGCTCGTACGCCCGGCGGAAGTCGGGGATCCGCTCGTACAGATCGGCGACGTACGCCTCGTCGACGGGGACGTCCATGCGCGGCTCGGGGACGATCCCGCTCTTGTTGAAGCGGACCTGCCATGAATGGGGCATCGTCATGCTGACGTCGCCGCCGACGATCTCGGTCCAGTGCAGGCGGTGGCGGTACGCCGCCGCGAGCAGCCGCGACCGGTAGCCGCGCTCCCGGAAGATCGCGTAGGCGCGCTTGAACGCCGCGAGCCCGGCCCAGTTCGGGGCGTCCGGGTGGACGGCCAGGTCGTCGCGCTCGACGAGGACCTTCATCCAGTCGTCGAGCCGGCCGATCATGATCGTCACGATGGGGGACATCGTCGAGATGTCCTCGCCGGCGGCCTCGCGTCGGGCCAGCCCGCGCTCGACGGCTTCGGCGGCGGCCAGCGCCTGGGGGACCGTGAAGCTGACGGTGGCGTTGATGCTGACGCCGTGCGCCGTCGCCTCCTCGAGCGCGGCGATCCCGGCCGCCGTCGCCGGGAACTTCACCTGCATGTTCGGGGCCAGCCCGTGGAAGCGGAGGCTCTGCTCGAGCATGCGGGCCGGGTCGCGGTGGTTGGCCGGGTTGATCTGCAGCGAGAGGCGGCCGGCCAGGCCGTGCTTCCGCTCGTAGACCGGGGCGAGGACCGCCGCGCCGCGGGCGGCCATCTCCTCGATGATGGCCCAGGTCAGCTCGACCTCCGACCAGGTCGGGTTCGCAGCGGCGTGCTCGTGGACCCGGGGGACCCAGTGGTCCCGCTCCTTCTTCAACACCTCGAGCACGATGCTCGGGTTCGACGTGGCGCCGGTCGCCCCGCGCTCGACAGCGTAGGCGAGCTCGTCGACGGCGCACGAGTCGTTCCAGTACTGGGTGGGCGTCTCCTGCGTCATGCGGAGCAGCGGGCTGTCCACCATCGTCGTGATCATGCGGCCTCCTGGAGCGAGCAGCTGCCGCGACCGACGCCGGCGGACCGGACCGGCGGCACTGGCCGAGCGCAGCCGGCGGTGCCTGTCGGTTGCGTCAGGCGTATAATCGATCATCGATGTTTCGAATGCAAGTCCCGCGCGACCACCCTGGCGGTCCGTGCGCCGGCGGGTTGACGCACCGCGGGGCAGTGCTATCCTGAACAATCGATTATCGACGATCAGCACCCATGACGGCGGTGGCGGTCGCGAGGCCGGACCGCCGGGCGGGCGATCGACGGACCCGGCTCGCGGCAACGACGTCGGACGGAGGTGGCGATCACGGAGAGCTGCTGGCGCATCGAGCGCATGTCTCGCCAGGCGATTCCCGTCGGCTGACCTCGCGTCCGGCGGACGACGGCACGTCCAGCTGTTGGAGGTTCCAGGTGCCCCTCAAGGAAGAAGTCCTCGGCCAGTTCCTCGGCGACGAGAAGTTCCCGATCGAATGGACGTCCGAGACCGAGAAGCTCCTCTTCTGGGTCTACGACGACCTGCACTGCCCCAAGCCGCTCAGCCCGATGTACGAGGACATCGGCGGCTGGTGGCTCTCCTGCGACCACATGTTCCGTCGGTTCGGCACGCCGTTCGCGACCGACTGGATCTACAAGAACATCAACGGCTACCTGTACACGGCGGCCGTCCCGGCGGAGGCAGGTCTGGTCGTCGAGACGCAGGAGTACAACTACCGCACGAACCCGATCGTCCCCGAGGCTGCCGATGCCGACTACGCGGGGAAGATCGGGGCGTACCTGGGCGCGGTCCTCCCGGTCTACGGCCACAAGTTCGTCGAGTGGTGGCGCACGCGGTTCGTCCCCGAGATGGAGCGCAACTTCGCCTACATCGAGGGGATGCTGGACAAGAAGGACCAGCTGAGCCTGGCCGAGGTGGCCGTCCTCCTCGAGGACGCCATCGACATGCACGACCGTCACTGGAAGATCCATTGGATGCTGAACTTCGCGCAGCTCAGCGCGACGCTCAACCTCCGGGCGGTCATGGAGAAGACCCACGGCAAGATCGACGAGGTCCTGCTCGGCCGGCTCCAGAACTCGGCCAACGACCGCAACTGGGACAAGATCCGGGCCCTCTGGGAGATGAAGGAGGAGGTCAAGGCCGACCCCGAGCTGAGCAAGGCCTTCGCAGGCCTGACGGCGGCCGACATCATCCCCGTTCTGCAGGCCAGCGAGCGCGGCCGCCGCTTCATCGACGAGCGGGTCGTGCCCTACCAGAAGGAGTTCGGCTGGCACGCCGTCTGGAGCCACGAGTTCGTCTTCCCGAGCTTCCTGGAGGACATGACCCCGGTCGTCCAGCTGGTCCGCGACCAGTACTCGTCCGACTACGACTACCCGTCCAAGATCGCGACCCTCAAGGCGGACATCGACGCGGCCGCCCGGCAGATCCTCGACGGGCTCGAGGGTGAGGCACTCGAGGAGATGCGCGCCGCCAACGAGATCAACCTCAAGATGGCGCCGCTCACCCCGGACCACCACTTCTACATCGACCAGGGCGCGAACGCCCACGTCCGCCTCGTGCTCATCGCCCTCGGCGAGAAGCTCGTGGAGATGGGGGTCCTCGACCAGCCCGACGACGTCATCTTCTTCCGCTACAACCAGCTCCGCGAGTTCATCGGCAACCCCACCGGGATCGACGGACGGGCCATCGCCATAGCCGCCCGCGAGCGGTGGATGGCGGCGAACAAGGTCGTGGCGAGAGACTGGGTCGGCACCGTCACCGCGACGCAGCTCGCCTTCCCATACCTCAACCTCTGGGGCTTCCCGGACAAGTTCAACCGCTCCTCCGAGGTCGAGTACGGCAAGGTCAAGGGCATCGCGGGCTCACCGGGCGTCGTCGAGGGCATCGCCCGCGTCGTCGGCTCGGTGGACGAGTTCGACAGCGTCCAGGTCGGCGAGATCCTCGTCTGCCAGATGACCAACCCCGCCTGGCAGGTCCTCTACGGGAAGATCATCGCCGTCGTCACGGACGCCGGCGGGACCGTGTCGCATCCGGCCGTCCTGGCCCGCGAGTACGGTATCCCGGCCGTCGTCGGCACTTCGGCCGGCACCTACCGGATCAAGACCGGCGACCGGCTGCGGGTGGACGGCAGCGCCGGCGTCGTGGAGATCCTCGAGACGACCGCGACCGTCGGCATGAAGGACTGACCTCACCCCCATGACGCGCGACGCCTCGATCTCGCGCAGCGTCCTGAGCGACCAGGTCAAGGACCGCCTCCTCCAGGCGATCCTCGACGGTCGCTACCCACCGGGCGCCAGGATCGTCGAGACCCGGGTCGCCCGGGAGCTGGGGACGAGCCAGGCCCCGGTCCGGGAGGCCCTGCGCGACCTCGAGGCGCTCGGCGTCGTGGAGACCACCGCCTTTCGGGGAGCTCGCGTCCGCCGCCTGTCGGCCGACGAGCTCCTCGAGGCCTTCGCCGTGCGGGCCCAGCTGGAATCGCTGGCCGCCCGCCTTGCCATCCCCCGCCTGGCCGAGGCTGACCTCGACGAGCTCGACGGGCTCATCCGCGAGATGCGCGAGGCCGCCGACGACGGCGACTTCCACGCCGAGGCCGTCGCCGACGCCGCCTTCCACGGGCGGCTCGTCGAGCTGTCGGGGAACACGACCCTCCAGCGCGTCTGGCGCACGCTGGAGCCGTACTCGCGGACATACATCACGATCGTCGCGCCAGGCGCCGACCGGCGGGCGCTCGCGGACCACCACGTGCCGGTCCTCGAAGCGCTCCGCCGCGGAAACCCGGACGTCGTGACCGACGTGCTGCGCCGCCACTTCGACGACGCCGCGGCGGTCATCGCCCGGTCGGCGGCGGAGCCGACGGCTGCCGGGGACGACAGGGCCCCGGGTCCGGTGCCGGCCACGGCGCCGGCCGCGTTGCCGGACGCGACCGCCCGGTCCCACCGGCGAGCGCCCGCACCCGCCCTTGCCGCTGCGGAGCGGTCCAGCTGACCAGCCGATCCCCCCAAGCGAAAGGACGAGATGAGCGACCAGCTGCAACTGACGGAGGAGATGTCGGCCGGGGCCGCGCGCCTGCGGGTCGACGTGTACGGTGGCGAGCCGCGCGAGCACGTCCTGGACGACCTCACGTTCCTCAACTATCGCCTCGCCGACGTCCGCATCTCCCCGGAGGTCACGCTGGCGACGCCGGACATCGTCTGGAACCAGGACGGCGAGAAGGATGTCGCGTACGACGGGCGCGCCGTCACCTTCACCGGTCCGTGGCCGGCCGGCCCGATCCAGAAGGTGATCGTGGCGGTCCTCGCCCTTCGCATGGAGACGGTCGGCCTCCACCCGTCCCACAGCGCGGCGGTCAACTACCGCGGGAAGACACTGCTCTTCCTCGGCGGCGAATCCAACCACGGCAAGTCGATGGGCCTCATCGAGGCCGGGGTCCGGGGCGCCCTCCAGGTCGCCTCCGAGACCACGGTCATCGACGAGGCCGGCCGGGCCGTCATGGGCTCGGTGGACACGTTCCTCCGCAAGCGGACCGAGGGCACCGAGCGCTCCGACAAGGCGGCGCCGAACCGGGGGGTGGAGAAGTTCTGGGGCGAGATGCCCAGCTGGGGCATGTACGACGGCGTGCCGAACATCGACCTCGTCATCGTCCCGGCCATCGACGGCAACTTCGATCCGGCCACCAACGAGCTGATCCCGTTCGAGCGCCAGTTCCAGTTCCTGCACTCGCTGCAGAACTACTTCCTGACGAACGAGCTGCTGGCCCCCGGGCACGTCATGCCGCTGGTCGACAACGACGAGCTCAGGCGGCGGCGCGCCGACTTCGTGGCGGGCTTCTGCGAGCGGCCCTTCTTCTTCATCCGGGCGGCGACCCCCCAGGTTCTCCTGGACGAGGTCGAGAAGATCCTGTAGCAGCGAAGGGCCGGGACGATGCACCCGTTCGCGTACGCCCGCCCGACCTCGGTCGCGGAGGCGGTGGCCCTGCTCGACGAGCACGGCCCCGACGCCCGGATCCTTGCCGGGGGCACCGACCTCGTCATCCGCCTGCGGGACGGGACCGTCCGACCGTCGCTCGTCGTCGACGTCAAGCGCATCCCCGAGCTGCGGCCGCGGATCGACCTCGTCGGCGGCGTGCTGATGATCAGCGCCGGCAGCGTGATGACGGACGTCGCCACGGACGCACGGGTCCGCCGCCACTTCCCGGCCCTCGTGGAGGCGGCGGAGGTCGTCGGATCCGTGCAGATCCGGAACCGGGCGACGCTCGCCGGCAACGTCTGCAACGCGTCGCCGGCGGCCGACACGGCGCCGCCGCTCCTGGTGTACGGGGCGATCGTCGTGGCGGCGGGACCCGGCGGCATCCGGCGGCTGCCGCTCGACGAGCTGTTCGTGACGTCCGGCCAGACCACGCTCGCGCGCGGCGAGCTCGTCACGGCGATCGAGCTGCCCGTCCCGGCCCGGCGGATGGGGGCGACGCACGTCCGGCGGACCCGGCGGCGCGGCCACGACCTCGCCTCGGTGACGCTCTGCTGCGCCGTCGACGACGCCGGCGTGACCCGGCTCGCCTACGGCAGCGTCGGCCCCCGGCCCGTCCTGGTGATCGACGAGAGCGGTGTCCTGGCCGACCCGGCTGCCCCCGACGAGGCGAAGGCGGCGGTCTTCGAGCAGATGTTCGCCGCGGCGAGGCCCTCGCCCCGCTCCATGCGGGCGAGCCCCGAGTACCGCCTGGCGATGCTCCGCGTCCTCGGGGCCCGGGCGCTGCGGACCGCGATCGCCCGGCTCGGGGAGGGAGCGGCATGAGCGAGATGTCCGGGGCGATCCCGATCGAGCTGACCGTCAACGGGCGCCGCCGCGCGCTCGAGGTTGCCGCCCACCACACTCTCCTCGAGGTCCTCCGCGATGACCTCGACCTCACCGGCACGAAGGAGTGCTGTCTCGTCGGGGAGTGCGGGGCCTGCACCGTCCGGCTCGACGGCCGCATCGTCGACTCCTGCCTCGTCCTCGCCGTCGAGGCCGACGGCGGCGAGGTGACCACAGTCGAGGGCCTCGCGCCCGAGAGCCGGCTCAGCCGGCTCCAGGGGGCGTTCCTCGACAGGGGCGGCGTCCAGTGCGGCTTCTGCATCCCCGGCCAGGTGATGGCGGCCGACGACCTCCTGCGGCGGAACCCGCACCCCTCGGTGCCCGAGATCCAGGAGGGCCTCGCCGGCAACCTCTGCCGGTGCGCCTGCTACGAGCAGATCACGGAGGCGGTCCTCGCCGCCGCAGGGGAGGAAGAGCGGTGACCGCGGCCCGGGTCGGCGCCGCGCCCCGGCGCGTCGGCGGCGACGCGCGCGTCAGCGGCCGCCAGCAGTACGTCGCCGACGTCCACCTCCCCGACGAGCTCCACGCGAAGCTTGTCACCCTGCCCGTCGCCCGGGCCCGGATCCTCGCGATCGACACGAGCGCGGCGCTGGCAGTCCCCGGGGTCCATCTCGTGGTGACGGCCGCCGACCTGCCGCAGCCGATGCCGCGCTTCGGCCCGCAGTTCGAGGACCGGCCGGTCATCGCCGTGGGCGAGACGAAGTACCACGGCGATCCGGTTGCCGCCGTCGCGGCCGACACGAAGGACGCCGCCGAGGAGGCCGCGCGCCTCGTCCGGGTGACGTACGAGGAGCTGCCGGCGATCGTCACGATCGCCGCCGCGCTGGACCCGGCGGCTCCGCTCGTCCAGGACCCGGCCCTGCGTCCGAACGACCCGCTCTCCGGCACGAACGTCCTGCGCGAGCACCGGGTGGGCTGGGGCGACGTGGCCGCGGCCACGGCCGAGCTCGTCGTGGAGAACCGCTACACGTTCCCGATGGTGACCCACTTCGCCATCGAGCCGCATGCGTTCATGGCGGCGCCGGACGGCGAAGGGATCGCCGTCTGGAGCTCGATCCAGCACCCCAACTGGCTCCAGAAGGTGATCGCACGGCTCCTCGGGATGCCGCTCGCGAAGGTCCGCGTCTTCGCCCCCGATCCCGGCGGCGGCTTCGGCGGCAAGCAGCACACGAAGTACGAGCCCCTGGTCGCCTTCATGGCCCTGCGGGCCGGCCGCCCGGTGCGCCTGGTCCTCACCCTGGAGGAGACGTTCCAGGCCGTCCGGCGGACCGCGGCCGAGATCCGGGTCCGAACCGGCGTCCGGGCCGACGGGACCATCGCCTTCCAGGACATCGAGGCGGACTACCTCATCGGGGCCTACGCCGACATCGCCGACCGCGTGGTCGGCAAGGGAAGCTACCCGGGCTGCGGCCCGTACCGCGTCCCCGATGCGCGGATCCTGGCCCGCAGCATCCTGTCGCACACGGTGCCGTCGACGGCCTTCCGAGGCTTCGGCAACCCCCAGGTCAACTGGGCGGTCGAGTCCAACCTTACCGAGGCCGCCATCCGGCTCGGGATCGACCCGCTCGAGATCCGCCTGCGCAACCTCGCGCGCAAGGGCGAGGCGTTCATCCCGTTCGACACGCCGTGCGACGGCACGTGGGAGCAGGCCGTGCGCCGCGCCGCCGAGCTGATCGGCTGGGGGATGCCGGCGCCGGCCGGCCGTGGCCGCGGGATCGCCGTCGGGATCAAGTCCGGGCCCACGACCGGCCTCTCCTACTCGACGGTCCGGCTCCTCGCCGACGGCAGCGTCATCGTCTACGCGGGAACGTCGGACATGGGCCAGGGGGCCCGCACCGTCTTCGCGCAGATCGCCGGGCAGGAGCTCGGCGCTCCTCTCGACGCCGTGACGGTCGTGATGGGCGACACCGCGGTCGTGCCGTACGACCAGCAGACCTCGGCCAGCCGCTCGACGGTCCTCATGGGCAATGCCGTCCTGGCGGCCTGCCGCGACATCCAGGCGAAGCTGCGGGCGATGGCCGCCCGCCTCCACGGGATCGACGAGGCGGCGATCGTCGTCGACCGCGGCGTCGTCCGCCTGCCCGATCGCGAGCTGTCGATCCTCGACGTGCTGCGGCCGGGGCTCGGCCGCCTGGGCGGCGAGCTCATCGGGAACGGGGAGATGCGCAAGGACGCCGAGCCGGACCACCCGCTCGGCGGAAGCGCCGCGTTCTTCGAGTTCAACTGCACGGCCGTGGAGGCCGAGGTGGACGAGGAGACCGGCGACGTCACGCTCGTCCGCTACGTGACCGTGTCGGACGTGGGGAAGGCGATCAACCCGCTCCAGGTCCGGATGCAGGACGAGGGCGCGGCGATCCAGGGCCTCGGCCACACCCTGATGGAGCACTACATCTTCGACGAGGCGGGGCGGATCCGGAACCTCGGCGCGATCGACTACCGGATCCCGACCAGCATGGACCTGCCCCTCGAGATGCACAGCGAGATCATCGAGAACGAGGACGGGCCCGGACCCTACGGCTCGAAGGGGATGAGCGAAGGTGCGCTGCTCTGCGTCGCAGCCGCCGTCGCCGGGGCCGTGCGCGACGCGACCGGCGTCGCCATCCGGGACCTGCCGCTGACGCCGGAGCGCGTCTGGCGGGCCCTCCGCGATCGACCGTGAGCAGCCACACCAGGAGGACCGCACGATGAGCGCGCAACCGGACATCGGTCCCATCGGGCGGCAGCCTCCCGAGCAGGTCGTCCGCGCCGCCGGCCTCGTCCGCCGGGGGCGGATGATCTCGCTGGCGGCGGTCCGCTACCCCGGGATGCCGCTCTTCCCGGGCCACCCGCCGTTCCAGGTCCTCAACTACCGGACGCCGCGCGGCATCCGCGTCACCGGCGCGAAGCCGTGGGGGCCGGTCAACGACGCCGGGCTCGGCTACATGGCCGAGTACGTGATGGCGACGTCCCATTCGGGGGCGCACATGGACGCCCTCGCCCACATGACCGTCGGCGACGACATGCACTGGTACGGCGGCGGCAACGCCGACGAGCACCTCACCGACTTCGGCCCGACCCACCTGGACGCGTCGACGATGCCGCCCTTCTTCACCCGCGGCGTCCTGCTCGACGCTGCCGGCTACCGCGGCGTGGCGTGCCTCCCCAAGGGCTCGCCCATCGACGCCGCCGAGCTGGAGGCGATCGCCGCGGCGGAGGGCGTGACGGTCGGCCCCGGCGACGTGGTCGTCATCCGCACCGGCTACATGGGCCTCTGGCCCGACACCGAGGCGCTGGCCGCCCACAAGACCCCGGGGCCAGACATCTCCGCCGCCCGCTGGCTCCTGGAGCGCGAGATCGTCGCCACCGGCACCGACACCGAGACGTACGAGGTCCAGCCCGCGCCCGATCCCGGCCCGGAGGGCAACCCCCAGCCGGTCCACACCCTGCTCCTCATCCAGAACGGCATCTACCTCATGGAGAGCCTGGACCTCGAGGAGCTCGCCCGCCAGCGCGTCCACGAGTTCCTGTTCGTCGCCCTGCCCCTCAAGATCCGCGGCGCCACCGGGTCGATGGTCGACCCCGTGGCCGTCGTCTGAAGGAGGCCCACCGGTGCCCGCCACGATGGAGGCGCTCGTCGTCCGAGAGCCGAACCGCTTCGAGATCCAGGTCGTCCCGGTCCCCGTCCCCGGGCCGGGCGAAGTCCTGGCCCGCGTGCGGGCGGTCTCGATCTGCGGCACGGACGCGCACATCGTGCGCGGCGACTATCCCGGCTTCTGGCCGCCGGCCTTCCCCTTCATCCCCGGCCACGAGTGGGCGGGCGAGATCGTCGAGCTCGGGCCTGGCGCGGAGAAGTACGGCTGGACAATCGGCGACCGCGTCGCCGGCACCTCCCACGACGCCTGCGGCGTCTGCCAGAAGTGCGTCGAGGGGCGCTACAACCTCTGCGAGAACTACGGGCGCGAGGGGCTCCACAAGCAGTACGGGCACAGCGTCCAGGGCGCGGACGCGACCTACGTCGTCCAGGGCGTGAAGACGATCTTCCCGCTCCCGGACGGGCTGTCGTTCGACGAGGGCGCAGTCATCGACCCGGCCTCGATCGCCCTCCACGTCGCCAACCGGGGCAACGTCACGCCGGGCGACACCGTGGCGATCACCGGCGGGGGCGCCATCGGCCTCCTCGGGGGCGACGCGGCGCGGATCCGCGGGGCCTCCCGGGTGATCGTCATCGAGCAGAACGCCAAGCGCCTCGCAAAGGCCGAGTCGATGGGCTTCGAGACGGTCGACGCCACGGCGGGCGACACCGTG
>Ga0209253_10002807_pt1 | contig 15410 bp, 16 predicted proteins | sample FrelakmetBRP12BR_FD_187145 | JGI IMG/M metagenome (GOLD analysis project Ga0209253, IMG submission 187145) | Freshwater lake sediment microbial communities from the University of Notre Dame, USA, for methane emissions studies - BRP12 BR (SPAdes)... | ecosystem: Environmental > Aquatic >...
TCGCGCGCTACCGAACTCCCGTTTTCGCCTGTAGACTCTGCAGGTAGTTCGCGATCGAATGGTCCGGGACCTGCTGGTTGCCGAGGGTGTTCCAGAAGGAGGTCACGGAGAAGCGCTCCGCCTGGGCGTGGTCGAAGTAGGCGTAGTTGGTCCCGTCTTTCAGCACCACTTCGGGGCCGAAGTGTTTGTAGGGGCCTTCGTCGAGAATCGTGGAGATATCGAGCGGCGGCAGGAGCGGTACCGGATCCTTGTCGTTCACGAAGCGCAGCAGCGGCAGTCCGCGATACTTCTCGACGCCCGCGCGGTTCGTGACCTTCGGCTGGCCGAAGGTCATCGCCTGGCCGATCTTCACCCCGTCTTCCTTGAAGAGCATCAACACAATCACCGACGCCGCGCCGCCCAGGCTGTGGCCTGTGACACGCACTTCATAGCCCGGCTTCAGCAACGGCTTCGCAAAGGCATAGACCTGCATTGCCGTGTCGGCGAAACCCTTGTGGAGCGGGATCTGCAGCCGCCCGTCCACCACCTTGTTGTAGTCCACATCGAGTTTCACATTCTCCAGGTTCGAGGTACCCCGCACCACGACCCACTGAATCTTTTTCGCATCGTCCGTCTCGATGTAGGCCTTCACGCCCTTCGGCGTTTCCACCATGAAGGAGACTGTCGTGCCGGCCGGCGATTTCTGCTTGATGGCCGCATCGCTCTCATAGACCAGGGCCGCTCGGTGCGCATACTGGACTGCGAGGGCGAAGTCGATCGGCGTAGGCGGCTGCGTGGGGATCGGTGTCATTCCCGCTCCCTTTGGGCAACCCGCCGAAGAAGCCACGAGACCGGAGAGCGCCAGTGCCAAAGCGAGCGTGCGAAACGGCTGCGTATCGAGCGAAGCGATCATGATCGTAGAGTCCTTGTTAGGGTGAAATCCCAAAAGGCTTGTACCTGCCTCTCGGGAGCAAGTCAAGACGCGTCTTAAGCCGTTCCGCATGCTGCCGGGTCAATAGGACGGACAGGCGCCGTGCCGCGCTGACGGGGAAGAGGAGCAGGAAGGCTAGCAGGCTGTGGAGGCGGGGGCCGCTGCGGCGAGAAAAGACTCTCGACCCATTTTCCCGATGCTGAATTCAGTTAGAATCGAACGCCCAACGAGACGAGAGCGAAATTGTACCAGCCGAAGGCATACCGGTCGTTATCGACTCCCCCTTCGAACACGCGATATCCGGCCGTCATGTACCAGGCATCAGTGAGATCGTAGCGAATCTTCACCGCTGCATCGATGGCCCGCCCCTGCGTGCCGACGAGCCCATCGAAATCCAGCAACGCCGTCCAGCGCGGACCAAAATCATATTCCACGCTGGCGCTGAGCAACGGGACAACCCCGACGTTACTGTCGGATGCCGTGACGCCTTGTTGACGTAACTCCACCCGGGTGTCCCGGACAAATGCCGTAGCGCCGATGCGCCAGCGCCAGCGATCCGATTCGTGGAGGAGATAGCGATAGGTCAGCCGGTAGGAATCGAACTTGTACTCGGAATCCACTGCGGTGCCCGGCGAGAAAGAGCCGCCGGCAAAGTTCACCGGCGTGCCGAATGCGCCCGTGCCGGAAAAAGCCAGCGGGGCGTAGACGAACCGGAGTGAATGCCGGTGAGTCATGTTCCACGTCAACTCGATCCGTCGATGCGCTTCAGGGCCGTTCCCCTGAATATCGGTCAGAGCAAAGCGGGTTCCTGCGTTGCTGTCGGGAATCTGAATCTGATTGCGTGATTGCCAGACGGCTCCCGTTTCAAACTCCAATGAGAATCGATGATCGGGGAGGGAGGCTCCTGCGACCGGCGGCACGGCGATCACGGTCATGGCCGCGACGGACCCGATCAGGACTGTGATGTCACGCAGGTGGCCATGTAGTTGACGCATTAAAGACCGACAAGCCATGATGCGGCATTATACCGAACGAGTCCCTTACCGTCATTGGCGGCGGGTTTGTCCTGAACATCATGGAAGGTGGAAATACTGATGTGCCGGCGATGTGACGTATTTGGCTGGGTGGTCTGTATCGTGGCGCTGCTTGCCCTGGCCGGCTGCGCGACGCCCTCTCTCGATATGTCAGGTGGACGGATCGAGCCTGCCGGACCGGATGGGGGAGTGGTGATCGGCTCGGTCCTCGTCCAGGCGGAGCAGGAACCGCCCAACTCCTGGTTCAATCGGCTGTTCGGCCGCAAGGCTGCCGGATTTGTCTATGACTTTGAAATCGTCAAAATCGACGGACATGATCCGGAAGGGACACACCCGTATGCAGATCGGTATGAATTGGATGCGAAGCCTGGGGAGGAGCGGATTTTTGTGGCACGCTTACCGGTCGGTACCTATCTCTTCAAGACCTTTCACCACGAAGGACTGTCGGGCATGGGCGGCGACCTGGGGCTGACCTTTTCAGTCGCTGCCGATTCCACCCGGTATATCGGCCGGCTGCTTCTTGAAGTGCCTCGGCGGGTGACGATGGGAGTTCCCTTCATCTATACAGTGCAAGATGCCCGTGACGCCACACTCGCTGCCGTCCACAAGCAGCATCCTGACGTTGGGCAACAGGCCGTGAACGCACCGATGCAGGCCAAATAAGAGGCGTCGGGAATCCTTTGAGATGCTGTGGAAAGGAAATGTGATCGAGGCGATCAAGCTTGTGCGGGTGGAACGGAGTCTCGGTCTGAAAGAGGCCAAGGATCCGGTGGACGCCTAGTCTGTTCCGGCGATGTTCAGAAAAGAATCCCGACGCCTTTTCTGGGTTCCGTGCGAGGGTTGTTTGCCTGCTCAGGTCAGAACGTCCAGATCGGCTTGGTCACTCTGACGTAGCCCTCAAGGATGTCTCTGCGAGAGACGATGCCGACTAGTCTCCCTTCAGCATCAACCACGGCGACTCGGATAAGATGTTTGCTCTGCAAGAGTTGGATGATTTCCAATGCGGGCGTCTCTTGGGTCACTGTGATCGCGCCCTTGGTCATAATGTCTCCTGCCGTCACCTTGGAAAGTTCTTTGCCTTCCATGATGACCTTCAGCAGGTCGAACTCACTCACGACGCCCAGGACCTTGCCGTCTTTGGCTAAAATTGGAACGCTTCCAAAGCCGCCTTCGGTGATCGCTCCAGCCAGTCGATCCCCTGTATCCTCAACTTGGTAGTAGGATACGACGTCTTGCATGAACTGCTCTGCTTTGAGGGTTGAGAAATCTCGAGCGCCGGACATGTAATCTACGCGTCGCATAAGCGGGTCTCCTTTTGGGTTCTTCGTCGCGGTGTGTCTGTATCAGTTGGGTCTGATTGAATGGCTGATGCGGTCGCCCTTGGTGTCCTTCCACAATGACCTGCCCCGCTTCGATCGTTCAGGCCTCTTGTGGTCCATGAGTAGTGCAGGGCGGTCTTTCTTACTGAGTGCCTTCCCTAGGGGCAAGGTTTACAGCCATGAAGGTCGAAGGAATTTCCAGGTGGCGGTCAGCGGGAATCATCACAGGCCATGACGGGCGCTTTTGCCAAGTGGGGAATACTTTTTTGCAAAATTTATCAGTATTAGGAGCGGGGTGCAAGCAAGAATCGGGGATGAGCCGATGGATGGAGGAGTTCCATGATGTGGAGGGACAACTTATCGACGCGCCGTTCAGGTTGAGGTGATCAAGCTCGTGCGTGTGGAGCGGAATCCCGGCCTGAAAGACGCCAAGGATTTGCTTGACGACCCGTTTTCAGTGCCCGGTATTGTTCTGCAAGGATTTCTGAGGGGGCGATCCCCCGTGGCAGTTTCGGCCTGAGCCGATGCCACGGGAGATAAGGGCGGGGGCGTCGGGGCTAGACGATCTGGATCACAAGATTCGTGAGGTGCTCCATCCCGATGCAGTCAAGAATACAATAGGCCCGGTATTGGGTCTGTCCGTTTTCTCCTGCTCGAAATGTAACGCTCCCCTGCCTGTTCATGATCCAAAGCTTATCCGTTTCTTCTTTCCAGCCATTGTCTGACTTGATTGCGATCTGGTGGGTATCCCCAACGGCCAGACTGGTCATCTCTTCGCTAAAGACGAAGGTGATGGTGACGGGCGTTCCATTGGGAATCTTCAGCATGTTCTTCGCGGTATAGGCTTTGCCCTTCTCGTCGGTAAACCCTTTCTCGCTGACACGGACTTTGATCTCGACAGGCGCAGGGCCGGCGGCGTGCGTGAGGGCCGGCGCAGCGATCATGGCGGTGAAGGCCAGTGCGGTGACCATGCTTGCTATTCCTGTTGCAGTGCGGTTCATGATGCGCGCTCCTCGTGGTGTTGTGTGTGTCTGCTGAGCCGTTCTTGGCTGTGCTGCGTGGGGTATCCGTCCTCACACAATGACGTTCGGGCCGATGCTGGCCAGTTCTTCCCGATGCTTCCTGGCCTCCTCGTCGTGGAGTCTCCGGGCCTCAGGCGTGTGGATGCACGTGTTTCCGCACATGACTGCTCCCTGTTTCCCCTGGAATTCCGAGCAGGCTTCGACCTCGAGCCCTTTGTGATCCGCATCACGAAAGACGTTGACGGCGAACTCGACCTGTCGGCTCTCCCGGTGAACCGGACACTCCAATTCAGTTATTCCATGCGGCATGCGGTCTTCCATCGGCTCTCTCCTTCGTGTGCGTTACTACTGATTGCTGCAGGGCGGGATCTCTCGCTGGATCCTTGTGCAGGAGCCATTCCAGAAGGCCCGGATTCTGGCCGGTTCTAACTATGCGATATTGAAAGGAGAGGGCTGTGCCGGGATTTGGCTGCTTCGAGCGGTGGAATGGGGGGAGAACAATTTGCGCTGTAGTGGTCCATTTGCGTTGCTCTGACATTCTTCCCCTACAATGCGGTCTTCCTTCGGCGACCCTATGACAGAGCCTGAGTGATCGTCACGCCACGCGTGTCACGCCTGGTCAGTTCTGCGCGTTTTCTGTCTCCGGGGGTTCCCAGATATCCAGGTGTTTGCCTTCCACTTGGAAGACCTGTTGCGCTCCAAAGATGTGCTCGACTTCCTCGGGCGAGGACATTTGCACCACCCCGATGAAATAGCCATGCGCATCCCGTTGGACTTGCACGGATTTCACATGCCCGAAGGGGACGAAGATCTGACGGAGCTGTCTCTGGGTATACGAGGGAGGAAACCCGCTGACGTAGATTTTTGATGCCATGCCTCCACCTCCTTGTTCGAGGTAGGCATTGTCTTGGCGAGCAAAGAGCAGAAACCAAGTCCGAGAGAGAGAGGCTCGACACCGGGCTTCTTTGCCGGCTCTTGCCCAAGGCAATGTCTGCCTTATTCGTGGGCACTTATAATTAGTCTACCAGTCAGATTTCAGAAGCGCCACTAGGTGAATGCCTGGGTGCATGCCTCGGTGCATGCTCTAGTAGGATTGGAGGAAGAGAAGAAATTCCCGGCGGTCTAGAGCGCTCCGCTCGATGACCGGCTGTAGCGATCGGCGAGGAGGGTGCCTGTGGCTTTCAGCTTCTGCTCACTGATGGTGGAGCGGACAGCCGAGAGTCGATTGGAAAAATCCGGATGCGTTTTGAAGAAGGCGAGGTCGTCGCCTTTGAGCGTCCGTAGCCGGTCCAGAAACGTCTCGTAGGCAGTCGGATCGTAGCCCACGCGCGACGCGAAGATGACTCCCAAGCGGTCGGACTCCAACTCCTTGCCCTGGTCCAGCCCTTCGTCCAACAGCGTCTTGACCGCTCCGTCGATCACGTTCTTGAACGCGTCGGGGTTCTTGTTCGCGTAGGCCAGGCCGGCTTCCGCTACGCCGGCGATCTGTTTGGACCGCTGAATGACGTCGAGGATATGCTTCCGGGTGACGTGACCGATCTCATGACCCAATACCGCCGCGAGCTCTGCTTCGTTCTTGATCGTCTTCAAGAGCCCGCGGGTGACGAAGATGTAGCCGGCGGGGGCGGCGAAGGCGTTGATCGAGTCGTGGTTGAGGATCGCAACGCGATACTCGATGTCGGCGCGATCGCAGGTCAAGGCCACCGCCCGCCCGACCAGGTTCACGTAGCGCGTCAGGTCAGGCTTGTCGTAGACCCCGCCGTAGCGGGCGATCACCTGTAAGGCCATCGCTTGTCCGATGGTGTGTTCCTCCTCATAGCCGATAGGCAGCAATCCACCGATGAGATTCCCGCCGCCATGGATCGTTTTCGCCAGCCGTTCGTTACCGGTGCTTCGAGCGGCGTCCTCGGCAACCTTCTGAATTTCCGCACAGCCCGTCAGGCCTGCGGTCGAGAGCAGCAGCAGGCCGAAAGCAAGGAGTGTGCGGTAAGTCTTATTCTGCATATTCGCCGAGTCTCCCGGATTTCAGGAACTCCTGAATGTCTTGGTCAGGAATCTTGTACGCGGTCATCCTGTCCACGGCCTCGCGATGTTGTTGGGTGATCCCGGCCCGGTTGGCATAGTCCTCCGAGGCTTTATCGAGTCCACGGGCGCCTGCCGAGGCCGTGACCGCCGAGGCATCGGTCCGTCTGACGCTCTGCCCCAGGGCCGCTAACTCGTTGTCTCCTCCCGCGGGTTTCGACGCTGACACATTGTTGGCGTAGATCCAGCCGGTGACACCCTTGGCGGTCCGTACTTGTACCCAACGATCGTCCCGCTTCACCACGTCCAGGGTCTCTCCGAGCTTGAGGGTGGCGACGACGGGATCGAGCGAAGTTTTCCCTGAACGCAATTGCGCACTCTTGGCGGCGACATAGAGAGTCTCACCGGAGACGGCATCGGTCATCGTGAGGGCTGTCGCCAGTAACAGCATGATCGCCAGGAAGGTACATCGCCGGTTCACAGAATCCTCCGTCACTTCGATTTCAGTTCGTAGGCACCGTCCCAGTCAGCGGCCGGCGGGTTCCTAAGGTACTCTTTGGCTCGACTCAAGTAAACTCGCGACGGGCCGTCCCCCGGATCGAGCGCCAGAGCTGCCTCGAAGTTCGCCGCCGCTGTCTTGAAATCCCGCCGCTTGTAAGCTTCGAGTCCTTCCCGATAGGTCTCGATGACACGGTGTCGTTCCGCAGGCAGACAGCCCTTGCGGGCGAGCAGTTCGAAGACCACCACAGGCTCCTGTTTTCCCTTGACCCGCATGCGGTCCACTTCCCGTGCGTCAATGTCCCCGGCGGCGAGTTCGTAGGTGCGGGGACCCAGCAGAATCTGGGTGTCGTAATACTTGTTCGCGCCCTCCAGCCGGGAGGCCAGATTCACGGCATCTCCCATCACGGTGTATTCCATCCTGGCTTGCGATCCCATATTGCCGACCACGAGCCAGCCGGAATTGATTCCGATGCGTGCGCTGATCTCCGGCTGTCCCTCGGCTTTCCAGCGCTCGCGCAGCCCGGCGAGCTCACTCTGTGAATCCAGGGCGGCGAAGCAGGCGAGGCTGGCATGGTTAGGCTCTCCGCGCGGCGCTCCGAAGACCGCCATGATGCCGTCCCCCAGATACTTATTCACGTTGCCCCGGTGGCGGAGGATGATCTCCGTCATTGCCGAGAGATACTTGTTCAAGAGCTCGACGAGTGTCTCAGGGTCCATACGTTCCGAGATGGACGTAAACCCGGCGATGTCAGAAAAGAGCACCGACAGTTCTTTCTTCTCGCCTCCGAGGCGGATCGCCTCCGGATTCCGCATGATCTCATCCACGACCTCAGCGGCCATGTATTTGTCGAAGACCGTCCGCAGTTGCCGGCGCTGTCTCCCTTCCGTGAGGTACTCGACGGTCGCGGCGGTGGCGAACGTGACGGCCAGCGCGCCTTCGGGAACGGCGAGATCAAGCCAGAGTCCGTGCGACGTAAAGGCGTGGACGGCGAGTCCGTAGTAGGCGATCGCCAGGCCTCCGATGGCGGCCGCCTTGACCCACTGGGATTGCACCAGCATGAAGGCCCATGCCGTGGCCAGAGTCAGGATGAGCGTGGACAGAGCGAAGATCCACCAGGACGCCGGCTGGAGATGGCGGTGTCGCAGAATATTGTCGAGCGCCGACATGTGGATGAGGACTCCCGGCGCGAAGGGCGAGAGGGGCGTCACGCGGAGATCGTAGGTCCCCGCGGCGGTCGTCGCCACGAACACGATTTTGTCCTTGAATAGAGCCGGGTCCAGCAGGGGAGGCCGGCCTCCCTGCATGTCGGTATAGGAGCGGAGGACCGCTCCGACGGGATAGACAGGGTAGACCCGGTTTTCCAGGGTGCCGTGCCAATCGATGACCATCTCCTGTTCTGCGGTCAGGGGAATCGTCACCGGCCCGAGTCGCAACTCCCGGCGCCCGAGCGTCGCGTGATCGAGAGTCAGGAGGTCGCGCGCCACGGCCGTGGTGAGGTGCTGGAACGTCTGATCCTTGGCCCTGGCCAGGAGGGACAGGCGACGGGTGGCTCCGTCGATGTCCGGGGTCAGATTGATGTAGCCGAGGCCGCGAGCGGCCTGCGCCAACGGGGGCGTGGGCAATTTCGCACCGGCGTAGGTCGTGAGGGCTACGCCGGACTGAGGTTCCTGTTCGTCGAGCACGATCGTGGCTTTTTCCAGAATATCAGCCGGGGTGGCCTGCCCATCGGCGGGAGAGACGGACTGGTCGGCGGAGGGCTCCTGCCGGTCCTGCATCAGGAAGGGCAGGTACACGTTACCGGCGGCCCGCATCTCCTCGGCGAATACCGCATCGAATTCTTCCGCCGCGCGATCCGGCTCGAGAAAGAGGATATCGAAGACCACGGCCTTGGCGCCCGCCTGTTTCAGGTAATGGACGACGTAGCCATGGCGGTCACGGGACCAGGGCCATTTCCCGTAGGTTTCCAGGCTGGACTCGTCCACGGCCACCAGCACGATATCATTTCCGGCTTTGGCGGAATCCGCGTACCGGTGGAACCGATGGTCCAATGTCTTCAGTTCTGCAACTGTAAGCCATCCCGACCAGTGCAGGACCAGGGCCAGGAGACAGACCGTTCCTCCCGCCAACGTTCCTGACATCCATTTCTTCTGTTGCGTGGCGATGTGCATATCACTGCTCCATCATGGAGCACGGGAGCCGGTGCCGGATCAATTGCCGGCAAGACGGAAGAATTTCAGGATCCTCGCGGTGAGTGACTTCCCATCCTCTGCGCCGGCCTTCAGTCTTGCCGCGCGATCGGCGGTTTCGCGGGTGGCGGCCAGCGCCGACTGCCGGGCCGTGAGGATTGTCCCGAATTGATCCGCCAGGCCCGGGTTGCCGGCCAGGACCGGGCTCATGGCGTTCTTGCCGATCACAGTGACGGTGAGTTGCGACTTGGCTCGGACAGTGGCGGATCGAGGGGTTCCGGTGAGCAGGGACATTTCGCCGAAGAACTGCCCTGCTTCGAGGGTGGCGACCGGCGTGGTCTGGTCGCCCGATTTGATGACGACGTCGGCCTCGCCCTCCATGATAACGAAGAGTTCTTCGCCCGGCTCCCCTTCGCGCACGACGAGTTCGCCGGGCAGGTAGACGCGTTTATGGGCCTGTTCTGCCAGCAGCCGCAATGCGGGCGCGTCGAGCACGGCCAAGAAGTCGATGGCGCGAAATTCGTCCTCGATAGCGGCCAGTTCGATCGTGCGGCGCGCCGTGAGGTCGGGGGCTTGGACCATGTGCATGACGCGTTGGGGGTAGGGTATGTCGATGCCGTTCCGTTGAAAAGCGTACCAGACATAGGCCAGGACCTCCCCTTCGATGCGTTCGCGGTTCGCATAATCGTTCAGATAGAACTTGAGCTTGTAAGCGATTCCCGATTCCTTGAATTCCTGCACGAAGCTTACCGGCACCGGAGTGGCCACGACCCCCGTAACAGCCGATGCGGATTGTGTGAGGATCTGCTTCACCTGCATGGGAGGGTGCGCATACCCGGCTTCGACGATGATAGAACTGGCGCTCAGGATTTCGGGGCGGCTGTGGTTGATGATTTTGGACTGCGCGACGACGTCATTGGGGAGCATGATGTAATCAAGGGCGCGGGTTCTGATGGTGATGTAATCGAAGGCGATGTCGGTCACGACCCCTTCCTTCTCCATCAAAGTGACCCAGTCGCCGATGTGGATCATGTTGCCGAGCTGGATGCCCGATGCCAGGCGCGCAATGACATCCTTGAGCGCGAATCCCACCACGGCCGTGGCGATGGTCGGAAGCGCGATCAAGGTCAGCGGATCCATATCGAGCACCGCCCGAAGCAGAACGAGGCCCGCCAGCGTGACCCCGACGAGCAGGAAGATCAGGCGGAGCATCCTGGGGATGTATTTCCTCCGCTTCTCGACGAGGTAATCTTCGATGAACAGCAGATCCAGGGTTTTCAGGATGACGAAGCAGGTTGCCATGTAGGCGATGAAGGCCAGCCATGGCTGAGCCCAATGGGGCACCTGCCCGATCAGGCCCTGCGTGGTGAGTTCCAGCAGGAGCACAAGCAGGATTGCGGAAAGGCAGCCTGCGTAGAATTCGAGCCCGGCCGGCTTTTTGCGGACCCCGCTGAGGTAGACGAGAAGCCCGATGATGATCAGGCCGAGGATCGAGGCCGAGCCCATAGGTAAGCCAGGTTCCGTTGGAGGTTACGCGCCGGCATCCGATGCCGGAGCTCGTCGTTGCGACAGAAGGACGAACACCTGGCAGAAGATAGACCGGATCGGCATGGGATGCAAGATGGCGAGAGAACGTTGAAGGCGGTGCGTTCATCAACGCGCTGAAAGACGGATCCCTGTTGAATGCCGCATCCATGGGCCGGTTGTTGGCGGATCATACCGCCTCCGCCACGATGGTCTACTCACCCTCGGTGGTCGGTCTGGGGGAAGACTGGCACTACGGATTCGGACTCTGGCACGAATGCCAGAATCCCGCGTTTAACTGCACGGCCGGCGCCAGAGTGTCCAGCCCAGGCGCCTATGGGGCGTACCCGTTTTGGGATCGCAGCCACGGGTATTTCGGGATCGTCGCGAGACAGGGGACACTCGGCACCTTTCCGAACGGTGTGGCGATTGAACGATCGGTTCGATCGACCGTCGAGCAGTGGGTGGCGTGCCCCTAGCGCCGGATACCCGCCAGTTTGTTCCCGCTACTCGCTGGCGCTTGCATGATTGAGTCAAGGAAAAGGTAGGGACGCTCGTTGCTTACGCCTTAGGGCTTATCGGGGGAAGCGTTGTTCTCTGTGAAATTGGTGAGCGAACATGCGCAAAATGCAGCGGGCTGATCCGTCCGGATCAGCCCGCTCAGAGTTCGACCATCAAATAGAAAGAGGCGAGGCGCTACTGAATGGAATTGGCAAAGCCGCCCTGCGTCAGCTCAGCCCGAATCTTATCCCCGACTCTTTTTTCTCCGCTGATTTTCTTGGTGTCTTTGCCGACATAGACGCGTACCTCGTTGGAGTTGGCTCCTCCCCCGATCGCATTGTAGGCAGGACCTTCGACCACGAAGATGTTGCCTTCAATCTTGCTGACTTTCCCGTCGATGGTCGTAAAGGCCGGACCGGGCTTGGTATCCAATTCCTGGGCCTTCGGGCTGGATGAGGGAACGTATTCCGCCTCCGCCCATACAAGGCTGGCGCTGAACACTCCGGCAATGCCTGCTGCAAGAGCCACTGTCATGAGTGAGTTCATGCGATTCATCTTCATCTGCTCTCCTCCTTAGGATATCCGCCGGGGGGACGTGAGAGACCCATCTGTTTCTCGGTCATCCCCGGCCCAGGTATATGGGCCGGTTTTCAGCAATCTTCATGCCGAGTACCTGCAAACAGATTTCAAATGATTTGGCAGATTTGATAGCCACCGATCTCACGATCGGCTAGGTATCTCCACGAAGACTGACAAAACATTGTCTCTTCGTGCAATTGTGGGCGGATTGTTCCAGGCATAGGCCCAGATTCTCTCTTCTGCCCGATCACGTCCATTCCCTCCTTCTTACGGAATGGCAGGCCTTCTTTTGATAGACTCCCGGCCGCAGGTTTGTTACGACTGCTGAGCAGGGTTCAGAATTGAAAGGGTTTCTCGTGTCCGTAATTCATGGTTTGTCGTTCACTCATCTCCGCGGTGACCTCGCCGGGGGGGTCGTTGCTGCGGTGGTCGCGCTGCCGCTGGCGCTCGCCTTCGGTGTGGCGTCAGGCGCCGGGGCGATTGCCGGCCTGTACGGAGCGATCTTTGTAGGATTGTTTGCCTCGTTGTTCGGCGGCACTCCTGCTCAGGTGTCGGGTCCCACCGGCCCGATGACGGTCGTCATGGCAGGGCTCGTCGTGCAGTTCGGCCAGGAGCCGGCGCTGGCTTTTGCGGCCGTCATCCTGGGAGGCGGGCTGCAGATTCTGCTCGGGTTGAGCGGCGTCGGGCGCTACATCACCTTGATGCCGTATCCCGTGATTTCCGGCTTCATGAGCGGGATCGGCGCGATCATCATTATCCTCCAAGCCGCTCCGCTCGTCGGCCACGCAGCCCAGTCCGGGAGCGTCCTTGCGACGCTGGCCATGCTGCCGTCGTTCTTCACGAATCCGGTTTTCGAGGCGCTGGCGCTCGGCGTTGTGTCGCTGGCGATCGTCTACGGAACGCCGGAGTCTGTGGGAAAGATCATCCCGTCGCCCTTGCTTGCGCTGGTTGTTGGTACGTTCTTGGGAGTGTTTGCCTTCCCCGGTGCGCCGGTGATCGGGGCGATTCCGACGACGATCCCCATGCCGGTCCTTCCCGCGTTGCCTCTTGATGCCGTGAAGATCGTCATCGGGCAGGCGATCGTGCTGGCCGTGCTCGGCAGTATCGACAGTCTGCTTACGGCGCTGGTCTGCGACAACATGACGCGCACGCACCACGACTCCAACCGCGAATTGATCGGGCAGGGGATCGGCAATGCCGTGGCCGGACTGTTTGGGGGATTGCCAGGTGCCGGTGCCACGATGCGCTCCGTGATCAATATCCGCACCGGCGGGAGAACGCCCCTATCCGGTTCGCTTCATGCCCTGGTGTTGCTGGCGGTACTCCTTGGTTTGGGACCGCTGGCGGAGCGGATTCCGCTCGCCGTGCTGGCGGGAATTCTGGTGAAGGTGGGCGTCGATATCATCGATTGGCGTCTGCTCAAGCATGTGCTGCAGGCGCCGCGCGCAGACGTCACGATCATGGCGGTCGTGTGTGCCATGACCGTGTTGGCAGACCTCATCATGGCGGTGGCCGTGGGTCTCGTGCTGGCCAGTGTGCTGTTCGTCAAGCGGATGGCGGATCTCGAATTGATGAACCTGCGGATCATCACCGCGCAGACCCCGGAATCTCCGCTCACAAGTGAAGAGGCGGAGGTGCTCGGATGTCACGAGGGCCGGATCATTCTCGTTCATGTCGACGGTCCGATGAGCTTCGGTTCGGCGAAGGACATGGTCCGCCGCCTCGAGGGTGTGTCGCGATGGAGCAGCTTTGCCGTCGTCGTGTTGGATCTGTCGACCGTGCCGGTCATCGACGGGACCGCTGCCCTCGCCGTTGAGGACATGATCCACATGGCCGAGTCCCATCATCAGCATCTCGTTCTGGTGGGGATGCAACCGGCTGTGACCAAGGTTCTGGAGGGGTTGGGAGTCTTACGGTTGGTGCCATCGGACCACCACCATGCCACTAGACTCGATGCGCTCCGTCATGCGGCCCGCCTCGTCACATCATCTGTGTCGCCGTAAGCCGACTTCTCTCTGATAACCCGGATGCCTCGCCTCTTCTGTAAGGGCGTGCCGTGTGAATCTGGATGCGGCGAGCCGCATCCAGGTCAATCGTCTGTCTTCCGTCAGCCGGGAGATCTCACCAGATTGAGTCGCGGTGATAGTCCCGGGCTTCAGCTATTCTGAGCAGGCCTTCATTCGTCCGTACGTTATCTCTGGAACGTCGTTCACGCGCAACCCTCGCTGAACGACGTCTGCCGGTAGCGCTCGCGTTTGGGCTACGGGTTCTTCCAAGCAGGGGAGCGTCGTAGCCTCAAATTGATCCCGCCTCAGTTCGTTCCCGGTTCTGCTTCGATAGACGAGTTCGTCGGTCTCCAGATCATATTCAGGGATCTCCGGGTTTTCCCATCGCTGCTCAAAGTAATGTGTGTAGAGCGTGTAGAGCCCGTGGGTCTTCCGGTTATGCTGCAGGACATACTCCGGCATGGTCTCGACGTCGAGATCCGCATGGTAGTGCTGGAGCCAGAGATAATCCCCCAGAATCACCATCTTGACCAGGGGCGGATCGGCATACAGTTTGAGCTTCACAACTTTGCCCATCGCCTTCAGGCGTTTGAGTAGCGCGATGCTTTGCCGAACTTCCTGGCGGAATCCGTCGAGGGTAAATTCAGGATGGCCGATAGCCTGGATGCGAGCACTGGTTTCCTCGCTGTATGGATTGACCAGAAGGATTTGTGCGCCCAGACACTTGTCGAGCACCGATGAGAGATCACCCACCTGGTCGACCAGTGTGCTGTATCCGCTTGAACCGATCACCTTGATGGTGCGGCCCGTTCCCTGATCCTCCTTCAATTGTTTGATGCGTCGCTCGGCGCCTCGCGCACGGCGCGGGAAGAATGAGACGAGACCGGCTCCGGTCGCGTACGCCGCCAGGGAACGGTCTCGAAGGCTGCGATGGAGAAAGTTCAGCCCTGCGATCAGGAGTACGGCAACCGTCATTTCTACAGCGATCAGCGAGAGCTTATTGTGCTCGACCTGAGACCAGAAAGAGAGAAACTGTTTGGCTCCCGCTGGCAGCAGAAGGGCGATGCCGCCACTCAGCGCAACAATGGTGATGTGGTAGGCGCTCCCCGCGGCATTGCGGAGGAGGGCCCGGAACGTGGACGAGAATTCATGAAACAAAATGCACCTCTTGAAAATGTGACAATAAACCACGCGACGGTGTCGGACTGGTCTTGCGAGCGATGGGTGTAAGGCCAACGGGGACTGCTCAGCAGATGCAGGACGGTCTTGTGCGGGCAAACAAAAATCGCGTCAGACTTCGTTACTTCAGGGGATACTGCGGCCCCTAAACTCGTGAGGTCTTACGCGATCAAGTGTCACCCTAACAGGATGTTGGTGGTAACACAAGGTGTATCGTGATGTTGCTCGGGATCCTGTGCGTGCTGTCCGGCGGTGTCGAATGAATACTGATGCGGTCTCTTAGGCATCGCCGGAAGATGACGGGGTCACTTACGCGACGTTTCACGCGGTGCAGTCGACTTCATGAGGCTGTCGGCCTGAGGAGGCAGGAATCCTTGGTACCCCTGGTGTCGTTCGGCCAGTTCCAGCACAGAGAAGGGATGGCCATCGACCATCTCAGGCGAGGAAAAAACCTGCCGGAGTGAGCCCCCTCGCGCTCCGACGATGTTCCCGGCGAATACGATGCCTTTCTTGTTGAGTTGCCGAACGGCGTTCTCGATATCCTCCACTCGCACGGCGACATGGTGAAAGACCTGGTCGCCGAAGTTGTGAACCCATCCGGGAATAATGCTCGTGCGTCCACGGTC
>Ga0209253_10002808_pt1 | contig 15401 bp, 16 predicted proteins | sample FrelakmetBRP12BR_FD_187145 | JGI IMG/M metagenome (GOLD analysis project Ga0209253, IMG submission 187145) | Freshwater lake sediment microbial communities from the University of Notre Dame, USA, for methane emissions studies - BRP12 BR (SPAdes)... | ecosystem: Environmental > Aquatic >...
CGTCCAACGATCTCATCTGGGAGATCGATGCGCAGCGATGCTGGACGTATCTCTCGCCCCGTGCCGCGCGGCAGTTGTTCGGGCGCGAGTCGGAGGACCTTGTCGGGGAGCTCTTCACATCGACACAGCCGGAGTCCGAGCGGGACCGGACCGACTCAATGCTCGATCGCGTCCTAGCAGGCGAGATGGTGTCGCGGTTCCAGACCGTGCACCTCGATTTGCTGGGCGAACGCATTTCGCTTTCGTACAACGCGACCCCCGTGCGCGACGCGGCCGGCAATGTGCGCGGCGCGAGCGGTACGGCGACCGACATCGGCGAGCGTCTCGCCCGCGAGGCGCAGCTTGCGGCTGCGCTCGCCGAGCAGGAACTCATCTTCGAGGCGGCGTCGGAAGGCATCGTGTTCGAGAAGGACGGGATCGTCCGCAAATGCAACGGGATGTTCGCCTCGATGCTCGGCCATCGCCCCGAGGATCTCGTGGGTCAACTCACTTCGATCTGGTTTGCGGACCCGGCCGACTACGAGCGGAGCGCCCTGGCGGCGCAGCGTCGGATCCGATCCGGGCAGGTCTACGAGCGGGAGCTTCGCGTCCGGCGCAAGAGCGGCGACGTCTTGTGGTGCGGTGTCCGCGGCCAAGGCGTGCGGCCGGGCAGCCTCGACGAGGGCACGATCTGGGTCTACAGCGATATCTCGGAACGCAAGGCGAGCGAAGAGCGCATCCGACATCTCGCACATCACGACGCGCTCACCGGCCTTCCCAACCGGCGGCTGCTCGAGGATCGCCTGCAGCGCGCGATCGTTCAAGCACGCCGGAGCCAAGTCCACGCGGCGATCATGCTGATCGACCTCGACGGTTTCAAGGCCGTGAACGATGGCTGGGGACATCGCACCGGCGACCGGGTCTTGTCCGTGGTCGGCCACCGACTCAAGCGCTGCGTGCGCGAGACCGACACCGTCGCGCGGGTCGGCGGCGACGAGTTTGTGGTGGTGCTCAGCGAGCAGCAGGCGCCCGGGGACGCCGCCACCGTGGCGGAGAAAATCATCGCCACGATCTCCGAGCCGGTGGTGGTTGGCGACGCGCGCTTCGAGATCGGCGCCTCGATCGGGATCAGCGTGTATCCGCGCGACGGCATCACGTCGGACGACCTTCTCAAGCATGCCGACATGGCGATGTATCGGGTCAAGGAGGCGGGCAAGAAACGCTTTCAGTTCTATCGCGCCGGCGCCAAGGCGCCGGCGTCTGCCGCGGACCGCGGAACAAACGGCTCGGAACCGTAGGATCTGCAGACAGGCAATCGCCGCGGCGCGGCGGGCCATCTTCTTGGCCAGCGGGCTCGGTGAGACGCGCGGCGCCACGTCGGGCGCCCCCGCTGCTCGGAAAACTCGGTTATCTCGAGCGCGGCGCGAAGGCTGAAGTGTTGCTGTTCGATCCGGTCTGACAGCAGAAGTCGAGTCTCGTATCGAACGAACGGTGCGAAAGGCAATCGCCGCATCGGCGTGATCGTGCTCCGGGCGGCGGCCCGCGATCCTCACGTTCCAAGGCATAATCGCGCCCGCCGCTGGACGTCTGCCTCACGTCGGACGACTGCGCGACCTTTGCATCGGACCCATCTCCCATGTCCCGCATCCTCGTTTTCTCCGGCAGCGCCCGCACGGCCTCGCTCAACGTCCAGCTAGCGCGCGTGGTGGCGAAGAGCGCCCGCGCTGCGGGTGCCGACGTCACGCTGTTGGACCTCGCCGACCACCCAATGCCGCTCTACCACGGCGACCTCGAGGCGCGCGAAGGGGTGCCGCAAACGGTTCGCGCGCTCCGCGAGGTGTTCCGGGCGCACGACGGGTTCGCGATCGCTTCGCCAGAGAACAACGCATCGGTGTCCGCGCTTCTCAAGAACACGCTCGACTGGCTGTCGCGTCCAGCCGATGGGCAGAACGGCCTCGTGCCCTTCCAGGGCAAGGTCGCGGCCCTGTTCGCGGCGTCGCCGGGTGCCCTCGGCGGGCTCCGGGGTCTTGCGCATCTGCGGCAGATCCTTGCGGCCCTCGGCGTGCTCGTCCTTTCCGAGCAGTTTGCGCTTGCTCGCGCGCACGAGGCGTTCGACGACGCGGGCGAGCTCAAGGACCCGAAGCAGCAGGCGACGGTGAACGGCATCGTGCGCCGCCTCGTCGAGGTAAGTGCGAAGCTCGCGGCGTAGCAGCCGGCGCGCGTCCGTGAAGAAGATCGTCATCCTCATTTCCGGCCGCGGCAGCAACATGCGCGCGCTCGTCGAGGCGCACCTGCCAGCGCGCATCTGCGCCGTGATCTCCAATCGCCCGGACGCGAAGGGGCTGGATTACGCACGCGCGCACGGTATCGCGGCCGAGATCGTCGACCACAAGGAATTTGCATCGCGCGAGGCTTTCGACGTCGCGCTCGCCGGCGCGGTCGATCGCCACGCGCCGGATCTCGTCGTGCTCGCCGGGTTCATGCGCGTCCTCGGCGAGCGCTTCGTGCGTCGGTACGAAGGGCGCGTGATGAACATCCATCCTTCGCTGCTTCCCGCCTTTCCCGGCCTCGACACGCATGCGCGCGCGCTCGCGGCGGGGGTCAAGATCCACGGCGCCACCGTGCATTTCGTGATGCCGACGCTGGACGACGGACCGATCATCATCCAGGCAGCGGTCCCGGTGCTGCCCGGCGACGACGCGCATGCGCTCGCCGATCGCGTGCTCGAGCAGGAGCACAGGATTTTCCCGCAAGCGGTGCAGTGGTTTCTCGAACAGCGCTTGCGTATGCACGAAGGGATCGTGAGCGTGGCAGGCAATCCGCCTCAGCTCGTCTTTGCCGGCCGATGAACTCGCGCACCCCTCGCGTAACGCGCCGCGGCGGGCCGACGCGCGCACAAGGCGTGCGCCCGAACCGACCGGGGGTTGTCCTCCGCGCCCGCTCGGGCCACAGCGCGACGAAGCACGTTCCCGGCGCGGCGCGTGCCGGCGACGACGCGTTCGGTGTGCCGGCGTGGCTCCTCGACGCGGCGGCGGGCGCCGCAGCTGCAGTGCTTGCGCTGTCGCGGCCCGCGGACCGTGTCCTCTCAGCGTTCTTCCGCGAGCATCGCGCGCTCGGTCAGCACGATCGAGGCTTCGTCGCCGAGACTGTTTACGCGATTCTGCGTCGCAAGCGCTTGCTCGAGCACCTGATCGAGGCCCCCGACGCGCGGCGCTTCGTGCTCGGCGCGCTCGTGCTCCTCCGCGGCGTCAGCATCCGGGAGCTCGACCGCAGCCTGCGGGGCGAGGAGCGCGAATGGCTGTCGCGCTTGAAGCGCGTGGACCGAAGCGATCTTCCGCTCGGCGTCCGATGCGATTTCCCCGACTGGGCGATCGAGCGCCTGTGGCCGCGCTTCGGGGAAGTCGGTGTCCTCGCGCTCTGCGAGGCGCTCAATCGTCCGGCGCCCCTCGACCTGCGCGCGAACCTGCTGAAGGTCGGCCGCGACGACCTGATTGCGGCGCTCGCGAAGAGTGGCGTCGAAGGAGGGCCGACGCCGTATGCGCCCACCGGGATCCGGCTCGCCGGCAAGCCCGCACTCGCGCGGCATCCCCTCTTTCTCGAAGGCGCCTTCGAAGTGCAGGACGAAGGGAGCCAGTTGCTCGGCTACCTCGTCGGGCCGCGGCGCGGCGAGATGGTGGTGGACTTTTGCGCTGGCGCCGGAGGGAAATCGCTCGCGCTCGGGGCGCTCATGCGGTCCACGGGCCGGGTCTACGCCTTCGATGTGTCCGACAGACGCCTCGCGGAGCTCAAACCGCGGCTCGCGCGCTCGGGCCTCTCTAACATCCATCCGCAGCGCATCGAGAACGAGCGCGACCCGCGTGTGAAGCGCCTTGCAGGCAAGATCGATCGCGTACTCGTCGATGCCCCGTGCAGCGGGCTTGGCACGGTGCGTCGCAATCCCGATCTGAAATGGCGCCAGACGCCGGCCGATGTGGTGCGAATGGCCCGTGAGCAATCGTCGATCCTCGCCTCGGCGGCACACCTTCCGAAGCCCGGCGGCCGGCTCGTGTACGCCACCTGCAGCCTGTTGCCGGAAGAAAACGAGGACGTGGTGAGGGCCTTTCTCGACGCGCATCCGGCGTTTCGCCTGCTCGATGCAGGCGAGGTCCTACACGATGCGCGTATCGAATTGCCCAATGCCACCGATGGCGAACGTTTCCTCCGCTTGCTTCCTCATGTCCACGGCACCGACGGCTTTTTCGCGGCAGTCATGGAGCGGTCCGGGGACACGGCGCGACTGTGAAGTGGCTGTGCCCTGGGCGCTAACAGCCCGGCCCAAGGCGAACGGACGGACTTGGTCCAGGCGCTAGCTGACCGCTAGCTAGCAGATGGTGTCGCACGCAGCGGCCGTTTTCTGGTTTGCTCGGAAGCGATCTGGCCCTTGTCCCCTCGTGCTGCTGGGCACGGCCTCGGGCGGGCGCGGCGTTTTCGCGTATACTTCAACAGTTTAGGGCCGCCGGCCGTCGTCGGCGAATCGACCCAGACAGCTGTCAACAAAGGCAAATAACGCGTGCTAACTGAACTCTTCGCCGCACCAGGGATCTTGTCGGGGGTTTTCGACCTGCCTTGGTGGGGGTACGTCCTGGTTGCGCTCGGGCTCACCCACGTCACGATCGCCGGGGTCACGATATTCCTGCACCGCTGCCAAGCGCATCGCGCGCTCGACCTGCATCCGGCCGTCGCGCATTTCTTCAGGTTCTGGCTGTGGCTCACGACCGGCATGGTCACGAAGGAGTGGGCTGCGATCCACCGCAAGCACCATGCCAAATGCGAGACGCCCGAAGACCCTCATAGCCCGCAGGTGTACGGCATCAACCGCGTCCTGTGGGGCGGGGTGTTCCTCTACGTCAAGGAATCGCACAACCGCGACACCCTCGAGCGCTACGGCCATGGGACGCCGGACGACTGGATCGAGGCGAACCTCTACTCCAAGTACCAGATCTACGGCCTCACGCTCATGGGCGTGATCAACATCCTCCTCTTCGGAGTCGTGCCCGGCGCGCTCATCCTGCTCACGCAGATAGTCTGGATTCCATTCTGGGCCGCGGGCGTCATCAACGGCATCGGCCATTACTGGGGCTACCGCAACTGGAACTGCGAGGACGCGAGCAAGAACATCTTCCCGATCGGCCTCCTGATCGGTGGCGAGGAACTGCACAACAACCATCACGCCTACGCCTCGTCCGCGAAACTCTCCAGTAAATGGTACGAGTTCGACATTGGGTGGCTCTACATCCGGATCCTCGAGACATTCGGGCTTGCGCGGGTCAAGAAAGTCGCGCCCAAGCCGCGGATCCGCGCTGCCAAGCCCGTGGTCGACCTCGAGACCGTGCAGGCGGTGATCGCGAACCGGTACGACGTGCTCGCGAGGTACGGGAAGTCCCTGAAGCGGACCTACGCGGAGGAAGTCGCCAAGCTCCGCGAAGTCCGGCCCCACGACGCCGAGCTGCTGCGCCGGTTCAAGATCTGGCTGTACCGTGACGAACGCAAACTCGCCGAAAGCGACCGCGCCCGTCTAGCCGAGGCGCTCGCCACGAGCCGTCCCCTCGCCACGGTCTATTCCATGCGCCAAGAGCTCGAAGCCCTGTGGAGTCGTTCCAGTGCCTCGCGCGAGCAGCTGGTGAAGCAACTCCAAGACTGGTGCCAGCGTGCAGAAGAGTCGGGAGTTGCGGCGCTCCGGGACTTCTCGGTTCGACTGCGCTCGTACGCTTAGCCTTAGCGGCGCGGCGCAGCCCCGAAAGCGCGGGCACAACACGAACAACGGCCCGCGCTATGCGGGCCGTTTCGATTCGTCGACCGCTGCGGCGTTATTTCAGCTTCGTTTCCTTGAACACGACGTGCTTGCGCGCCTTCGGATCGTACTTCTTCATCTCGATCTTGTCGGGCGTCGTGCGTTTGTTTTTCGTGGTCGTGTAGAAATAACCGGTGCCGGCGGTGGATTCGAGCTTGATCTTTTCACGCATGGGATGCTTCCCTCACTGACTGGCTTGGGGTTCCGACCGGGGAGCAGAATGACGCCCCAGCCCTAGACCTCGCCGCGCGCCCGCAGGTCCGTGAGCACCGCTTCGATGCCCACCTTGTCGATGACGCGCAGGCCGGCGGTCGAAACGCGCAGGCGCACCCAGCGCTTCTCGCTCTCGACCCAGAACCTGCGGTACTGGAGGTTAGGGAGAAAGCGGCGTTTGGTCCTGTTGTTGGCGTGGGAAACGTTGTTCCCGACCTGGGGCTTCTTCCCGGTCACTTGGCAGACTCGCGCCATGGCTCGAACCTCAGACTCTGTTGAATGGCAAAGCCGATAATTATACGCAAGAAACAGGCGCGCGCGCTCAACAGCTAACAGCCAGTCTTATTCAACTCTTACAACGCTTATCCAACCAAGGTAGATTCGTTCTCCTCGTTCAGGGGTAGGCAGGGGTGCATTGTGATCTTTAGGAAGTCGAATACCAAACGCAACTTAACTTTGGCGCGCCCGGCAGGATTCGAACCCATGACCCATCTTATTTGACCCGCCCCGCTGCCAGTTTGCACTACAGCGCTACACGGCGCTCAACAGCACCGTTGCAAGCGCGTAGCAGTCGCCCGTTTGTCTCAAGCCCCGGTGATATGCTAATGTAGTCGCCATGACCAGAAAACAGAGTGCCAGAACATCCCAACCTCCACGGGGGCGATGGCGCCTCCAGGACGCGAAAGCGCGCTTCAGTGAAGTGGTGCGATTGGCACACAGCGAGGGGCCGCAGCATGTCACGCTGCATGGCCGAGACGCCGTTGTGGTCGTCGATGCCGAGGAGTTCCTGCGCCTCAAGGGTGAACGCACGGGGCAACTGCTGATCGATGCGCTTCAAGCCTCACCGCACCGCGACGCCGAGATCGAGCCGCGTCGGTCGGCCATGCCGGTGCGGGACGTCGAGCTGTGAGCGGTTGGCTGCTCGACACCAACGTCATTTCAGAGCTGCGCAGACCCCGCGCCAAGGCACGTGTCGTCGCATTCGTCGCGGCCCAGCCTCTGGATCGGCTTTTCGTCAGCACCGTGACGTTTGCGGAGATCCGATACGGCATTGAGATGGTCAATGATGCCATCCGGCGCGCCGAACTCAACGACTGGCTGGACAACAAAGTGCGCCCGATGTTTGACCAACGTGTCCTTGGCATTTCCGAGGACGTGATGTTCAGATGGCGCCTGCTTGTCGAGGAAGGCCGCAAGGCCGGACACACCTTCTCGCAGCCCGACCTGATCATCGCTGCAACCGCTCATCACCATGGGCTGACGGTGGTGACACGCGATACGGCTGACTATTCGCGTGCTCGGGTACCCGTACTGAATCCCTGGGCGGACCACGCGTCATAGACCGCGGTGGCTACGGCGCCTTGCCGGTCCGCGGACCATCAGCAAGGGATGGAGAACGTCAGGCTACCCGCGAGCACAAAACGTATGTGGAGCTGGAGAGGCAACAACCGGCACGCGTGGCCGCGCCGGTTGTTGCACTCCACATATTAGATAAGTCCCCTTTCGGCGAAGGAGGTGATCGCGCCAGCGCCGACCACGACGTGGTCGAGGACTTTGATGTCCACGAGCGCGAGCGCCTTCCTGAGCGTTTCGGTGAGCAGCCGGTCCGCCTGGCTCGGCTCGGCCACGCCCGAAGGATGGTTGTGCGCGAAGATGACGCTGGCCGCATTCCGGTCGAGTGCACACTTGACGACCTCACGCGGATAGACGCTCGTCTGTGTGAGCGTGCCGCTGAAGAGCTCCGCCACGTGGATTACCCGGTTCTGCGCGTCCAGGAGCAATACGAGAAACATCTCGCGCGTGCGCCCTTCGAGCTCGAGCCGCAGGAAGCGGCGCACGGCATCGGGCGAGTTCAGCGAGTCGAGCTCGCGCACTTCCTCCTCGAGCGCACGTCGCGCGAGTTCGATGCCGGCATGCAGCTGGGCTGCCTTCGCAAGCCCGATGCCACGCACCTTCGCCAAGGCCTGCGGCGGATTGCTGAACATGGCGCCGAGCGAACCGAACTCCTTCAGGAGCGCACGCCCCAGATCCACCGCGCTCATCCCGGGGACGCCCACGCGGAGGAAGATCGCGAGAAGCTCGGCGTGCGAGAGGCTCTTGGCACCTCGCGTGAAAAGCTTCTCGCGCGGTCGCTCGCCTTCAGGCCATTCGTGGATGGGCATGGTCGGGGGGGGCGAGGCGTTTCGCGTAGAATCGGCCAGGAAGTCTAGGGAATCCCGGTGAAACGCGACAGCATTCGCGGGGCTCTCGCGGCAATACTGCGCACAAGAGAGTCACCGCTCTTGCGCGCACCTTAGTCGGCGCGAACAACCGAAGCAGTGTCTGCATGAGCGAGCTTGCATCCCGTCGCGTGCTCGTCGGCATCACCGGCGGGGTGGCCGCCTACAAGTCGGCCGAGCTCGTGCGCCTGCTCGTCAAGGCAGGCGCCGACGTGCAGGTGGTCATGACCGACGCGGCGACGCGCTTCATCGGACCCGTGACGCTGCAAGCGCTCTCCGCCAAGACGGTGTTCAACGACCAGTGGGACCCGCGGGTCGCGAACAACATGGCCCACATCGAGCTCTCGCGCGATCGGGAACTCGCCGTGGTGGCGCCAGCGACGGCGGACTTCCTTGCCAAACTGGCCCATGGGCTCGCCGACGATCTCCTCTCCACGCTGTGCCTGGCGCGCGACTGCCCGCTGGCCGTTGCCCCGGCAATGAACCGGCAGATGTGGGAGCAGCCGGCGACGCAACGAAACATCGCCACTCTTCGCGTCGACGGCATCGCCGTACTCGGACCGGCTGCCGGCGACCAGGCGTGCGGCGAAGTGGGCATGGGTCGCATGCTCGAGGCCGAGGAGATCTATGCCGAAATCCTGAGGCTCCTCGCACCGAAAATCCTCGCGGGCACGCGCGTGCTGGTGACGGCTGGCCCGACGTTCGAACCCATCGACACCGTGCGCGGCATCACGAATCTTTCGTCCGGAAAGATGGGTTACGCCGTCGCGCAGGCCGCGGCCGAGGCCGGCGCACGGGTGACGCTGGTTTCAGGGCCGACCGCGCTCGCCACACCCGTTGGTGTCGAGCGTGTGAGCGTGACTACGGCACGCGAGATGCAGTCGGCGGTGATGAGCCGCGCGCACGAATCTGACGTGTTCGTCGGTGTGGCTGCAGTCGCCGACTATCGCGTCGTCGGCGCCCGGGACCACAAGATCAAGAAAGGCAGCGGTCCGCCCGCGCTCGAACTCGTCGAGAACCCCGACATCCTGGGCGAGGTCGCGGCGATGTCGAAGCCGCCGTTCTGCGTCGGTTTTGCGGCCGAGACCGAGAACTTGCGCGAGTACGCGCAGGCGAAGCGGAAGAAGAAACGCATTCCGCTGCTCGCGGCGAATCTCGCGCAATACGCGTTCGGACGCGAGGACAACGCGCTGACGCTTTTCGACGAGGCGGGCGAGCACCCGCTCCCACGGGCACCGAAGATCGTGTTGGCGCGGCAACTCATTGCTCACATCGCCGCGATGCTCAAGGGCTGAGACGGAGTGAACTGCCAAGGCGGCAAGACAGGAAGAGCGAAGCTTCAACGGGCCGAGAAGCGCTACGGGGCGAGGGCGCAGCCCGGAGGCAGAGCGCAGAGGAGAGCCGCGCTTCCTGGCGCTCCCTTGCGCTTTCGCTGCTGGGCAGCGTCCTGCGAGCGGTGAATCATGCACACGCTCGCCGTCAAGATCCTCGATCCCCGCCTTCACGACCATCCGCCGCGCTATGCGACACACGGCGCGGCCGGCATCGACCTTCGCGCCTGCATCGGCGGGCCGCTCGAACTCGCGCCCGGCGCCGCGCAGTTGATTCCGACTGGCATTGCGATCCACCTGCACGATCCCGGGCTCGCCGCGATGATCCTTCCGCGCTCGGGACTCGGCCACAAGCACGGCATCGTGCTCGGCAATCTGGTCGGACTGATCGACTCGGATTACCAGGGCCAGATCATGGTTTCGGCATGGAACCGCGGCAGCGCCGTCTATGTGGTGCAGCCGCTCGAGCGCATCGCGCAGCTCGTCGTGGTGCCGGTGATCCAGGTGGCGTTCAACGTGGTGGAGGCGTTCGACGCCAGCGACCGCGGCGCGGGCGGCTTCGGCAGCACCGGTACGCGGTGAGCGGTTGGGCTTGAATCGGTTGGCGAAGCGCCCGGACCGCTACCCCAGCGTGTCCGCCCAGATGCTCCGTGCCCAGGCGTCCGCGTACTGCTTCTCCAATTCGGTTCTCTGCGAGGACACGCCGCTCGAACCCGGTACCGCCACGAGCGTCCTCTGCGCCGGGTCGAATCGATGTACCGAAGTGACGTGCACCGCCTCGCTCGCGCTCACGTAGCTGTAGCACGTGTTGTTGATGACCGGCGTCATGTTGACCGGCTTGCCCGTCATGAGCGCAACGACCGCCGAGGCGCAGATCTTGGCATGGTTGTTAGCCATGCTCGCCGACTTGGGCATGGCGGGCGCGGCCAGGGTGGCGTCGCCGATCACATGTACGCCGGGCACGGCCACTGATTCCATCGTGGTCCAGTCCACGCCGCACCAGCGGTTGTTGGCAGTGATGAGCTTCGCCTGCTGCGCAATGACGCCGGCCCGCTGCGGCGGAACGATGTTCAGGATGTCGCCCTGGAAGGAGTCGAACTCCGTCTTCACGGTCTTCGTCGCGACGTCGACGTCCTTCGCTTCCTGATTCGGCCGGTATTCGATGATGCCCTTGTATAGATCGTTCCACGCGGCGAGGAAAAGGCCTTTCTTCGAGACGAGGTCCTCGTTTCCGTCCAGCACCAGCACTTTCGAGTTCGGCTTCGCCGTCTTGAAGTAGCTCGCGACCTGGCACGCGCGCTCGTACGGGCCGGGCGGGCACCGGAATGGGGCCTTCGGAATCGACAGCACGTAGGTGCCGCCGTCGGGCATCTCCGCGAGTTGGTCGCGCAACGCGACGGTCTCCGGGCCGGCCTTCCAGGCGCTCAGGACGATCTTCCGCGCGTCGGGGTTGTTGAGGCCCGGGATCTGGTCGTACATGAAATCGATTCCCGGCGCGACGATCAGGCGATCGTAGGACAGGTCCTCGCTCCGCTTCAGCTGCACGCGTTTCTTCGTCGTGTCGATGCTCGTGACCTCGTCGCGGATCACCTGCACGCCGTACTCGCGCAACTTCTCGTAGCCCATGGTGAGCGCCTCGAGCTTGAGCGAGCCGCCGAGCACGAGGTTCGATAGCGGGCAAGAGACGAAAGTCGCGTTGCGCTCGATCAGGAAGACCTCGATCGACCGGTCGCTCCACATGCGGATGTACTTCGCGGCAGTTCCGCCGCCATAGCCCCCGCCGATGACGATCACGCGCCCGAGCGGTTTCGGAGGAGCGGCCGGCTCGCTCGCACAGCCGGCGGCGGAGAGCGCCGCGGCGGCGCCCATGTGCTTGAGGAAATCGCGCCGCGAGAATTCACGGTTCATGGCGTGCCGCCGGTTCCTTTGCCAGTTCCCGCGAGGTGAAGAACACCGCTATGGCGTCGAACTGCTCATCGGTGTAGCCCTTCGCGATCTGCGGCATGATGGTTCCGGGTCGCTTGCCGTCCCGGAAGTCGTGCAGGTGTCGGAGTAGCGTCTCCTTCGACTGGCCCGCGAGCTGCGGCATGGCGCCACTCGGGGAGACACCGTTGGTGCCATGGCAGATTGCGCAGGAGGCGGCAAGATCGCGCCCCATCGTTGGGTTCGGCGTCTGTGCCCAGGTCGGCGCGACCACTGCCGTGAGCGCAGCGGCGATGGCGAGTGTGTGTCTAATCGGGTGTCTCCTCGCGTTCTGGGACACGCCCGCGGGTCGGGTGGTATCCGCCGAGGGAAGTGTCCTGCGTGCCCGCACTGGGCGTCAAGCGGTCGAGCTGGCGAGAAAAAAGCAATAAAGGCCGCGGCGAGCCGCGGCCCTTATTACGGCACGGAATGAGCTATGTCGCAGCGGGCTCGAGCGGCGCGGCCTCTTCTTCGGAGAAGCGCAGCGTCACCTTCTCGTCCGCATCGATGTCGATCGTGACCTTGCCGCCGTTGACGAGGCGTCCGAAAAGAAGCTCGTCGGCGAGGGCGCGGCGGATGGTGTCCTGGATCAGGCGCGACATCGGCCGTGCGCCCATCATCGGATCGAAGCCATGTTTGGCGAGCCAGCCCCGCAGGTTCTCGGTGAACACGGCCTCGACCTTCTTCTCGTGCAACTGCTCCTCGAGCTGCATGAGGAACTTGTCCACGACGCGCAGGATGATCTCGTGATCGAGCGCTTTGAACGAGATCGTGGCATCGAGGCGGTTGCGGAACTCCGGCGAGAACATCCGCTTGATGTCGGCCATCTCGTCGCCCGAGACGCCGGGCGGGTTGAAGCCGATCGACGTCTTGGTCAGCGCCTCCGCGCCCGCGTTCGTGGTCATGATGATGATCACGTTGCGGAAGTCCGCCTTGCGGCCGTTGTTGTCTGTAAGCGTGCCGTGGTCCATCACCTGTAGCAGCACGTTGTAGATGTCCGGGTGCGCTTTCTCGATCTCGTCGAGGAGCAGCACGCAATACGGCTTCTTCGTGATCGCCTCGGTCAGCTGTCCGCCTTGGTCAAAGCCGACGTAGCCGGGCGGCGCGCCGATGAGGCGAGACACGGCGTGGCGCTCCATGTACTCCGACATGTCGAAGCGCACCAGCTCGATGCCGAGCGAGTAGGCCAGCTGGCGCGCGAGCTCCGTCTTACCAACGCCCGTCGGGCCGCTGAACAGGAAGTTGCCGATCGGCTTCTGCGGATTGCCGAGGCCGGAGCGTGCGGTGCGGATCGCAGACACCAGCGCGTCGATCGCCATGTCCTGCCCGAACACCACCGCCTTCAGGTCGCGGTCGAGATTCTTGAGCGCGGTGCGATCGTCGGACGACACGGATTTCGGCGGGATGCGCGCGATCTTGGCGATGATCTCCTCGATCTCGGGCTTGCCGATGACGCGCTTCTGCTTCGACTTGGGCAGGATCTTCTGTGCCGCGCCAGCCTCGTCGATCACATCGATCGCCTTGTCCGGCAAGTGCCGGTCGGTGATGTAACGTGCGGCCAGCTCGGCCGCCGTGGTGAGCGCGTTGGCACTGTACTTCACGTTGTGGTGCGCCTCGAAACGGCTCTTCAAACCCTTGAGGATCTCGACCGTCTCGTCGATCGACGGCTCGTTGACGTCGATCTTCTGGAAGCGCCGCGAAAGGGCGTGGTCCTTCTCGAAGATGCCGCGATACTCGTTGTAGGTGGTGGCACCTATGCATTTCATCTGGCCCGACGCGAGCGCGGGCTTCAGCAGGTTCGACGCATCGAGCGTCCCGCCGGAGGCGGCGCCGGCACCGATCAGCGTGTGGATCTCGTCGATGAAGAGGATGGCATTCGGGTTGTCGACGAGCTGCTTCAAGACCGACTTGAGGCGCTGCTCGAAGTCGCCACGGTATTTCGTCCCGGCGAGCAGCGCCCCCATGTCGAGCGCGTGCACCTGACAGCGCGCAAGGATCTCGGGAACGGTGTTCTCCACGATCCGCCGGGCGAGGCCCTCCGCGATCGCGGTCTTGCCGACGCCCGCCTCGCCGACGAGGAGCGGGTTGTTCTTGCGCCGGCGGCACAGCGTCTGGATCACGCGCTCGAGCTCGCGCTCGCGACCGATAAGCGGGTCGATCTTGCCGGCGAGCGCCTGCCCGTTCAGGTTCACTGTGTACGTCTCGAGCGCACCGCCGCCCTGCTGGCCGTCTTCCTGCTCGGCCTCGGTCGACTCCTGCGGCCCGCCGCTCTTCTCCTTCCCCTGCTGTGGGCTCTTCGTGATCCCATGCGAGAGATAGTTGACGACGTCGAGCCGCGTCACGCCCTGCTGATGCAGGAAGTAAACGGCATGCGAGTCCTTCTCGCCGAAGATCGCCACGAGGACGTTCGCCCCCGTGACCTCTTTCTTCCCAGAGGATTGGACGTGCAGGATCGCACGCTGGATGACGCGCTGGAATCCGAGCGTCGGCTGGGTGTCGATTTCATCGGTGCCGCCCACGGTGGGGGTGTGGGCGCTGATGAACTCGGTCAGCTGCTTGCGCAGCTCCTCGATGTTGGCGGCGCAGGCGCGAAGCACTTCGGCCGCAGTGGGGTTGTCGAGCAGTGCGAGGAGCAGGTGCTCGACCGTGATGAACTCATGCCGCTTCTGCCTCGCTTCCACGAAGGCCATGTGCAGCGTCACCTCAAGTTCCTGTGCGATCACCTACGTCTCCTCCATCACGCACTGCAGCGGGTGCTGGTGCTTGCGCGCGTACGAAATCACCTGTTCCACCTTGGTTGTCGCAATATCCTTCGGATACACCCCGCACACGCCCATGCCTTCGCGGTGGACCTTGAGCATGATCTGAGTCGCCGTCTCCCGGCTCATGGCAAAGAAGGTTTGCAGGACGACCACCACGAACTCCATCGGTGTGTAATCGTCGTTCAAAAGAAGGACCTTGAATAGCGGCGGAGGCTTGAGCTTGCTCTTCTTGGCCTCAAGGATGCTTCCATCACGCAAACGGGTCGCCATACGGCCTAGACGCTATCCAACACCCCAACGCATATCCAAGGCCCTCGGGCATCGCCATCCCGGGCGGGCCACAGGGTTCGACCATGATCGCAGGCTGCAATTCGCGCTCTCGGATGTCGCAGCTATCCTAGCAGACTTTGGCGGGCTCGCAACGCGCCGTCTTGGGCAAAAACGTCCTTTTGGGGCGGGGGGTTGACGCACTTGACGCCCAAGGGGAAATGCGCGTAAATCGCGAGCGTGTTTGTCGTTCAGGCGGTGCGGGTCGCTTCCGCTTGCGGGGATCCAAGGCTGTCTTGATGCGCAGGCATAGCGTGGGGGTAAAACCTCGAGTAGAAACAAGTTCAGGGAAGGGAACTATGCCAACGGGAACAGTCAAGTGGTTCAACGACGCAAAGGGCTTCGGCTTCATCACCCCGGACGACGGCGGCGAGGACCTGTTTGCCCACTACAGCTCGATCCAGATGGCAGGCTTCAAGACGCTGAAGGAAGGCCAGAAGGTCTCCTTCGAGATCGTCCAGGGGCCGAAGGGGAAACAGGCGTCGAACATTCAGAACGCCTGACGGAGGAAAAGCTTTCGAAAAGCCCCGCCCGCGTGCGGGGCTTTTTTCGATCTACCCGACTGGCGTAAGAGGCACGCGCTCGCCTGGCCTCTGCTAGCATCCGCGCCCAGGAGCCGGCCCGGCGTGATCGCTGGCTGCCGGGATGTCCGCGGGCCGCGAGAACCCCGGATTAGGCGACCTGGAACGACCTCCTGGCACTAAGATCCATGCTGCGATTCTTCGCTCTTGCCGTCGCACTCGGAGCGAGCGCAACTGCCGTGGCCGATCTCCCCCGT
>Ga0209253_10002809_pt1 | contig 15401 bp, 16 predicted proteins | sample FrelakmetBRP12BR_FD_187145 | JGI IMG/M metagenome (GOLD analysis project Ga0209253, IMG submission 187145) | Freshwater lake sediment microbial communities from the University of Notre Dame, USA, for methane emissions studies - BRP12 BR (SPAdes)... | ecosystem: Environmental > Aquatic >...
TCTGGCAGAACTCGCCGATCACGATGTTCCGGTCGGTCTTGATGCTGTGCTCCTGGAGCTCGGTGCCATCAGGGAGAAGGCAGTGCCGGTGCCAGTCCTCGACGCGTTTTTTCTGTCGCTTTGCCTTCGCCACGCTGCCCCTCACGCACCGTACTTGCGGGATCTGTTGATCAGGTCAAGCGCGATCGGTAGCAGGGAAGATCCCGTTATGCGGTTAAGCCCGCCCTGAGCACAGGAGACTTCGTCGAACCTGAAAATATCATCGGTACGAACCCCATCGCCCCGGATTACGACCGGTACCGGGTCTGCACTGTGGTCTTTTACCGTGCAGGGGGTGCTGTGATCGGCACAGATAACGATGATGGTATCGGGTGTTGAACGCAACGGTGCAATCGCGGAATCGATCTTTTCGATAAAGGCTGTTTTCTGCCTGGCAAGCCCGTCGTGGCCGGATTCGTCTGCGCCCTTGATGTTGACCAGCACAAAATCCTGCGACCGGAGTTCGTCCTGTGCCGCCGCAATCTTTCCGGCAAGGTTGCTGTCCTGCGACCCGGTAATCCCGTCGACATGGACACGCCGCAGCCCGACAGCAGCACCGATACCGGCGATCAGGTTCGCGGCACAGATGACACTGCCGGAGATCCCGTATCTTTTGGAGAAAAGCTCGAAGTCCCCCATCTCACCGGCACCCCGCATCAGCACCACGTTTGCCGGGATGAGCCCCCTCATCTCCCGTTCTTTGTTGACCGGGTGGTCAGCGAGGATGAGAGTTGCCTGCCTGACAAATTCATTGCAGGCAGCCGCAGTCTTTTTGTCCTTTTTTGTCTGTTTCAGTGCCTTTATTGCGAGTGGGGGCACGCCCTCTTTCTTCGGATCATTGGACGAAACACAGTGCCCAAGGTACTTTCCTTTGAGCGCAAGAGCCGCACGGTGCCCGGCACCGGACCTGAAGGTAAATTCAACGCCAAACTCCGAGAGGTCAACACCATCCTGGATCGCAGCACTCAGCGTCGCAGTGTCATGGATCCTCCCTGCCCTCCGGTCCGTGACATTGCCTTCCTTCGAAAGTGTCGCATAGTTGCACCGGAACCCGATCATGCCCGGCTCCATTTTGATACCGGTGCCCTCGCATTCAAGGGGCCCCCTCCCGGTATAACAGGTATGGGGATCGTAACCGAGAAGGGCAAGGTGGGCGGTATCGGAACCGGGGCGGACACCGGGTGCAATCGTGTCCATAATCCCGCAGATACCTTCTTTGGCAAAGGCATCGAGGTTCGGTTTTTTTGCCGCCTGCAGCGGGGTTTTTCCGGCAAGCTCTGCGCACGGGCGGTCGGAGATGCCGTCAAGGACCAAAAAGAGGATCTTGCGTGCGGTCATTGCTGGATAGGTTTGTTATGAGAGCTTTTATGCTGAACGGTCAGCGGGAAGCAGGTGCTTCTGTGAGATCGTGATGACAGAAAATGATAAAAAAAATTGAAATTCCACTTATTCAGTCGGAACCGGTGCTGCCACCTGCTCGACCTTTGACTTGATGATCTCGACCCGGCGGACGGGGTACAGTGGTTTTACGACCTTGAAAATGTCGCGGGAGATCTCTCCTCCGACAATTCCGGTCACCAGCGTGTTAAGGTCCCATACCGCTGCCTGTGCCTGCACATTTGCCGTCATCGCGTTCCTGATCGCGTGGATCTGCGAAACGTTCGCCCGTGCGAGCGTGTAACAGCTGACGGTGAGCCGGACTTTTTTTCCATCCTTGGTCATAATCGGGATAAGGCAATCGATCCGCGTGCTCCGGCGCTTGATCAGCCCACGCAGGTAGTCTCTGGTCACCTCATGCCCGACGAACTCGGTATATGCCGCGTCGCCGGTCACGCTTGAGATCTTGAAGCGCATCTTGATGTGCTGCTTTGCATAGTCGTTTGTGATCTCGCCCAGTGTTGCCTGCATGATCCTGCCGACAACACTCTCCGAGTCGTTTGCAATGGTGTCACCGATGTATGCCTTGCCGAGGTTTTCGGGGACATACACCTTGAACCAGCTCTTGGCTTTCCAGCCCTCTACTCTTCTTCCAACCTGTTTCTTTGCCATGTAATCACCTATAAAAATCTGAAAATCTCTTTTGGTTCGCCGACCAGAGTTGCCACGTTATCCGGCCACCCGTCCCTATCCAGCCCTTTCTGGGCTAAAAACGCCGCTGTCCAGCGCTCGAGCCCGACGCCCGAGCAGCCCGACCAGCAGTCTGCACCGCTCTGGACCTTCACGTTGAACCCTTTTGGGTATTTGTCGCCATTGATGCTCACGTTCTGGAACTCGAGCCAGCTGTCGTTGTACGGCAGGTACGCCTCATAATCGGTCGTGCCCACGCGCTCGCCACACCCGCAGGCACCACCTTCGACAGCCCGCGGGGCCTTTCCAGTACCGACCATCCCTTCCTGCGCCATAAACCACGGGGTCACCCGGGCGCACCGCCATTCGAGTTCGAGGATCTCCTCGAACACATGATGATACGCTTCGTGGAGTCTGTCCGCCATGTCCACGGTCTGTTCAGCGGTCCCGAGCCAGACGATCTCGATCCGGTGGAACTCGTCCACCCGCTCGATCCCATGAATGCCGCCGCTCTCGTATCGGTGTGAAGTGCCGCTGCGGTCAAAGACTTTCACCGGAAGGCTGGCAGTGCCCAGCGTCTCACCCTGGACGAACGGCCAGAACGACGGGCACTGGGCATAGCACAGCCCCCCGATCGGGCCGTCGATCTTATCGCGGATCATCTCGATGGGCACCTCACCGGTCACCTTGAAGTAGTCACCGACATCCTCCCAGAAGGCGGGGTCGCGGGTTTTTGGTGTGCATACATAGTAGATCTCCGGGTAAACACCCTTGGCATGCCCGGATCTCATCCAGACCTCCCACGGTGTGAGCTTGGGGAATATCATCTCGGCAAAGCCGAGCGGCCGGATGATCTGTTCCACGACGATCTGCTCGAACGCACGGAAGAGCTGCACCGATTGCGGCCCGTGAATCCACTGGCCGCGGGCAGCTCCGTGCCGTATCCAGTTGCGCTTTACCATCTCTTCGGTAGGATCCTTGGTGAATGGTCTGGGTCTCCGTGCACTCGCATAGATGAGCTCCCAGTGCTCGCCCTTGCCGCCGTAGCCCGAAGCCTGGATCTTCTCGTCAATGAGCTTGAGGATCCGGTCCGGTACCTTGTTCTCGAGGTCTGCTGCACTCACCGCAAGGTCAAGGGAGAGACCGTCCTTTCCGATGTCAAATGATTTTATGAACGGCAGACTGGGGATATGGATGCCATCCGGGATCTCGCCGGTCATCGTGATCCGGTACTCCTGGATTGAAATGCCCCGCAGCCCCAGCCGGAACTTCCCCAGCGCCGCGGTGATCTGTTTTTTGAACCGGAAGAGGGCATCGTGCGCCCGGGTGTAGGCCCCGCTTTCAATCACGAGCCGGATGCACTGTGCCTCCACGCTCCAGCTGGTGATCCTGCCCACTTCCCGCTCGTCAACACCTTTGGGAACGCCTTTTCTGAACAGAACCTTGTTCGATTCTTCCACAGTCTTTTCAACTGCCCCTGTTGCTTCTGCCGGAATGTCGCTGCTGAAGGCGAGTTCTGCTGTCAGTGTGAAATGAACGAACATGTTTCCTCCGCTATTCCAAGGTTTGTCAGATAGTCATCCACCGATGCAATTACGGATCTCAGCTGGGTACTGCTGATCCCGGTCTCCACCCCGTTTTTTGTTGCAGATGTCTTCATTGATGCAAGGTTGTCAGGGCTGATTGCTTCAGCTACACAGGCAGGGTGCCGGTGTGTCGTTATGATCATTCCATCGATATGCATCATGCCAGGACCGCCTCCTGCCATCCTTTTCTGAACATTTCAATCCGTGTGCAGGGAATCGTTGCGCCTGCCCGGTGCCTGTGCCCTCCACCCGTCCCCCCGCAGGATTGTGCGAGCATGCGGAGCACCGACCCAAGGTCCCTATCCAGCGTCGGGGGACACCGTGCTGAGATCCTGCACGTTTCACCATCCCGCGCGACGACCGCGATTGGCGATGGGCGGGCTGACTGGCAGGCGAGGGCATCTGCAAGATCGCTTGCAACGGTCGGATCCCCGGTTTCGAACAGGCTGTCCTGTCCTGAAAAAGTGCCTGCCGCCGTGCGGATGGCCGCGATGATGTTCAGCCGGTGAGCGCGTGCAACCTCCCAGGCTGTCCCTGCATCTCTGGAAGACCGCAGACACAGCGATGCGCCCAGATCCCCCTGCCCGGATTTCCCGCAGGCATCGATGACCGAGGCGAGTGCGTGGGCATCGGGGATTACCTCGCGTTCGAGTGCGTAGGTGTCACCATAGATCTCCTCGATACAGCTGGCGTCCGCATGCGGGATGACCTGGAGTATGGAAAGCGACAGGAGAAGGTCAAGACGCACCGCGTCTTTTTCTGTTACCTGCGCCATAATCGCGTTCACTCCGTTCTCATCCCCGCTGATGCCATCAAGGTACGGGTTGATCGACATGAACCACCGTTCGTACATGTCCCTGCCCGCGAGCCGCAGCCCCCGGTTCGGGTTAATGATGCCATTTCCCACACCCTCGTTGAAAATCTCAAGGTTCCTCCCGATCAGTGGCTGGTGGTCTCCCATGATACCCAGCAATGCAAGCCCAACGAGGTCGCGGTTGTCGCCAAGGTTACGGGCGACGAGATACGCCGTCCCTGATGCTGACAGCTCAGAGTCGCCGTCAATGCCGAAAAGACGCGGGTTCGCATGATATTCCCCGGTGAAATGCGGCTGGTGGTGGTCTACAACCATGGTGTCCCTGGGCAAATCCTCGCTGCCTGAACCAAGATCGCAGAGCAGGTACGCCTGCCCGCTCATAAGATCAGCGGCGGTGATTTCCCTGCGTATCCTGAGCCGGAAGCGGATGCCTGCACGGAACATCGCATGGCAGAGGATTGATCCGGCAGCGATGCCATCAGCGTCATGGTGGGCGATTACCTCGACGTACTCATGCCTCGTAATCTGTTCAGCGACATGGATTGCGGCAGCCTCAAGTGACATAGGGATCGGGATGATTTATCGTGACAGCAGAATTTCTGTGGTCTCCGGCTTGTAGATCCAGCCGACCGGCAACCTGCCAGTCCCGGAATAATACTTCACAAGCCGACGGATCTTTGATTCCATCAGATGGAGCTGCCGTTTGTTGTGCAGATCGTTCTTGTTCTCGATTAAGTGTTTGCGCAGTCCGAGCGCTTTTTTCATGAGATCGCGCAGGTCCTCTGGTATGTCTGACTCCATCTTGTGAGCCTTGAGGATGTCGCCGATGCGTTTTCCTCCGGTCACGAGTTTGATGTCAGGGACTCCATAGCGATCCCGAAGGATCAGCCCGATCCTGCTGCTCGATACACCTTCCTTCCGGAGTTCGATAATCACCTTCTCGATCCCTTTGATGTCCGTGTTGGACCATGAGGGAGCCTCCTTCCGGTAGGGGCGGACTGAACATGACTTGCCCCTTCTGCGGGCATGCATTCTTGCCATTGTGTAACCTCCTTACGACATTATGTAAGTCCAAAAAGAGCAGCAGTTGCTGACTCCCGGTAATCCCAAGCCACGTTGGGCAGTGCACATGGTGCACGTCGGACTTACTTCTGCCAGCACTTCTTCAAAAGTGCCTACTTGTATTCTGCTATGGGTATATTAAGGATGTCGCTGGGATTTATGAGAATTATCCGTGTTTTGTTTGAGGGATTCTGCATCTGGCTTATCCGCTGTCACCAAGGTAAGGGTGGATTGGAGAAGATGTGTCAGGGGAACGTCTTTTTATTTCACCCCGGCCAGCGGCGTTGGCGCTCCAAAAATTGTCCTTTTTGACAATTTGGAATGAAAATGCAACAAGCATTTTCATCAAACGCGAATGAAAGTCATTCAGACTTTAATTCAGTTTTTTTCGAGTCTGCCCTGTCTGTTAGCCACGGCAAACATCCCCCATTGCGCTATCTGTGGAAAGCCGGTCCAATTGTATCGGTTACGAATGGTCATTTGTTGCACCGCTGGTTTACTTTCATGACGGGTTACAACCTGCTGCCATGTACCCCTGCCTTTTTACCCAGAAAGAAAGAAGGATTATCAGGATGAACAAGATACCCCTCGAAACCGTTGATGAGGAATCAGAGATCCGGTTCCGGGACTGCTTCTCTGTGAGGTACATCCAGTCTGCTGCATTGCTCTGCCGGCTGGGTTATGCCATCGAGATGGACTATGCGGAGTCCGGGCAGGTATCACCGGAAGCGCTCCTCCGGCACGAGGCATTCGTTCTCAACTCGATCTTTTCCTCAGTTGCATTTCTTGAATCTACCGTCAATGAGCTCTACTCTGATGCGGCGGACAATGCCTATTTCTTTACTGACGAAAAAAATGAAGTGCTTTTAAGAAATATCGGTGACAAGTGGAAAAATGAAAATTACTTCGATCGAACCCCCATGGTACATAAATACCAGAAAATACTGGTGATTGCAGATAAACCAATGTTCGATGACCAGCATCCTGCGTTTTCAAACATCCGGAACCTGATGGAAATCCGAAATTATCTGATGCATTACCGGCGCGAATGGGTTATTATTCAGGAGGGGCAGGTTCCTGATGCCCGTGAAGAAACCCGGACTGAAAAATTTGAAAAAATGCTGAAAAACAAATTTATGGAAAATCCGCTGGCTCATAAAAACCGGCCATATTTTCCCGATAAATGTCTGGGTCACGGGTGTGCAGAATGGGCGGTATTCAACAGTCTTGAATTTACCGATGAATTTTTCTTAAAACTTGAACTGCCTGCTCCTTATGATGGGGTAAAAAAAGAATTATTAACAAAATAACCTGAATTACTTCCTCTTTGATCTCTTTTTTTTGGAGTCTTTGGCGAACGAAAGGAGATCAATATTGTACACCCCCTCTTTCCCGACAGAGATGACCCGTTCATCGCCCTTCGCCATCTTCTCGATGTTGAGTTCGTAGGATCCGGGCCCGACAATCCTGATGGTCTCGACCCGGTCGTACATTTCAACTTCCTTTTTCTGCACGGTTCTGACTTCAAGCACCTGCTCTTTTGTCTCCTGTGCGATCTCCTCAATCGACTTCTCCTCGAGGATGTCCTTGTGGAGCTCTGAATCCTTCACGTAGAGGAATTTCTTGCCGCCGCAGCTCTCACAGCCTTTCAGGATCTCGGTCGACCCGTCCCTGTATTCCCGCCCGCACTTGGTACACTTGTGTGGCATTGGTCAAGCCCCCATGATTGAGGTTACCCGAAGCGTTCGATCATCATCTCGTAGAGCTCTTCGACATTCTTCCCTCCAAGACTTGAGATGGGGATAACGGGGTGCTGGGGGAAGGCACTGCGGATCCGTGCAGGTGCTGCGTTCGGGAGGTCGATCTTGTTTGCAACGATGAGGACCGGCAGATTCCTGCTCTCGATGATACCGACCATCATGATATTTACCTGCAGGAACGGGTCCAGCGTGGAGTCCAGCATGTAAATGACGCCGTCAATATCCTCGCGCAGCCAGTGCATCGCCTCGGCAACACCCTCTGTCGCTTCGCGGGCACGGATGATCGCCTCGTCCTTGTCAAGACCGAATTCCAGAAACTCGTGGTAATCGATCCTGGTCGTCACACCCGGAGTATCAACGATATCAATAGTGACGGTTGCTCCATTGGCACCGGAGATGAGGATATCTTCCTTTTTTCGTGAGCGCCTTGTCTCGTGCGGGATCTCGCTCACCGGACCGACCGCGTCACCAGTCCAGTCACGGGCGATCCGGTTGGCAAGCGTCGTTTTTCCTGCGTTTGGCGGACCGTAAATGCCGATCCTGGTCCGCTTCTTTTTAAAAAAACGGGAAAGAAGGCTGGAAAATTTTTTTTTGACTCTGCCGAACGTCTGATAAAATACTCTCATCAAACACCTCAGGGCATATGTCAACCTCGCCGTGAAGGTGGTGCCCTTAACTCGTAAGTACTGTATAGAATGCGCCCTTTATTATGTTTCTTCTGCGCAAATCGCCCGCACAGGCGTTATTTATAAATATATCCGCGGCGCATCTGTTGTGCCTTGTCATTCCACTGCATGATTGCATGATACTTCCCAATCCTTTATATCAAAGTTGGTGAGTATTGGTAAATTGTAATCATCAGACCAGAAAACACCGGGAGGTGACTCATGAAAAAGACATCCAATGCAATCCGGTTCGAGACCCGTGTGTCGCTCAAGGACGTGATGAAACGCAATCCGACCCTGATCAACATTGAGGCAACTGTCGCAAAAGCCGCAAAGGTCATGTGCCAGGAAGAGGTCGGCAGCTGTATCGTCATGCAGCGAAATCTTCCCATTGGAATTGTAACAGAGGAAGATATCAACTGCAAGGTCGTGGCAAAGGATCTCAAACCAAGCCATGTACATGTAGACGAAATCATGAGCACGCCACTCATTACGGTGAGTGCGGATAAGACTGTGGGTGATGCTGCCCATATGATGGTGAAGCATAAGGTACGAAGGCTCCCCGTTGTCGATGAAGGCCGGAAGGTCATCGGCATAGTGACCGTACGGGACCTTCTCACCGTCTCCAATGAACTCAACGAACTCCTCACCGATCTCATCGAGATCAACCGCGAGGAGCACGTGGAAGTGGGCATGTGCAACCGCTGCAGTCAGATGTCTGATGACCTGAAGCGGGTAGACAACACCATGCTCTGCGCACGCTGCCGTGAGGAGGAGAACATCACATGAAAGTTGCACAGGATTTCATGGTTGAGATCCCTGTGCTCCGGTTCAGTGACCAGATAACAAAGGCACGGCAGATCCTTCGTGATGACCGGTTCCGTGAAATCTATGTTGTGGACGATGCAAAAAAAATGCTCGGCTGCATCGACATCACGGACGGTTTGCGTGTAACCGCAACCAAGTCGAATGTTACTGTCGAGGGATTCATCAAGGATGCACCACAGGTGCATGCAGCAGATCCCGTCGAACAGGTGGCAAGGGAGATCAGGAAATTCCGTACTGACAGTGCTGCGGTTGTTAACGAGCAGCGGCAGGTAGTCGGGGGTGTCCTGCTCTCGGATCTGTTCCCTGTCATCATCTCACGCCATGAGCTCCACGGAAACGTTGCTGACTATATGAACCGTAAGGTAGTGACAGCAGACGCTGCCGATTCAATCCAGCACGTTTACATGCTGATAGTGGAGAGCGGTTTTTCTGCATTCCCTGTTATCAGAAAGAAGAAGATCATCGGGATTGTGTCCCGTCGCGATCTTCTGAGGGGTGGGCGGACAAGGGCTGCAATTGCCCACGCAGCGCATACGTCTGTCGGTGAGATTATGACAAAGGAAGTTATAACCATAAGACCTGATGAAGCAATCAGCCTTGCCGCAGAACTGCTCGTGCGACATGATATCAGCCGGCTTCCGGTGATCGACGGGGGATCTCTTGCCGGAATTGTGGACCGGCATGATGTCATTGCCGGTATCCGGTAAGGCACAACCAATGAATGCCTGATGAAACCTCTGGACATGGATGCGATTCACATTGTTGTCAGTTCGCCGGCCCTGAGAGGGTGTGGCGAAAAAACGAAAGAGGAGTGATCACATGCACAGGAATGACCGCGGCACCAAGCAGGGGGATAAGCTTCTCAAGATGCGCGGAAAATTCGACAGGGGACCTGTAGATTTCAAGTCCCATATTGCACAGCAGGAAGGCGAGATCATGTCGATTGCCACCCGCGACGTTGTGTCAGTGCCACCGACCGCTACCATTATGGGTGCTGTGGAGACCATGACGAAATGCGGGTTCCGGCGGTTGCCCGTAACCGACGCAGGCACGAAAAAGCTGCGGGGAATTATTACATCGGGGGATGTGATCAACTTCATGGGAGGGGGGGACAAGTACCGGCTTGTTCAGGTGAAGCACGCGGGTAACCTGATCTCAGCAGTGAATGAGAGTGTAAGGACGATTATGAGCCAGCACCTCGAAGTACTCCTGGACAACGCAACGATATCAGACGCTACAGAGATCATCATTCAAAAGAGGATCGGAGGGCTCCCGATTGTGGATCAGACGGGAGTGCTCACGGGTATTGTCACTGAACGGGATGTCATGCGGGTTCTTGCTGCAGAGAAGACGCCGCTCACTGTCGAAGATGTAATGACCGGGACATTGCGGATCACCGGTCCGGACTGCACGATCGGGGAGGTCACCCGCGACATGACGCAGCACCGGTTCCGCCGGCTCCCTGTTGTAAGTGATGAGGTTGTTTATGGGATCATCACCGCGACAGACATCATGCGTTATCTTGGCAGCCGTGAAGTGTTTTCCAGCCTTTCGACCGGCAATATTGCAGAAGTGATGGGCCTTGCGGTCCGCACGCTGATATCAGGGGACCTTTTTACCATAAGTCCCGGCAATAGTATCAACGAGGCTGCCCGCCAGATGCTGGAGAAGAACATCGGCGCCCTCCCCGTTATTGAGGATACCCGGCTGATCGGCCTTATCACCGAGTTCGACCTGGTTCGGGCATTTGCACCGGGGTGAGGATATGAACGCATCTGATGTGATGTCCGCACCGGTACATGTGATAAGCCCGACCGAAACGGTCGCACATGCCCGTCATCTGATGGTCAAACATCGTATCTCCCGCCTCCTCGTCATGGAAGGCGACGTGGTATCAGGAATTATAACAAAAAAGGACCTTGCCTACCGGCTCCGGCAGAGTGAGCCCGCATGGCGGCGGCGTCCGATCGACAGTATCCCGGTAAGTGTACTTGCGGTACCGGACCCGGTTGTTGTGGCTCCACAGACCGGTATACGGGAGATTGCAGGAATTTTTATCGCACACACCATCAGCAGTGTCCCCGTCTTTGATGGAGATAACGTGATCGGCATCGTGACCAAGTCAGACCTGATGAAGTCTGCGCTGATCAGGAGCCTTACCTTGCCTGTATCAGATATCATGGAGGACGCGGTAACGGTAAGCCGGTATCACTCGCTTGACCATGTCATTGATGTGATGAGCGAACGCAACGATAAGGTGGTTGTCATCAACAATGACAACGCTATTGTTGGTATTATCACCGAGACCAACCTTGCGTTCTTTGACAACGAGCAGAAGATTTCCCGTATGTCGGAAAGAAATCTGACCATCAGGCGCAGAAAGGAACCGCGGGCTGTCCGGGCAAGGGGGTTACTTTTCCTTGCACCGGTCATCGCCGGGGACATCATGACGTCGCCGGTGATCACGGTCCCCCCGGCAACCCCGGTGAACCAGGCCGTATCAACCATGAACAGACATCAGATCAACAGCCTTGTCGTCGTGGAACATAGCGACATTGCAGGGATCATAAAACGGGATGATATTATCAGGGAAGTGGCGAAATGACAAAGGAACTGCTCATAAAAGACTTAATGGTAAAACCAGTGACAATCGCAAAATCCGCAAAAGTGACCGAAGCGCTCGATAAAATGCTTGACGAGGGTATCGATCCGCTGATTGCGACACACAATACAAGCGTTGCCGGTACGGTATCCCGGCAGGCGATCGCGAGGAAGCTGGGCAGCAGGCAGAACTCCGGCATCGCACCTGCCGCCATCCACGTTTCAAGCGTTGTGGAGGAGGACTTCACGAGCATCTATCCCGATGAAAGCATCAACGTACTCGTGCCCCTGCTCCAGCATTACAAACTGGTGGTTGTGTATGATTCCGACCACAATCTTATCGGGCAGGTAAGTGCTGGTGACCTGCTTAAAAAGATACAGCCGCACTGTGCGCTCGGAGAAGTGATGGAGAACGCGGTCACCATCGAAGCCGACGAGCGTGTGGTCCATCTCCGCCGCCGTATGCTTGACGATAATATCACCCGTTTTGTGGTGACCGAGAACGACAGGATTGTCGGGATCGTGACTGAAACCGATGTTGCAATCGCGATGCGGAAGTTCCGGGAAGCGGTTACCGGGAGACACCAGGAACACCGGATCCGCAACCTCCTGGTCAAAGACATCATGAGCTCACCAATCATCTCAACCGAGAAGAGTGCAAAGGTGTCAGCGATCGTCGACCTCATGCTCAAGAAGAACATCAGCTCGATACCGGTCGCTGAAAAGGGAAAGCTTGCCGGTCTGGTGACAAGGCAGTCGCTGGTCAATGCATTGTGAACAGGCATGGATGGAATTGACAGCATGAATGGGACAACAAAGGAATGATTTCATTGAATCAGCTTCTCGTTTTAGACATCATGGCAAAGCCCGTGACAATTGCGAAATCCCAGGCGATAACAGTAGCGCTGGACAAGATGGTTGACGAGGGTATCGACCCTCTCATCGCCCTTTCTGGTCATGAGGTGGTCGGAACTGTTTCACGCAAGTCTATTGCAGACAAGCTGGGAAGCAGGCAGAAGTCCCCGATCTCCACGGCGAAAATTCACGTTGCAGGATCGGTAGACGCGAATTTTACATCGGTATCTCCGGATCAGGAGATCGAAACCCTTGTCCCGCTCCTGAAGCAGTCCAAGCTTGTGGTGGTCTATGACCAGAACCGGCGGCTGGTCGGACAGGTCGGGTACGGTGAGCTGCTGAGAGTGCTCCATCCGAAAGGGAGTGTGGACAAGGTGATGGAACCTGCGTATACGGTCGGTGTGAATGACCGCGTCCAGTCCATCCAGCACCGCATGGCACAAGACGGCATCAGCCGGTTTGTGGTGACGGATGGAAGTCAGCTTGTTGGTATCGTGACCGAAACTGACATCGCGGTCTCAATCCGGAGGTTCCGGGAGAAAGTCGAAGGCCGTCACCAGGATTTCCATCTCCACAACCTCATGGTGCGTGCTATCATGACCTCTCCTCTCCATTCTGCGGAGAAGAGCGAAAAGATATCCGTGGTTGCTGCTCTCATGCTGAAAAAAAACATCAGCTCGATGCCAGTAACCGATAAGGGAAGACTCATCGGTATGGTCACGCGGCGGTCGCTGATCCACGCCCTTTAACACTGGCCAGTGGCGGTGTGAAACGGGTCAGGTGGCGCACCCCTGAAAAGAAATAGTAGTACAGCAGGGATTGCAGCATATCCCGGTGAATCTGAACATCCCTCTTTTTTGGAACCGTCTCACACACTACCACGATATCATCGTATGGGCCGCAGACTGAATTTTAAGAGCAATCCGGGAGCCGGCTGCCTCAATAAACGCCGTAAACCTGCTCCCGGGTCAATCTGGCGATATTATATATTACATAATGATCCATGATTTCCCACAGGAGTCTTTTCATAAATACAAGGGTTGAACCGTATGGATTTCCTGCCGATTGACCGGTTCCGCACCGATGAACGTATCCCGCTCATCCTTGTTACCGGAGCCACATTCTGTTCACTTGCTGCAACCCTGTACGGGCTGATCGTTGGCATCACCATTGTCATCCCTCACCTCCTCTATATCCCGATTATCCTTGCCTCATTTTTTTACCCGAAACGGGGTGTTCCGTTCGCAGTCGGGATCTCAATAACCTATCTTCTGATGGTCGTGTTCACGCGCACGGGAATTCAGGTCGATCTCATCTCTGCTTTTGCACGGTGTGTCGTCTTTGTTGTTATCGCTGCGGTTGTCTCCTATCTCTCACTCAGGGTCGCAGATGAGGAAGCACAGATCAGGCAGGTAAAGGAGGAATGGGAGCGGACATTTGATACCGTCCCGGATCTCATCGCGCTCATTGACCTCAAGTACCGTGTCATCCGTGTCAACCGGGCAATGGCGGAGAAGCTCCGCATCAAGCCGGAAGACGCGGTCGGACTTCATTGCTATGAAGCGGTGCACTGCACATCTGACCCGCCGGATACATGCCCCCACTCCCGGCTTATTATCGACGGGCATGAGCATACAAGCGAGGTCCATGAAGATCACCTCGGTGGTGATTTTCTTGTCACAGTCACTCCGCTCCGTGATCTGCAGGGCAGCCTGATAGGGAGTGTGCATGTCGCCCGCGATATCACCGCAAGCAAGGGTGCAGAGAAAGCGCTGCGGGAGAGCGAGGAGAAGTTCCGTACACTCATGGAAAACCTGAATGTGGGGGTCTACCGGAACACCGCGGACGAGCAGGGCAGATTCCTTCTGGCAAATACTGCGCAGGCGCAAATGCTGGGCTATGAATCAGTGGAGGAACTATTGAATGTGCCTGTCAATGCCCTCTATAAAAACCCTGAAGAGAGGATAAAATTCCTTGCAGATCTCAATTACTGTGGTGTCCTGAAAAATCGTCTCGTCCAGTTGAAAAAGAAGGATGGGACGCCGATATGGGTGTCGGTGAATGCCCAGCCAAAATGCAACGACCGTGGTGAGATTGAATGGATCGACGGTGTGATTGAGGACATAACAGAACGCAGAACGATGGAGCAGGAGGTGGAGAACCACAACAAAGAGCTGGTGCGGTTCAATGAAGCTCTGGCGCAGGCAAACGAGAAGCTCAACATCCTCTCCTCAATTACCCGGCATGACATCCTGAACAAAATTACCGCGCTGCTTGCCTATCTCGAGCTCTCGCAGGAACTGACCAGCGATCCCACCCTGCTTGAATATTTCCATAAGGAGCTCGATACAATCCAGGCAATCGAACGCCAGATTGATTTTACGCGGTACTACCAGGACATCGGGGTCCGGGCTCCGGAATGGCAGGATGTCAGGTCAACCATCGTCCGGGCAGCAGCACAGCTGCCGCTGGGGGCGGTCTCGCTCACGATCCAGTTCGATGGAATTTCAGTCTTTGCCGACCCCCTGATTGTAAAAGTGTTCTACAATCTCATGGAAAATGCAGTACGACACGGTGAGCATGTGACTGCGATCACATTCGCTGCCCGGGAGAACAAGGACGGTTTAGCCATCATTTACGACGACGATGGTGTTGGTATCCCCCAAGAAAACAAGGAGAAGATATTCATCCGCGGATTTGGCAAACATACGGGACTTGGGCTTTTTTTGATCCGCGAAATACTCTCCATTACCGGCATCACGATTGCCGAGACCGGTGAATTCGGGAAGGGAGCACGGTTCGAGATACAGGTGCAAAAAAACGGGTACCGGTGGTCAGTGCCATCGACCGATGTACAATAACGGGTGAGCTAACGGTTTTCGGCGGGCTTATTTCGCACTCGAAGATTTCCTTTGGAAATCTTCTCCAGCTCCTCCTTCCTTGCGGGAAGGAGTCGTGGTGACCCGGTCGAAGAACCTTCGGGGTTCTTCTCGATATTCATCCCTCCATTACATTCGGGATTCAAAACAGCGAAGATTTTCTGATGAAAATCTTCTCGAGCTCACCCCCCGAAAGGGGTTCGCATACACAAACAGTTATAACCCCCCCAGAACCATAGTATAAA
>Ga0209253_10002810_pt1 | contig 15398 bp, 12 predicted proteins | sample FrelakmetBRP12BR_FD_187145 | JGI IMG/M metagenome (GOLD analysis project Ga0209253, IMG submission 187145) | Freshwater lake sediment microbial communities from the University of Notre Dame, USA, for methane emissions studies - BRP12 BR (SPAdes)... | ecosystem: Environmental > Aquatic >...
GCGTTGGTGGCGGCGATGCGGCCGAAGTCGTACGGATCGTCGACGATCGGCATGAAGAAGTCGGTGGTGGCGATCAGCGCCTGCTGGTCGTTCAGCCGGTACACCGCGGCGTCGTCGGACGTCTCGATGCCGACCAGCAGCGCCGGCGGGATCACGCCGCCGGCCCCCTTGAGTATCTCGCTCAGCACGCCAGGCGCGATCTTGCAGCCGCAGCCGCCGCCGTGTGAAAAGGACGTCAGCCGCAGGGCCGGCGCTTCAGGTGCATTCATCAGGTTCTTCGCTCGGAATGGAACAGGCAATTATCCACAAGGCCCAGCAGCTTCGCCCGTTCGCGCTCGGGGCCGAACAGCGGCGCGCGTCGCGTGCACTGCCTGCGCAGACGTTCGAGGAAGCATGGCTGGCGCGCGGCGCGCAGCACCAGTTCGCAGGCTGCATCGGCGTCGTTCTCGGTGAACAGGCCTTCGTAGTCCTGGCCGAGCAGGCCGGCATTGCCATCGATGCCGCTGGCGAGCACGGCGGTGTGCGAAGTCACCGCCTCGATCACGGCCTGCGCGCCGCCCTCCATGGTCGACGGATGCAGCAACAGGTGGCTGGTTCGGATGACCTCGCGCGCTCGTGCCCGCGACAGGCCGCCCAGCCAGCAGTAGCGCGGGTCATGCATGGCTGCGCGCGCCTCGCGCTCCAGGTCCGGATCGAGCGCATCGCCGACGTGACGGATGTGCAGCGGCAGGTTCTCCGGCAGCTTGCGCAGCAGCGCCCACACCAGCCGCGGATTCTTCTCCTCGCGCAGGTGGCCGACCACCGCGATCGACAGGTGCTGCGCGGGCCGGCGGGCCGCGCGCAGCGGGCGTGCCGACTGCAGGATCACCTCGGTCTTGCTGCGAACCGGGTGGGGTAGCCGCCGCGGACCGAGATCGTTCAGCACGACCAGCCTCGTCGCCAGTTCCAGCGAGTGACGCGCCTCCTGGCTGTCAGCGAGGTCGCGGTACAGGTCGGTGCCGGTGAGCACGACCACCAGCGGCCGGTCCGGATGCGCGGCGGCGAACCGCCGGATCGACTCGGCCGAGCGCCTGGCGTGCAACGCGATCAGCAGGTCGCAGGGCGCATTGCTCCACGACTGCTCGATGGCCACGCGGTAGGCACGGCTGAGAAACGACGCCCAGCGCGCCGCCGTGTGCCAATTGCCGTTGTTCGCCGCTGCGGTGTAGGGGGTGACGATCGTCACCCGCGGTCGGCCGGCGTGCGTCATCGCTTCACGCCATGATCCGGTTGGCGTCGAGCTCGCGGTGCAGCAGCCTTCGCTGTTCAGCCGGCGCTGCCCGCTTCGACCCCGACCGCCGCCAGGCCGAAGGCCACCGAGCGGAAGCCGCAGTCGACATGGACGACTTCGCCGGTCATGCCGGAGGCGAGATCGGACAGCAGGAACGCCGCAACGTTGCCGACTTCCTCGATCGTCACGTTGCGCCGCAGCGGCGCGTTGGCCTCGTTGAAGGCCAGCATGCGCGAAAAGCCCTTGATGCCGCTGGCGGCCAGCGTCTTGATCGGGCCGGCCGAGATGCCGTTGACGCGGATGCCGCGTGGCCCGAGGTCGTTGGCCAGATAGCGCACCGACGCTTCCAGCGAAGCCTTGGCCAGCCCCATCGTGTTGTAGTGAGGCACTACCCGCTCGGCACCGAGGTAGGTGAGGGTGAGCAGCGAGCTGGCACGCCCTTCGAGCATCGGCAGCGCCGCCTTGGCCAGCGCCGGAAAGCTGTAGGCCGAGATCTCGTGCGCGATGCGAAAGTTCTCGCGGCTCAGGCCGTCGAGGAACTCGCCGGCGATCGCCTCGCGCGGCGCGAAACCGATCGAGTGCACCAGTCCGTCGAGTCCGTCCCAGCGGCTGCGCAGGCCGGCGATGGCGCCGTTGATCTGCGAGTCCTCGCCGACGTCGCAGGGCAGGGTGATGTCGGAGCCGAACTCGTCGGCGAACTCACGAATGCGGTCGCGGAACCGGTCGCCGACGTAGGTGAAGGCGAGTTGCGCGCCCTCGCGGTAGCAGGCCTGGGCGATGCCGTAGGCAATCGAGCGATTGGACAGCAGTCCGGTGATCAGGATGCGCTTGCCGGAGAGAAAGGCCATTTTCGAGAATACGTATGCGTGAGCCGGCCCGCATCGTACCGGCGGCGGGGTCAGCGCTTGCGGGAGGCGGTCTTCTGTGCGCTCGCCACGGTGGGCTTGGCAGTCGGGCGGGATGCAACCGCCAGGTTGAGCCGCTGGCCGGCGAACAGCTCCCGACTGCGCAGCTGGTTCATCTCGACGATCTCCTCGGTGCTCGCGCCATAGCGACGCGCGATGCTGGTCAGCGTGTCGCCGCGGCGGACGCGGTAGGTGATCATCCGCTGCCCGCTGCGCTCGGGTAGCAGCGACAGCGCGGCGGTGAGCTTCTCCGGCGCGATGTCGTCGGACATCGTCTCGTCGCGCGGGATCAGGATCGTCGAGCCGGCGGCGAGCCGGTGCCGCTTCGGAATGCGATTGGCCTCGCGCAGGTGGTCGGCGCTGACGCCGACACGCGCGGCGATGTTCTCCACGGTATCGGTGGTCTGCACCGTGTAGGTGGCCCAGCTGGCCAGCGGCTGGCCGGTCGATTCGAAGGCGGCCAGGTTGGCGAGGAAGACCTCGGCGCGGTCGGCGGGCAGCAGCAGGTTCGCCTGGCCGGCGCCGACGATCAGCGGCCGGTTGAACGACGGGTTCAGGGCCCGGAAGTCATCGACCGGCATCTCGGCCAGGCGGGCGGCGGTTTCGATGTCGATGTCGCGTGTCTTGCGCAGCACCGCGAAGTACGGCTCGTTGCGGATTTCCGGCAGGTCGACGCCGTAGGCTGCCGGATCGCGGACGATGTTCTTGATGGCCTGCAGCTTCGGCACGTAGCCCAGTGTCTCGCGCGGCAGCGGCAGGCTCGAATACTCCGTCGAGCGCTTGCGCGCTCTTGCCTGCTGCACGGCCCGCCCGACGCAGCCTTCGCCGCAGTTGTAGGCCGCCAGCGCCAGGTGCCAGTTGCCGAACTGGTCGTAGAGCTTCTGCAGGTAGTCGAGCGCCGCGCGGGTCGATTCGAGCACGTCGCGCCGCTCGTCGCGCCACAGGTTCTGCTCCAGCTGGTACAGCTTGCCGGTGGACGGGATGAACTGCCAAAGCCCGGCTGCCTGGGCACCCGACAGGGCCTCCGGCTGCATCGCGCTTTCGACGAATGGCAGCAGGGCGAGTTCGGTGGGCATGCCGCGCCGCTCGATCTCCTCGACGATGTGGAACAGGTAAAGGTTGCCGCGGCCCGCCATCCGGCCAAAGTAATCGGGCTGGGCCGCATACCAGCGCGTGCTGTTTGCGGCGGCACGCGTTTCGAGATCGGGCATCGCAAAGCCGCGGCGGATCCGCTGCCAAAGGTCGATGCTGGAATCCGAGGTCGGCAGTGGCTGCAGCCGCGCCGAGTCGGCCGGGTGCTCGGAGGAGAGCTTCTTCAGCAGCGTGCCGAGCGGATCGGGCGTGGCGGTAGCGGCGCTGGTCGAGGCTGCCGTGGCGGCGAGCGAGGCGGCGACCGACTCGGATCCTTGCGCGGTGCCGGCGTTCTGTGCTGCCGCCAGCGGCACGACGGCCGCAAAGGCCAGCGCCAAGCTGATGCGGCCGATGAGCTTCGTCTTCGGCATCACGGCTTCACTTCGGAGGACGGCGCGAGTATAGGCGCTCAAGACGCCTCGCGGCCACTCAAAAGGCATCTTTCCATTGACGAACGGCCGCGAACACCGCCTCATTGGTCGGCAGCGGCCTGCCGGCGCGGGCCTCGGCGGCGCGGCGCACCGCGGGCACGCCGCAGCGAAGGAACGGGTTGGTGGCGAGTTCTTCCGCGATCGTCGACGGCACCGTCGGCACGCCGCGTTCGCGCAGCGTCATGCATGCTTGCTGTCGCTGTCGCAGGGCGTCGTTGCCCGGTTCCACCGCGAGTGCGAAGCGCAGGTTCGACAGCGTGTACTCGTGTGCGCAGTAAACGCGCGTGTCGGCGGGCAGCGCGGCCAGCCGGGCGAGGGAGTCTGTCATCTGCGCCGCGCTGCCTTCGAACAGGCGGCCGCAGCCGGCGGCGAAAAGCGTGTCGCCGCAAAAGAGCGTTCGCAACGCTGACGCGTGGTAGGCGATATGGCCTAGCGTGTGGCCGGGCACGTCGATGATGTCGAAGGCGACGCCGAGCACGTCGATCCGGTCGCCGCTGCCCAATGCGACGTCGCACGCCGGGATCGACTCGCCGCGCGGCCCGTAGACGCGGGCTCCGGTGGTGCGCGCCAGCGCCGCGACGCCGCCGACGTGGTCGCCATGGTGATGCGTGACTAGAATGGCCTGCAGCTTGAGGTTTCGCTGCTCAAGTCGCCGCAGCACGGGCTCGGCATCGCCGGGGTCGACGACCGCGGCCTGCGATCCGTGCACGAGCAGCCACAGGTAGTTGTCGTTGAACGCCGGGATCGGCTCGACGACGAAATCGGGGTCAGGCTCCATCTTTTCGGAACGAGAGTGCGGATGAGCAACGGACCGATTGTCGGCGATGTCCGCGCCGCTTCCCAGTTGTCATGGCTGACGAAGTGACAGCCGAGACCTCGGCGGGCGAGGCCTTGTCCGCCTTCCTGCGCTCGCCGCCGGGCCGTTATGCGCTGGCCTGGGAGCAGCAGCACCTCGCCGCCTGCGTGGCCGACATCTTCGGCTATCACGCGCTGCAGCTTGGCCTGCCAGAGATCGACTCGTTGCGCGAGAACCGGATGCCGCTGCGCTTCTGCGCCTCCGAGCGGCTGCTCGACGCGCGGCTGTACAACGGCGATGGCGAGCACACCAAGGTGGCGGTGATCAACCGCTACGAGGAGCTGCCTTTCGCCAGCGCCTCGATCGACCTGGTGGTGATGCCGCACATCCTCGAGTTCGCGCGCGAGCCGCACCAGGTGCTGCGCGAGGTCGACCGTGTGCTGGTGCCCGAGGGACACGTCGTCATCACCGGCTTCAACCCGGGCAGCCTGTGGGGCCTGCGGCAGATGATGGCGCGGCTGGGCATGTCGGCGTACCTGCCGGGTGAGGGCCAGTTCATCGCGCTGCCGCGGCTGAAGGACTGGATGAAGCTGCTGTCGTTCGAGGTCAACCGCGGCCGCTTCGGCTGCTATGCGCCGTGGGCGCGCAGCGACAAGTGGCTGGGTCGCTGGCGCTTCATGGAGAAGGCCGGCGACCGCTGGTGGCCGGTGCTCGGCTCCGTCTACATGCTGACCGCCGTGAAGCGGGTGCGCGGCATGCGGCTGATCGGCCCGGCATGGAAACGCAAGGAGGAGCGGGCGCGGGCCCTGGTGCCGGTGGCCAACCGATCGCTGTTCGTCACCCACGAGGCGGTGAGCGTGCGCGTCGACGACGACCAGCAGGCCGCCAACGACGGCGCGCCGCGCGCGCAGCGGCGATGAGGCACGAGCGCAGCGTCAAGCTCGTCGACCCCGCTTGCGGCGAGCCGGCGCAGGAACTGGCGCTTTCGTCGACGGCGCAGCCGCAGGTGGAGATCTGGACCGACGGCGCCTGCAAGGGCAACCCGGGTCCGGGCGGCTGGGGCGCACTGCTGCGCGCCGGGGTGCACGAGAAGGAACTTTTCGGCGGCGATCCGGACACAACGAACAACCGGATGGAGCTGACCGCGGTGATCGAGGCGCTGGGCCTGCTCAAGCGGCGCTGCCGGGTCATCGTCCATACCGACTCCCAATACGTGAAGCTGGGCGTGACCGAATGGCTGCCGATGTGGATACGCCGCGGCTGGAAGACAGCGGGCAACAAGGCGGTGAAGAACGCCGACCTGTGGCGACGGCTGGCGCGACTCGCCGCCGAGCACGACATCGACTGGCGCTGGGTCAAGGGGCATGCCGGCGTGCCGGGCAACGAACGCGCCGACGCGCTGGCCAACCGCGGTGTCGATAGCCTGCAAGGTTCCGACCGTCCGGCGCCCGATTGCTGAGCAGCCGAACTTGCCGCGCTTGCCGCGCTCGTCGGTGCTAAATTGGCCCGCTTTCGTCGCCCCCGGCCGGCGGAATGATCTTTCTGCTCTTCGATGAAAAGACATCTGGTTGCGTTTCTGGCAGGCGCCGCGCTGGTCCTGGTCGGAGTGCTGGCGTATTTCGGGCATCAGTGGATATCACCGACGCCGAAGCCGGTCGGTGTCGCCGCAGACGCGGACAGGAGCGATAAGTCAGGTGCGGCAGGGGCGAAAGGGCCGGGCAAGTCAGCGGCCGGCGGCGGTGCGCCAGTACCTGTGGAGACAATCTCCCTCCAGCCTGGTGTGGTCCAGGAAGACCTGCAGGCTGTCGGTTCGCTGCGCTCCAACGAAAGCGTGATCCTGCGCCCCGAAGTGTCCGGACGCATCTCGACCATCGGCTTTCGCGACGGCCAGGCGGTACGGCGTGGCCAGCTGCTGGTCGGGCTGGACGCGACGCTGAACGAGGCTGAGGTAGCGCAGATGCGTGCGGAGTTCGATCTGGCAACCAGCAACCTGCGGCGCACCGAGGACCTGGCAAGCAAGAACTTCGTCAGTTCGAGCGCGCAGGACCAGGCTGCGTCCAGCGTGCAGGTGGCCGAAGCGAAGCTCAAGCTGGCCGAGGCGCGGCTGGCCAAGATGCGCATCGTTGCTCCGTTCGACGGCATGGTCGGCATCCGCAACGTCAGCATCGGCGACTATGTCAAGGACGGCACTGATCTCGTCAACATCGAGGACGTCCGCACGCTGAAGGCCGACTTCCGCCTTCCCGAGCGGTTCCTGACGCAGCTGAAGGTCGGCCAACCGGTGGAGGTTGTGGCCGACGCGCTGCCGACCGAGCGGTTTGCCGGCGTCATCGAGGCAATCAATCCGCGCATCGACTCGAGCGGCCGCGCTCTTGAACTGCGCGCGAGGCTCGACAACCAGCGTGAGCGCCTGCGGCCTGGCATGTTCGTGCGGGTCCGGGTGATCGTCGGCGAGCGAAGCAACGCGCTCTTGGTGCCGGAGCAGGCGATCGTTCCAGCCGGTGACGATTTCTTCGTCTTCAAGGTGGCCGACGGCAAAGCGACGCGGGCGAAAGTCCGGCCCGGCGTGCGGCGCGAAGGCAAGGTGGAGATCGTCGAGGGGCTCGCTGCCGGCGAACAGATCGTGACTGCGGGGCAGCAGCGACTGGTGCGTGACGGCCAACCGGTGCGGGTCGTTCCTGCGGGACAGGCGCGCGGCGAAGGCGGCGAGGCGCCCGCGGCGCCTGCGCCGGCCGGCGAGACGAAGAAGCAGGGCTGAACCCACCGGCAGCGCAGGGGAGGTCTGAATGAGCCTGTTCGAGCTGTGCGTCCGCCGGCCTGTCCTGGCGACCGTGCTGTCACTGGTAATCGTGCTGATCGGCCTGATCTCGTACACGCGACTGTCGGTCCGCGAATACCCGCGCATCGACGAGCCGGTGGTCAGTGTGACCACGCTCTACCGCGGCGCGTCGGCCGAGGTGGTCGAGTCGCAGGTGACCAAGCCGCTGGAGGACTCGCTGGCAGGCATCGAGGGCGTCGAACTGATGACCTCGCAGAGCCGCTCCGAGCGCAGCCAGATCAACGTGCGTTTCACGCTCAAGCGCGACCCCGATTCGGCCGCGGCCGATGTCCGCGACAAGGTCGCCCGCGCGCGCGGCAAGCTGCCCGACACCATCGACGAGCCGATCATCGCCAAGGTCGAGGCCGACTCGCAGCCGATCATCTACATCGCCGTGCAGGCCGGATCGCTGACGCCGCTGGAGGCCTCCGACTACGTCAAGCGCTACGTGCAGCCGCGACTGTCGGTGCTGCCCGGAGCAGCGGACGTGCGCATCTTCGGCGACCGCCAGGTATCGATGCGAATCAACATCGACCGCACGCGGCTCGCCGGCTACCGGCTGACCGTGCAGGACGTCGAAGACGCTATCCGCCGCCAGAACGCCGAGATCCCGGCCGGCCGCATCGAGTCGCAGGCGCGCGAGTTCACCGTGGTGGCGGAGACCGACGTGCGCACCGCTGAGCAGTTCAACAACATCATCGTGGCCAATGTCGGCGGCTACCCGGTGCGCATCCGCGACATCGGCTTGGCGCAGATCGGCCCGGTCGACGAACGCACGATCTCCCGCTTCAACGGCAAGCCATCGCTTAACGTCGGCGTGATCAAGCAGGCGGTGGCCAACCCGCTCGAACTGTCGGCGGCGGTGCGCGCCGAGGTGGACAAGATCAACGAGGGAACGCCGGCGGGAATGCGCTTCGTCGTCGCCTACGACACCTCGGTGTTCATCGACCGCTCCATCAAGTCGGTGTTCACCACGATCGCCGAGGCGATCCTGCTCGTGGTGCTGGTCATTTTCTTCTTCCTGCGCAGCCTGCGCGCGACGCTGATCCCGCTGGTCACGATTCCGGTGGCGCTGGTGGGCGCCTTCGCGCTCATGTACGCGTTCGGCTTCACCATCAACACTCTTACGCTGCTGGCGATGGTGCTGGCGATCGGCCTCGTGGTCGACGACGCGATCGTTGTGCTGGAGAACATCTTTCGTCACGTCGAGGACGGCATGCCGCGCAAGGAGGCGGCGATCAAGGGCATCAAGGAGATCGGCTTCGCGGTGATCGCGATGACGCTGACGCTGGCGGCGGTATTCGCGCCGCTGGCGTTTGCCACTGGCCGCACCGGACGGCTGTTCATCGAATTCGCGCTGACGCTCGCCGGTGCGGTGCTGGTGTCCGGTTTCGTCGCGCTTACGCTGTCGCCGATGATGTGCTCGCTGCTGCTGCGCCACCAGGAGAAGCACTCGCGCATCTACAACCTGGTCGAAGGCTGGCTCGATGCGCTGACGGCCGGCTACCGCCGGCTGCTGCAGGCAGCGCTGCGGAAGCGCTGGGTGGTTGTGACGGGGTGGTTCGCCGTGTTCGCCCTCGGCGCCGGGTTCTTCATGGTGCTGAAATCGGAACTGGCGCCGCTCGAGGACCGGGGGGTCGTGTTCGGCATCGTCTCGGCGCCGCAGGGTTCGACGCCGCAGTACACGGCTGACCAGCTCAGGCCGATCGAGGACATGTACGCGCAGATTCCGGAGGCAGCGGCCTTCACGGCGTTCGCGGGCTTTCCGACCGTGGTCGACGGCAACGCGATCCTGCGGCTGAAGCCGTGGGAGGAGCGAACCAAGCGGCAGCAGCAGATCACCGACGAACTGCGGCCGAAATTCATGTCGCTGGCCGGTGCGCTGGCGTTCCCGATCAATCCGCCGTCGCTCGGCCAGTCGTTCCGCTCCACGCCAGTGGAGTACGTGATCATGTCGCAGGTGCCGTACCCGGAGCTGCAGCGCATCGTCGATCGTTTTCTCGAGGAGGCGCGGAAGTTTCCGGGTGTGCAGAACCTGCAGACCGACCTGCGGCTGAACACGCCGGAGGTGCGCGTCACGATCGACCGCGACAAGCTCTCCGACGTAGGCGTGCCGGTTGACACGGTCGGCCGCACGCTGGAGACGATGCTCGGCGGCCGCCAGGTGACGCGCTTCAAGCGTGAGGGCGAGCAATACGACGTCATCGTGCAGGTGGCGCCGTTCGACCGATCCACCCCGGCCGACATCCGCGACATCTACGTGCGGGCCCGCGACGGCGGCATGGTGCAGCTGTCGAACGTGGTCGACGTCAAGGAAGGCGTGGCGCCGCAGTCGCTGAACCACTTCAACCGCCTGCGCGCTGTGAAGGTGACCGGCACGCTGGCGCCCGGCTACACGATCGACGAGGCGCTGAAAGCGATGAACGACGCGGCAAGGCGCGCCCTGCCGCCCACGGCGCAGACCGACCTCGATGGCCAGTCCCGCGAGTTCCGCTCGGCCAGCGGCAGCATCTACCTGACCTTCGTGCTGGCGCTGATCTTCATCTACCTCGTGCTGTCGGCGCAGTTCGAGAGCTTCGCCGATCCGTTCGTGATCATGCTATCGGTTCCGCTGTCGATGACAGGCGCGCTGCTGGCGCTGTGGGCTACCGGCGGCACGCTGAACATCTACAGCCAGATCGGCCTGATCACGCTGGTCGGCCTCATTACGAAGCACGGCATTCTGATCGTCGAGTTCTCCAACCAGCTGCGCGAGCAGGGCAGGGCGCTGATCGATGCCGTCGTCGAGGCATCGGTCATGCGGTTGCGGCCGATCCTGATGACCACCGGCGCGATGGTGCTCGGCGCGCTGCCGCTGGCGCTGGCGCACGGCGCCGGTGCGGAGAGTCGAGTCCAGATCGGCTGGGTGATCGTCGGCGGCATGTCGTTCGGCACCGTGCTGACGCTGTTCGTCGTGCCGACGATGTACGTGCTCGTGCGCCGCTGGCTTGACCGGCGGCACCCTGAGGCTGCGGCGCATGGTGCGACGGTCGCGCACGGCCCGGCGGCGGAATAGCTCACGGCCGGCGCACCGATGCGGCAGATCGTTCTCGACACCGAGACCACGGGCCTGGCGGCGCGCGAGGGGCACCGGATCATCGAAGTCGGCGCCATCGAGATCGTCGGCCGGCGCATCACCGAGCACCGGTTGCACCACTACGTCAACCCGGAGCGGGACAGCGACGAGGGCGCCCTCGCCGTGCACGGCCTGACCAAGCACTTTCTCGCCGACAAGCCGAAGTTCGCCGAGATCGCCGACGAACTGCTCGTGTTCGTGCGCGACGCCGAGGTGATCATCCACAACGCCAGCTTCGACCTCGAGTTCCTCGACGAGGAACTGAAGAGGTTGGTGCGACCGCCGTTTTCCGAGCACTGCGCCAAGGTCACCGACTCGCTGACCTTGGCCCGCGAACTGCATCCCGGCAAGCGCAACTCGCTCGATGCGCTGTGCGAGCGCTACGGCGTGTCGAACCGGCATCGCACGCTGCACGGCGCGCTTCTCGACGCCGGGCTGCTCGCCGAGGTGTACCTGGCGATGACGCGCGGCCAGGACAGCCTGGTCATCGATCTGGAGGCGGGTGGCACGGCGATCGACATGGCGCCACTCGACCTCGGCAAGCTGCGCGTGCTCTCGGCCAGCGCGGCCGAGGCCGAGGCGCACGAAGCGGTGCTCGACGGCATCGAGAAGCAGTGCAAGGGCGGCGCTATCTGGCGCCGGGCGCTCAGCGCGGCGGGTTGACCGCCAGCTGCTCGCGCAGTTCGCGCTTGAGCACCTTGCCGGTGGCGTTCTTCGGCAGTTCGTCGACGAAGACGTAGCGCTTCGGCCGCTTGAAGCGGGCGATGTGCTGCAGGCAAAGCGCGTCGAGCTCTTCTTCGCTCGGTCGCGCGCCGGGCTGCGTCGCCACCACGGCCACCGCGACCTCGCCCCAGTCGGCGTCGTGCACGCCGATCACCGCCACCTCGCGCACCTGCGGATGGCGCAGCAGCACCTCCTCGATCTCGCGCGGGTAGATGTTCGAGCCGCCGGAGATGATCAGGTCCTTGTTGCGGTCCACCAGCGTCAGGTAGCCCTGCGCGTCGAGGTGGCCGAGGTCGCCGGTGTGCAGCCAGCCGTTGGCCAGCGTCTTCGCCGTCGCCTCGGCATTGTCCAGGTAGCCGCGCATCACCATCTCGCCGCGCACGGCGACTTCGCCGATCTCGCCTTCGGCGAGCGGCCGGTCGTCGGCGCCGAGCACCGCCAGGTCGACGCCGGTCTGCGCGCGGCCGACCGAGGCGAGCCGCTGCAGTCGCCGTCCGTCGTGATCGTCGATGTGCTCCGCGGCGGGCAGCACGGTGATCGTCATCGGCGCCTCGCCCTGCCCGTAGATCTGCACCAGGCGCGGGCCCAAGCGGTCGAGCGCGCGCAGGCAGTCGGCCACGTACATCGGCCCGCCGCCGTAGATGATGGATTTGAGCCCCTGCGCTTCACTCTTCATGCCGTCGACCAGGCGCATCAGCATCGTCGGCGCGGCGAAGAACTTCACCTTCGGCACGAGGGCGAGGATCTCGTCGATCTCGCTCACCTCGAAGCCGCGCGAGGCCGGGATCAGCTGTGTGGCCGCCGCCGCGATGTTGGGCAGGATGTAGATGCCCGAGCCGTGCGACATCGGCGCCGCGTGCAGCAGATGGTCGCCCGCGGCGGCCGCATCGACATCGGCGAGGTAGTTCAGCGTCATCGACAGCAGGTTGCGGTGCGTCAGCATCACGCCCTTCGGCCGGCCGGTGGTGCCGCTGGTGTAGAAGAGCCACGCCACGTCGTCCGCCGCGACGTCGGCCACGGTGGCAGGCGCCTCGTGCAGCAGCGCCCGGTACTGGCGCGAGTCGACGTCGATGAAGGTGGTGGCGCCGCCGCTGCGCGCCGCGTCGATCGCGACGCTGTCGACGTCGTCGGTGACGAAGCAGACGCGGGCAGCCGCGTCGTCGAGGATGAAGGCGATCTCCTTCGGATGCAGCTTGACGTTCACCGGGATCGCCGCTGCGCCTGCCGCCCAGCACGCGTACATCAGTTCCACGTAGGCCGCGTTGTTGCGCATCACCAGCGCCACCCGGCTGCCGGGCGCCACGCCGAGGCGAGACCGCAGCGCCCCGGCCAGGGCAAGCGTGCGGCGGGCGAGCACGGCGTAGGTGTGCTCGACCCGGTCGCGCTCGATCACCGCCGGCTGGCCGGGCAGGCGCTGCGCACTGCGGAACAGATGGCGGGCGAGGTTCATAGCCTTGACGATTCTAGGCTCGCCGCCTCATGTAAACTTCGCGCCGCTTAACCGGCAGGGTGGTTAGCTCAGCGGTAGAGCACTGCCTTCACACGGCAGGGGTCACAGGTTCGAACCCTGTACCACCCACCAGTCCCGCTCGGCCCCAGTGCAGGCTTGCGTCGATGCCGGAACCAAGGCGGCCTATCGCGCGCTTCATTCCGGGTCACCCATCCCGGCCGCTTCCGACCCAATCGAAGGAAAACCACGTGAAAACACTGTCCGCCGCGCTCGCTGCGCTCCTGATCCTGCCCACGATCGCTTTCGCGCAGAGCGGATCTGCGCCACTAGAAGGCCGCCTGAAGAAGATCAAGGACTCGCAGTCGATCGGCGTCGCCTACCGCACCGACGCCGCGCCGTTTTCGTTCGAGGAGAACAAGCAGGCCGCCGGATACACGATCGACCTGTGCCGCCGCGTCATCGGCGCGCTGGAACAGCAACTCGGCGTGAAGGAGCTGAAGGTCCGCTGGGTCCCTGTCACCGTGCAGAACCGCTTTGAAACGGTTGCCAAGGGGCAGGCCGACCTCGAATGCGGTTCGAGCACCGTGACCCTGGGGCGGATGAAGGAAGTCGACTTCTCGAGCTTCACGTTCGTCGACGGCACCGGCCTGCTGGTCAAGGCGAGCCTGGGCGCGAAGGGAATCGGCGACCTCGGCGGCAAGAAGATCGGCGTGATCGCCGGGACCAGCAACGAGAAGGCGCTGAACGAAGCGCTGAAGAGCCGGGTGATCAATGCCACGGTGGTGCCGGTGAAGTCGCGCGACGACGGCCTGGCGCAGCTCGAGGCCGGCGCCATCGACGCGTTCGCCAGCGACCGTGTGCTGCTGATCGGCCTGGCGGGCAAGGCCAAGGATGCGAAGTCGCTGGCACTGCTCACCGATGCGCTGTCCTTCGAGCCGTATGCCATCGCCCTGCCGCGCGGCGACTGGCAGATGCGCCTGGCGGTGAACACCGCGCTATCGCAGATCTACCGCAGCGGCGCGATCGGCGAGATCTTCGGACGCTGGTTCGGTGCCTTCGGCCGGCCTGGCCCGCTGGTGGAGATGACGTTCCTGTTCGGCGCGCTGTCTGAGTAGCAGGTCCACCCTCCGGCATCGATTCGAGGTGCCGGGACGCTCGTTCCGGCCTGCACCTGATCCGTTGGTCCGATGACAACAATGACCGTCCGTACCCGCATCGCGCCGAGCCCGACCGGCATGCTGCACCTGGGCACGGCGCGCACGGCGCTGTTCTCGTGGGCGTTCGCGCGCCACCACGGCGGGCAGTTCATCCTGCGCATCGAGGACACCGACCTCGAGCGCTCGACCGAGGAGGCAGTGCAGGTCATCCTCGACAGCATGGCCTGGCTGGCGCTCGACTATGACGAGGGCCCGGTGCGGCAGACCTCGAGGCTGCCGCGCTACCGCGAGGTGATCGAGCAGATGCTGGCGGCAGGCCAGGCGTACCGCTGCTACGCCAGCCGCGAGGAACTCGATCAGTTGCGCGAGGCGCAGATGGCGCGCGGCGAGAAGCCGCGCTACGACGGCCGCTGGCGGCCGGAGAACGCGCACGGCAAGGTGCCGCCGGCCGGCGTGACGCCGGTGATCCGTTTCCGCAATCCCGATGCCGGTGAGGTGGCCTGGAACGATCTGGTCAAAGGCCCGATCAGCATCGCCAACGCCGAGCTCGACGACCTGGTGATCGCCCGCGGCGCGGATCTGGTGCCGACCTACAACTTCGCCGTGGTGGTCGACGACATCGACATGCAGATCACGCACGTGCTGCGCGGCGACGATCACGTCAACAACACGCCGCGGCAGATCAACATCTACCGCGCGCTCGGCGCGAAACTGCCGGCCTTCGGCCACCTGCCGATGATCCTCGGCCCCGACGGGCAGAAGCTGTCGAAGCGGCACGGCGCCGTCAGCGTCATGCAGTACGACACGGATGGCATCCTGCCCGAGGCACTGTTCAACTACCTGGCGCGGCTCGGCTGGAGCCACGGCGACGACGAGAAGTTCACCCGCGAGCAGCTCGTCGAGTGGTTCGATCTGGACCACGTGAACCGTGCCCCGGCGCAGTTCAACCCGGACAAGCTGCTGTGGCTCAACGGCGAGTACATCAAGGAGGCCGACGACGAGCGTCTGGCGGCGCTGGTGGCGCCGCGGCTGGCGGTGCGCGGGGTGGAGATCGCCGGTCCGTCGCTGCCGCGCGTGGTGGGGCTGCTGAAGGACCGCGCCCGGACGCTCAACGAACTCGCGGACGCGGCGCAGCTTTTCTTCGCGCCGCACGAGGTCGACGATGCGCTGCTCCGCCAGCACCTGGCTGGCAGCAGCGCCGACGCCGTGCGCGCGTTCGCCGAGCGCGCCGCGGTTATCGAGTGGACCCGCGCGGCGATCTCGGCGCTGATCAAGCAGGTCATCGGCGAGCAGGGCATCAAGATGCCGCAGCTCGCGGTGCCGCTGCGCGTAGCCGTCACCGGCCGCACGCAGACGCCGTCGATCGACGCGGTGCTCGAACTGATCGGCCGTGACACGGTGCTGCAGCGGCTGGATGCTGCGCTGAAGCGGGTTGTTGGCACCGCCTAAGCAGAGGCGCGTTTCGATTTGCTCGCTGCCTTGTGATGGCTATAATGCGCGGCGCTTGCGTGGGGGTATAGCTCAGCTGGGAGAGCGCTTGCATGGCATGCAAGAGGTCAGCGGTTCGATCCCGCTTACCTCCACCACCGATTGACTGCCCAC
>Ga0209253_10002811_pt1 | contig 15397 bp, 16 predicted proteins | sample FrelakmetBRP12BR_FD_187145 | JGI IMG/M metagenome (GOLD analysis project Ga0209253, IMG submission 187145) | Freshwater lake sediment microbial communities from the University of Notre Dame, USA, for methane emissions studies - BRP12 BR (SPAdes)... | ecosystem: Environmental > Aquatic >...
TGCAGATCTTTTCAACAGTGTAACAGTCCGGTGGTTTGCAGTTCGGGCACTTGTAGAACGCGGCGTCAGCATATCCGACACGGATTGTTATGCCCCGTCTCAACTCTTCAGAATGCCTTCCAGTCCAAACGTTAGTCAATGCCTCGACTAACGTACTCTTCCCATTATCTACATGGCCAAGAGTACCAATATTCACTTCGGGCTGTATTCGTGAGTGAGTTTCACTCATTCTTCTCTTGTCCTTCTAAGGCTGTTGAACGAGACAAATTGACAGATGGTGTAGATAAGAATACCGTGACAGGCCACAAAAATACGGCTGTTTTTGCGAAGCCCGGCGATAAGCTAGTGTCAATTACGTCTTCTCAACGTTTACAAACAGGTTTAAACGCTGGATTTGTTCGATGACTAGTGCACGGTCGAAATGCATGAGAGATAATGTTTCCGAAACCTCTCGAACAGCAAGAATCGTAGTGATTTCGATAGTATTGGCCCTTATCATTTCTCAGAGCATTTCAAGTCAAGCACTAGCGCAACCATATTACCCGTATGGGGGTGGATTCGTTGCCGGCTATGTACTCGGATTCAACGTGTACGATGAATTGATTCCAATTTCGTGGGCAACCATAACCGCGACAGTGGATTCTCAGGTAGTGGGACAGACAAGTTCTCTTGGAGGCGGGTACTTTGAGATTTTCTTGCCTGTCGGATTCTGCAATCTCACGGTGGAAGAGTATGGGTTCATTCCCAAGACTATGGGCATATTTGTCTCTTCAGGATCGTCAACAACGCTTCAATTCATTCTTGAACAAGGAGAGAGAGTCGATTCCTATGATGTGATCATTAATGTCGAAGGTTTCGGTTCTGGCTACTATACGAATCTAGAAATTGATGGTCAGTACAGCGGATTGCTATTCGGAGGTACTTCACGAACATTCGCATTCAAACTCGGTAGTATCCATCAGATTGAAGTCGACCCATACGTTAATGGATCCAGCAGTATCCGATACCACTCCACAAATGTGAATCGAACTGCAAATGACAGAAGCACCATCACCTTCACATACGAACCAGAGTACTATCTAGAATTCCGAAGTGAGGCAGTTGATTTTCCATCGATTGAGGGGTGGTACGAGAAAGGCGCTCTGGTAGAAACTCCAATCGCACCACTCCATGTGAATGGAACAGCGGGATCGAGGTACGTCTTTGAGTATTGGATAATCGACGGTATAGAAGCTGGCGACAACCCTGTTTCCGTAGCCATGGATAAACCTCACAACCTGTCAATTCAGTATCGCGTGCAATACTACGTAAGTGTAGACTCAAAGTATGGTAGCCCTGTTGGATCGGGATGGTATGACGCAGGTTCATCCGTTGAAATTTCGGTAACATCGCCCCAAGGCTTTGGGCTTCAAAAGGTCTTTGACCATTGGGAAGGAGATGAAGTTCCAGACTCTCCTACAGTGTCGATCTTGGCTAATTCTCCAAAGACTCTTGTTGCAGTCTGGCGTGAAGAATATACGCAGATCTACGTCGCATTGTTGGTTGTGATAGCAGCAGCCCTAGCGATTGGTTTGTTGGCATTAAGAAGAAAGACAAAGGCGAAGACTCAACCAGTGTCAGACCCAGGTACCACAGGCAACACGAGTTCAGAATAGACATTGTCGAAACCCATTCTGTGTCTAGGCATCGAATCGACCGCTCACACATTCGGGGCAAGCCTTGTCTCTAGCGATGGAAGGATACTATCGGACGTCAAAGACACATACGTGCCGGCTGTGGGGAAAGGGATACACCCTAGGGAAGCCGCGCAACATCATTCTCAAGTTTGTGCCAACATCATTCACAAATCATTCATAGAAGCTGGAAAACGTCCTCACCATATTGATGCGGTATCTTTGTCGCTCGGGCCAGGATTGGGCCCGGCATTGAGAACTGGTGCCACGGTCGCAAGAGGAATCGCAGCGATACTTAACAAGCCACTGATTCCTGTGCACCATGGAATAGGTCACATCGAGATAGCTGCGCTCACCACAGGACTGAAAGACCCACTTGTGTTGCTCGTTTCCGGAGGTCATACCGCGATAGCTGCATGTGCAAAGAAGAAATGGAGGATCTTCGGTGAAACCCAAGACATAACCATCGGAAACCTGTTTGACATGTTCTCAAGAGCAGCAAAACTCCCATCGCCCGGAGGCCCAAACGTCGAGAAGTATGCACAGAAAGGTTCCAAGTACGTAGATTTGCCATACACAGTCAAGGGAAATGATGTATCTTATTCCGGGCTTCTTACGGCATCAAAAAAGAAACTGGAAGAAAATGTTGCTATCGAAGACATATGTTTCTCACTTCAGGAGGTGGCATTCTCAATGTTGACAGAAGCCACAGAAAGAAGTCTAGCTCATACAGAAAAGAAAGAACTGCTACTGACAGGGGGAGTTGCGGCGAACACTCGTCTTCAAAAGATGATGCGCATAATAGCAGAAGAGCACAATGCAAAGTTCAGCGTTGTGGATCCAAAGTACAGCGGAGATTGCGGCGCCCAGATTGCTTGGACGGGAATCCTAGGGTATCGTTCTGGAGTACGAATCGAAGTAGAGAAGAGTTTTGTCAAACCAAGATGGCGACTTGACGAGGTTGAAGTGCCGTGGAGGAAATGATGACCGATGCCACTTCTGAGAAAAGGAGCAGAAGCAAACCTCTACTTAGAGGATTGGCATGGTTACAAAGTGGTTAAGAAGAGACGAGTCTGCAAAACATATCGACTGAAAGTCTTGGACGTAAAGCTCAGAAGCTACAGAACAATTCACGAGGCTCAGATAGTGCACGAAGCCAAACGTTCTGGGGTTCCAACTCCCACGATATACCTGGTCGATCCCAAAGAGTACACAATAATTATGGAATATGTCCCCGGAAAAAGGTTGAAGGAGGCACTTGAAGAAGCCTCAAGTGACTCTCGAGACAGACTATGTCAGATTTCAGGATCACAGATCGCGATGTTGCATCAGCAGAATATTATCCATGGAGATCTCACCACATCGAACATGATTCTCACAGATGAGGACAAGATATTCTTCATAGACTTTGGGCTCAGCTATTACTCCATAGAGTTGGAAGATTTTGGCGTCGACCTACACCTTATGAAGAGAGCCTTGAATAGCACACACTATCTTCACGCGGACAGATGCTTCGAACATGTTGTTCAAGGCTACAGTAGAATAGTAGGCGGCAAGAGAACCAAAGATGTTGTCCAGAAGATACGTGAGATTGAGCGAAGAGGAAGGTATTTCGCGGGGCGCTAAGGGAAGAACTCAATTTAAACCTGTCCAACCGCAATCGAGTTGCGCTAGACTGATACTGCATTTGGGGTGTGAATAGTTGAAGATCTTTTTTGCGACCACAAACAAAAACAAACTCGAAGAAGCAAGAAGAGTACTGGGCGATTTGAATCTCGAACTGGAAATGCTTCCTGAAAGAAAGCGTGAGATCCAATCTGACAGTCTTGAGGATATCGCCAAGATCGCGGCTCTTGATATTGCGAAGACACTCAGGATAGACGTAATTACAGAGGATTCCGGCCTTTTTGTCCCAGATTTAAAGGAGTTTCCAGGACCATACTCTTCCTATGTCTACAAAACGATCGGCTGCCGAGGGATATTAGATCTCATGAAAGATCGTGTTGATAGAAGGGCAGAGTTCAGGGCGGCGGTTGCATATTGCTCAGCGACATTGAATCCAGAATGTTTTCTTGGGGTTGTCAAAGGAACCCTCACAACAGAGACAAAAGGCCTCGAAGGATTTGGTTATGATCCAATCTTCATTCCAAATGAAGGTGACGGACGAACCTTCGCCGAGATGAATCTTCAAACAAAGAATCTCTACAGTCATAGAGGTCGAGCTTTCAGGAAGTTCGGAGAATGGATTAGAGATCGCTAAAGAAGCCTTAAATAACGCACTCATTCCTGATTAGAAGCCTACCCGAATTTGACTTCCAAAGTTTGGTGTGAATCTTTGGCGAGACTCTATGTTAGCAAACGAGGCAGATCAGGGTCGACGAGGCCCGTTAGCAAGAAGACTCCTGTCTGGTGCAAGTACCAGCCAGAAGAGGTCGAGGCACTAGTTACAAAGCTCGCTAAGGAAGACAACAGGCCAAGCATTATTGGAATCATCCTTAGGGACCGGTATGGGATACCCCTAGCTCGCCCATTGCTCGGAAAAAAGGTAACAAAAGTTCTCGAAACATCAGACTTTAAGTTGAAGATTCCGGAAGACTTGGACTCGCTCATAAAGAAAGCTGAAAAGATGACGAAACACTACGAGAAGAACAGAAAGGACTATGCAACCAAACGCGGTCTCAACCTCATTGAATCCAAAGTGCATAGGCTATCAAAGTATTACAAGTCCTGCAATCTCCTCTCTCCGGACTGGAATTATAAGTCAGTTGTTGCGTCTATCAAGTAGAAATGTCAGATACAGCCTTCCAGCCATTTCTCGACAAAATAAGGGAAGCACGAGACTTTATCCTAGACGAGACCAGGAAGGATTCTAGATTTCTAATAGTCACACATTTCGATGCCGATGGATTATCGGCGGGTGCAATAATCGCAAAGACATTGGTAAGACTTGGATCAACATTCCAGCTGAGAACAGCTAAACAACTTGACGAAGATATAGTCAAAAAGGCTCTTGAAATCGGCCCAGACGCCATAATCTTCTCGGAAATTGGAAGCGGCTATATTGACATCGTAAACAAGCATGTTACAAAACTGAAGTGTCTGGTTCTAGACCATCATAAGCCCATAGGGCAAGCATCATCGAACATAACCCACATCAACCCACATGAATACGGCATTGATGGTGCTAGAGACCTTGGTGGTTCAGGTGTGGTATACCTTGTGGCTAAAAGCGTCCACGATTTGAACGTGGATCTTTCGCCACTGGCTGTTGTAGGAGCGCTGGGCGATATGCAAGACAAGAATGAGAAGCGGACGCTTCGCGGAATGAACCAGCTGATCGTTGAAGACGCGGTCAGAAGCAATTTGATGAAGACAGATACTGACCTGATACTCTATGGGAGAGAGACCCGACCTATCCACAAAGCTCTAGCTTTCACAACTAATCCATTCCTTCCAGGCTTGTCAGGTGAAGAGGACAAGTGCCTTTCACTCTTGAAATCAGCTGGCATCTCAATTCAGAGCGAAGGCAGATGGAGAACCGTGGCAGATCTCTCACTGGAAGAGAAACAGAACCTGCTAACGAACGTTATCCAGCATATAGCATCGCTTGGGTTTCCAGGCGACGTTGCATTAAATCTCATCGGAACGAGCTACATACTGCTTCACGAGCAGAAATGGACGCAGCTAAGAGATGCCAGAGAGTTTGCTTCTCTTTTGAACGCATGCGGAAGAATGCGCAAGCCAGGAGTAGCTATTTCTATTTGCCTAGGGGATAGAGGATCAATCCTAGACGAAGTGCAGAAGCTTGTTGCTGAATACAGGCAAACTCTGGCAAAGTATGTCGAGTGGCTTTCACAGACACGAGAAAAGATAGTCGAGTTAAGGACGACTTACGTCGTTCACGGCGAAGGTATACTGGATGAAAACATGACGGGAGCAATATCATCGATGGTCTCATCGGCTGGCATACTAGGAACCGACAAAGCTCTTGTAGTGCTGGCCAGAACTTCAGATAACAAGATAAGAGTATCAGCAAGAGCGCCTAGAGCGCTCATAGACAAGAACGTGAATCTAGACTTGGCGATGCGACTATCCGCTGAGAGATCTTCGGGAATAGGAGGAGGGCACGATGTTGCGGCAGGAGCGCAAATACCCGCAGACAGACTCGAAGAGTTTCTTAGAAATGTTGATGAGACAATCCTCAATCAGATGAGTTCGACCAAGAGTTGAAAGCAATCATAAGGTTCGAGGCTGAGCAGGCAAAGAAGGCGCAATCACTAGTTCGTGCAACCGTTGCTGACAACAATTCGACGCCCAAATATCTTCGGATAAGATCCTCTGCAAGTGGAAGAATGGCGAAGTTTAGCATCAGAACATCAAGGTTGGATACGCTTGTTGCTACGGTTGATGACCTGCTTTCCTGTATTCAGGCTGCAGAGAAGTCCATAGAAGCAGTCCAGAAGTCTAAACTATCTTGAGCGAAACAGACCAAGTTGCGAGGACTATTTCGCGACGGGTTCAATCCGGTTTATTCCAGCATAAGGAATCAATGCTTCAGGAACGATCACAGCCCCGTCCCTTGTCTGATAGTTTTCCATGATGGCGACTAAGGTTCTTCCAATCGCCATAGCTGTACTATTCAACGTGTGAACGAACCTAGGTCTATCATTGGGGTTCTTTCTGAATCTTACATTGAGTCTCCTTGCTTGATAATCAGTGCAGTTGCTGCAAGAAACTATTTCTCTGTACTTCCCCTGCCCAGGTAACCAAACCTCGAGGTCGTATTTCTTGGCCGCGGTTACGCCTAGTTCTCCAGAACAGATATTCACAATCCTATAGTGCAGATTGAGTCGTTGATAGATTCGTTCGACTGTCTGAATCAACTTCTCATGTTCGTGCCAAGATTCCTCAGGCTTCACGAATTTGAACATCTCCACCTTCTCAAACTGGTGCACCCTGAAGATTCCTTTTGTGTCTCTTCCATGGGCCCCGGCTTCGGTCCTAAAGCAGGTTGAGACACCTGCATAATATAACGGCAAGCTAGACTCATCGAGTATCTCGTCCATATGCATTGCAGCTAGCGGCACTTCTGATGTTCCGACCAGACAAGAATCTTCACCCTTTATCCAATAGATGTCTTCTTCTCCCAAAGGGAGAAATCCTGCACCAAACATCGCCGCCTCTTTCACGAGGACAGGCGGAATCACCAAAGTGAACCCTTCGCTTCTTAGGATGTCCAAAACCATTCGGACTAGAGCAACCTCAAGAATCACTGCATCGTTCTTCAGATAGTAGAATCGCGCACCAGAGACTTTTGCTGCTCTTTCGATATCTATTAGGTTCAGTCTGAGCCCAATATCTATGTGATCACTTGGATTGAAATCGAACTTTGGTTTTTCTCCCCAAGTCCTCAGTTGGACATTATCATTTTCATCCTTGCCCACTGGGACAGTCTCATGCATGAAGTTGGGTAGTCGATGGAGAAGCCAGTTTGCTTTTTCATCGCTAGCTGTCATTTCGATCTCGAGTTCCTTGATCTTGCTCGGGATGGATTTTGCTTCCGCAATCTTGGCGGAAGCATCTTCGCCGCGTCTTTGAATCTCAGCTATTTCGTCCGTTACAACGTTTCTCAGATGTCGCAGCTTGTCAATTTGTACAATTAGCTCTCTTTTCTTGCGGTCATGATCAAGTATCTGGTCAATCCATGCCACTTTCTCCTGATCTCCCCTTTTCATGAGATCATTCTTTGCAAGCTGCGGAGTCTCTCTGATGATTTTGATGTCAAGCATCTTTCTGTGATCTCCATGTTGACTTGTCAGGCACGACTATTCCTATGTTCTCTGCCTGTTAGCCGTCATGTTCCATGTCCACTTAGTCTTAAATACTCTCATACCGAACCTCGCGACTCACAGAAGTGAACCTTATAATCATATGAAGTGGTCTAGTCTGAAAACATGGCAGATCTCGCGGGTTGGCTTCTCGGCCTTCTGAGAACAGTCGGAAACCCGTACGTGGGAGTCTTCTTGGTAAGCCTAGGAGGCAATGTGCTACCGTTCTTCCCGATTCCATATCTTATAGCGATATTCACGATAGCAATTGAGATGTCGAAGATCAACATCTTTTTGCTCACTTTTGTTAGCGCTCTTGGGGCTACCCTCGGGAAGTTCGTGGCTTACGGTGTGGGATTTGGAGGCAGACTGACTCTCGGGGAGAAGTACAAGAGAAGATTCAATGCCCTTCGAATAGCGTTGGGAGGCAGTCCCTTCGTAGCCGCTCTTGTTTTTGCTGCGGCTCCCCTCCCCGACGACTTGATAATGATCCCTCTGGGAATGATCAAATATAGTCCGATCAAAACCTTTCTTGCCGTTCTTATCGGAAAGTTCATCTTGACTTTTGCAATAGTGTGGTCTGCTAGATTCTCACGGCAGACAATTGCGTGGCTTATTGGTCCCGAGAACCAGATGATCTGGGTTGTTTCCATAGTCGTTGTAGTTGTTCTAACAGTGATCATGATAAAGGTCGACTGGGAAAAGATCATAACGAGAAGAGCCCTCGAAAAGCTTGAGATGAGCAAACCTCATTCGGAATGAAATCTTGCTATCATTTGCAGTGGGAAGATCCAAGCAATAGATATAAGAGACAAGATTGTCTGTCATGCGTGTCATCTGGCGGAGGACTAAAGCAAAAGTCTGAACCTCGGCCAGGTAATGTCAGTCCTACAAATATTGGAGAACTGAAGTGAGATCGGAAATGTCAAAGGCGACCAAGAAAGTACGTGACAAATGGCGAGCAAAAGAGTGGTATGCGATATTCACTCCATCATATTTTGGTGAACAGAACGTTGCCAATATTCCAACTTCAGACATATCCAATCTGATGGGCAGAGTGATCGAGAACACGCTTTATGATGTTACCGGAGACTTTTCTCACCAATCCACGAAGCTTCGTTTCTTGGTAGTGAACGTTAAGGGCGATAGGGCTGACACGATAATGAAAGGACATGAGTATTCACCAGACTACCTAAGAAGTCTGGTCAGGAGAGGGAGCAGCAGAATTGATGGCATATTCAAAGCAACCTCCAAGGATGGCTACACTACGAGAATATCGGTTGTGGCATTTGCCCGTGGAAGGGTTAAGATGACTCAAGAGCACATGATTAGAGAGTTAATGAAAAACATCATTGATGAGAAAGCTAGAACCCTAGCATACGATCAACTCGCACACGAGATGGTTCTTGGCAAGATAGGCTCAGATATCTACAACGCCGCAAAGAAGATAGTGCCCTTAAGACACGTGGGAGTTAGAAAATCGAAAGTGCTTGTTATTCCCCCAGGTGTAATCGAGAAACTTGGTGAAAGGGTAGAGTCACCAAAACCTGAAGAAAAGATCGTCGCGGAATAGAAACACTGGGCCACATCATCCAATTTCAGGCCCAACATTCGAGTCTGCGATTCATGAGAGCTAGTTAGGAGCCACTGACTTGGATTCCCACATCTGATTGATATTCTGAATCATGCATTATTCCATTTGTAAACTCGGGACCAATGGTAGGTGGGGAGATTTGCCGAGACTGTTTGGAACATCAGGGGTCAGAGGGGTGATCAATGCCGAAGTGACCCCGAAACTCGCATCTAAACTTGGTTTGGCTGTCTCGCGTCTGGTTGGTGGAAAGAAAATTGCAGTCGCTCGAGACACGCGAAGATCTGGAATAATGCTTCTTTCGGGTTTGTTGTCAGGAATAATGGCTGGCGGCTCAGACGCAGTCAATCTGGGAATTGTCCCAACACCTGTTCTCGCGTTCTTGACGCGTGCTCTTGGTCTTGATGCTGGTGCAATGATCACGGCAAGTCACAACCCGCCAGAGTATAACGGCATGAAACTCTTTGATGAAGCAGGCATGGCGTATGGACCTGTTCAGCAGTCAAAGATGGAAGAAACCGTTGAAAGTGGATGGAAAGGTGTGGCTGGTTGGAATCAGGTCGGGGGTATTGTAGAGGCCGATGAAACAGGCCGCTACATAGAAATGATTTGCGGTAAAGTCCAACTTACAAAGAATTGGAATATTGTGGTAGATCTTGGTTGTGGAGCAGCATGTTTTCTCGCACCTGAATTGCTTCGACTTCTTGGGTGTCATGTAACGTCCTTGAACTCGCAGCCTGACGGTTTCTTTCCTGGCAGAACGCCAGAACCTTCTCCGGAGGCTCTAGCACCACTTTCCATGTTAGTCAAGGCTAAGGGTGCCGACATTGGAATCGCGTATGACGGAGATGCTGACAGGGTGTCTTTTGTAGATGAAAGAGGTTCCTTCGCGTCCTTCGATCGTTCCCTAGCCGCGATGGCCTCTTATTCCCTGAGAAGAAGTGGTGGGGGAACTATTGTGACACCGATCGATGCTTCCATGAGCATGGATGATATTGCCGCTAGAGAAAACGGCAAGGTGGTAAGAACTCCTGTTGGTGATGTTCAGGTCGCTCGAGCGATTAAGGAAAGAGGCGCGATATTTGGAGGAGAGCCCTGTGGTGCGTGGATATTCCCGGAGTTTCACATGTGTCCTGACGGAATACTCTCGAGTATCATGTTCCTTGATGCGATTGAGACAGAGAACGTGTCGGCTTCAACATTCCTGTCCAGAGTTCCAGACTACCCTGTCCTAAGGAGTAAAGTCAACTGTCCATCAAATGACACATCCTGCATTATGTCCAGGCTGAAGGAGAGACTTGCTCCACGATTTCGAGAAAAAGTTGATGTCTTGACTCTTGACGGGATCAAGGTCTTCACAAGTGACTGGTGGCTCCTGGTCAGATCAAGCGGAACCGAGCCCACGATCAGGATTACTGCGGAAGCCAAGACTCAAAAGAAAGCAGAGGACCTGCTAGAACTAGGGCTATCTGAAGTTTCGAACACAGTGAGGGAGATCTGTAATTGAGGGCTGTGGTGCTAGCTGCAGGTCAGGGAGTCAGACTTTGGCCTCTCACCGAGAACAGACCCAAACCCATGATACCCATTGCTGGAAGACCAATCATATCCTACGTTACGGAATCGCTGAGGAAAAATGGAGTCACGGACATTCTTGTTGTTGTAGGGTACAAGAAAGAAGTCGTACAGAGTTATCTTGAAGATGGGAAACGGTTCAATCTACACATTGAGTATGTGGTTCAACCCAAAGTAGCCGGGACGGCTGATGCAGTAAAACTCGCAGAAGACTATGTTGGGAATGAACCGTTCATAGCCGTATATGGGGACCAATTGATCTCTCCCAAGTCAGTGGAGAATGTCTTGTCAACTCATCAGGCATCTCTTCATGATATTGTCATGGGTGTCGTACCAGTCAACAGACCGGAGCACTACGGTGCTGTCTGGGTCGAAGGATCTAACGTGAAGAGAATAGTCGAGAAACCACATGCGGGAGACAATGCAGAAGGCTTGGTCAACGCGGGATTGTATGTGCTTAATCATGAGATATTCTCGGCAGCACGCAAGACGCGAAAGTCAAAGAGAGGCGAATTTGAATTGACAGACTCCCTTCAGTCGCTGGTTGCTCAAGGAGTCCAAATCAAAGCAGCACTTCTTGACGCCGAATCCTGGATTGATATTGGTCGACCATGGAATGTTCTTGAAGCCAATGAGCGAATTCTGAAATTGTGTCAAAATGACGTCCAAGGGACGGTTGAGAAAGGCGCTGAAATAACGCCTCCGGTAATCATTCGTGAAGGTGCAAGAGTCAGAAGTGGGGCCGTGTTGATTGGGCCTGTCCTTGTGGGCGAAAGAAGCGAGATCGGACCTTACTGCAGGATCAGACCGTTCACAACCATCGGAACAGACGTGAAGATCGGTCCAAACTGCGACATTAAGAACAGCGTACTCATGGACGGTTGTAAGGTGCCACATCTCAGCTATGTGGGCGACAGCGTGATCGGAGAAAAATGTAATCTTGGTGCAGGTACCAATGTCGCCAATCTGAGATTTGATGATGCCACAGTGGAGACCCCAATACGTGGCAAAATGGTTGACAGTGAAAGGCGGAAGTTGGGAGTGATTCTGGGGGACGACGTCAGAACAGGGGTGAATTCGAGCCTGATGCCTGGAGTGAAGGTTGGTTCTCGAACTTGGATTGGTGCAGGCGTCGTATTAGATGGAGATGTACCCTCGGATACGACTGTTCTATTGAGACAACAACTGATTAAGAAAAGGAAAAAGAAAGAACGAAAAGCGTCAACCTCGAGCAGGACAATAACTTGACAGAAATCGATACAAGCGAATTCAAACGTCGCTTTCCCAACTTGGCAAAAGAGATAGAGCTAGGCAGCGGAACCTTTGATCTCGGGGGTGTAGACGGAGCAGACATCTTCAGGAAAGCGCGAGATTCATTCGCAGGATATATGCCAACGACCATTGACTACCTCAGACGATGCGACGACGAGAAACAAGCAGAGGAAACCATAGACTACCTAGAAAAAAAGGCAGAGATCACCGGCGAAGAGGCTGGTCAACTTAGAAAGAAGTTGAAAGAACAGGGTCTCAGAAGCTTTGGCACAAGGAAAGAGAATGATTACTATCTCAAGAAATCCGGACACGGTTAGCCCCTCTTCTTCGCGCTGACTATTGAAAGGACATCACCATCTTTCACGATGTAGTCTTCACCTACTCTCATCTTCGACTTGGCCTCAATAGCGTAGATAAATCCTTCACCCAAGTCTGAATGGATAATTGATGCAAATTCCTTTGCAGTGGTACCATCTGGCACAAGATATGCGTCGGGGAGAACTCGTCCCAAGTGATCGGTCAGTTTCTCAGGATCTTCGACGGGGTACACGGTGACCATCTTAAGGAGTCTGAAGTAGGCCGTGTTTATTGTTTCTTGGACCCCCGTGGATGACCATCTTGTCAATATCTTTTCTCCAATCGTCTCAAGGGCACGTTTCTGTTCTTCTTTCAAACCCTCTGGTTTCAAGATGTTGAAGCTGGAAGAACCCGGTGTGTAGTTGGTGAAACCTTTCTCGCTAGATCTTCGAAGGGCGAGTTCAGCTTCGGCGCAGCACGGAATCACATTGTAGCCAAGCGTCTTGAGGCGTTCAACGTTCTCCTCAGCGGTCGGCAAATCAATTTTGTTCGCGGCCAATATCATAGGTTTCGACAGAGATCTTAGCTCATGTATAAAACGACGAAGATCATCTTTTTTCCATTTCAGTGGTTCATCTGCATCGAGACTCAACCTCTTGAGGGCTTCAAGCAGATGACTCTTGTTTATCGCAAGTCCACTCAACCTCTTTTCCAGTGCAGGTACAAGGCTGTCTCCTGAGGATTCTATTTTTCTGGCAATTTTCTCCCAGTCCTTACTGACTATCTGAAGCAACCACATATCGATTTCTTCTTCAAGGAATTTCACATCGTCGATGGGGTCACGCGTTCCCGGCGTGCAGACTTTTCCCTCGCTGTCAGTTGCCCCTGCCGCGTCAACTACGTGAATCAGAGCGTCGGCTGTGCGAATTTCATCAAGGAACTGGTTTCCGAGACCCTTTCCAGACCAAGCGCCGGGAACAAGTCCAGCGACATCAATCATTTCCACTGGTATCAGACGAACACCGTCAACACAAGCTGAGTTGGCAGGTTGATCTTTCACGCCAAACTCTTTGCATACGCATGGTTTTCTAACGTATCCAACGCCACGGTTCGGTTTTATGGTGGTGAACGGATAGTTTGCTATCGGCACTGATACGAGGGTTGCCGCGGAGAAGAACGTGGATTTTCCAACGTTTGCCTTTCCTACAACGCCAACCATGTAGCCCATTCGTAACTCATAGATACTTTGAGATGATAGTAGATATTTCTATCGTCTCATAGTATTCGGGTTCCAGATGATGATGCAGAGGTCAGCCGTATGTTTCTTTCCAGCTCTTGAAGATGTAGAATACTGTTGTTGCCTTGACTCAGCGTGTCACGTGACACAAGGCATCTGTACATTTAGTCGTCGAGTCTTGACCTCCATCATCGAACGAACGCGTTTGATCCATCCTGTGTGTTTTCTCTGATTCGCTTTGGAGCCGGTGCCTGGTCGTGTTATATGCTCTCGACGCATATGGGAATAGGACCGCATGGCCTCTAGATTCTAGTTTCATATATCATGCGAGCCTCGTAGAGGTCGCAGTGGGCACAAACCGCATCACAAGCCTCAACATACCAGTGTCCCTTCCCCAGCCTCGAAAACTTGGCGATTCCACGAAGCCTTTTCATCCATCCTGGAGCCGTACAAGAAAAGATTCGTTAAGCTGGAAACAGAGGTAACGAAAACTTGGTCGCTAGTTCTAACTAAAAGTCCTGTAAGATTGAATTAGATCCTTGAAAGAAAGGTGTTCGATGGGTTCAAATATAGACGCAAGCACTTTGATGTCAAGTCATGCTGAATGACGGATGATTGGACGCAAAAGGATGGCTCCCAAGCATAAAACTTGTGAATATGGCTATCCATATGCACAGAAGCTTATGAGAACGGTCCTTTGCATGGCCTACTCTAAGAACTGATCGAGCAGTGAAAAAGTGTTCAACGTAGCAATCTCGAGTTATGCGCTTCGCAAAATCGAGGAGCATACGAACAAGCCATACGAGCAAATAGGGTTCCTAGTAGGAGAGCTGGGTCAAGAAGGTCTTGTGATAAGAAACGCGATTTGTGGAGAAGGCGACGCTAACGGCTGCTGCTCTATCATCTCGGCCGAATGCTTAGCAAAGATCGCCGACGAGATCGTCAGTGGAAGAACAAACGGTAGAATTGTCGGCTGGTACCATTCTCACATTGGTGCAGGTGTGTTTATGTCTGAGACAGACGTCCAGACACAGTTGAGACTTCAACAGTTTTCTCCCTACGTGGTTGCCCTTGTCATAGACACGGTGGCCCGAGAGTTTGGAGTGTTCAGCTACGAACCTGCTCAGGGTCTAGTTCAGATTCCTGAAGAACACATTCGAGTAATATGAAACGTCTAGGAAAATATTGCGGGTTGCCTAGATCTTCGCAGGCAGAGTGAGGTCTCTGTCGCTCCGAACGCCTGGGTGATCTGGATCAACCATCACTACCTCAAACCACTTGTGTTTTCCATCTTCCCAAGTCCAGTATGAGTTCAACGGAAGCATGTTGGGGTATCTCTTTGCCGCTCTCTCTTGAGCAATCTGCTTCAAGCTTTTGCCACGAGTGAACTTCTTTACTCCGAGTGATTTCTGTCTTCTTCCAGAAGCGGGTCTTATCTTCCTCGCTCCGCCTTTTCTCAACCTGACGCGGACAACTATGAACCCCTGTTTCGCCTTATACCCAAAACGTCTAGCCCTATCAATCCGTGTAGGAGCGTCTATTCGAGATATTGCAGGTTCCTTTCTCCAACGTTCAGCCACTTGCCTCATCATGTCCCTAACGTAGGACTTCCTGGGGTTCTTCCAAGCCTTCGAGATGTATTTGTAGGCGGACATGTCCAATCTAATCCTGTTGGTTATTGGATAATGGTGTTGGATCGAGTTTCGCTACTCATGACTTCTGATGCTCATAAATCTTGCCTAAAGCTCTTAGTTCTTCGAAACAGTCTGATCAGAAGACACGGATCAGACTGTTTAGGCAAGATTGGAAGAACTGTTTATCATGATTGTGGGGCAGACTTGCTGCGAAAGGTTCAAGAAGACTGCGCCTTGAATCACACTTGGAGAAAGATTGGGGATGCCAACTACCTGCGTATCATCACGGGTGA
>Ga0209253_10002812_pt1 | contig 15396 bp, 15 predicted proteins | sample FrelakmetBRP12BR_FD_187145 | JGI IMG/M metagenome (GOLD analysis project Ga0209253, IMG submission 187145) | Freshwater lake sediment microbial communities from the University of Notre Dame, USA, for methane emissions studies - BRP12 BR (SPAdes)... | ecosystem: Environmental > Aquatic >...
ATTCTGGACTGAACTTCCGTCTTTCTACCATACTGGACCTCTTTCCTGAAGTGTACCCTACCCCTTAGGGGTGTGTCCAGTTTTACCGATCCACTACAGTTGGGCTTGTCATAACGAATCGGTGAGTAATTACATAAGCATGCCCCCTCTTCTACATAGCGAACGTTTCTTGTGAGCTATGTAGGAGAGGGCTTGGTTGGGGTCGCACCTTACCAATTCAATAAATTATGGGATCAGATTCATTCCTCTTCGATTTTTTCAAAAACGAATACCGTTTCAATATTCTTCTGAAGATGAATTGAATGCAATTGTTTTTTTCCGATTCAATTCCCTGGGCGCTCAAGTCGAATCATCCATTGCTCACGGCCGAAAATCTGAATGTATACAGATGCACCGGTATGCCCCTCATTTTTTCCCCCTTACCTGGGTTACAATAGACCATCCAAAGGCAAGTGAATCATGCTTGGTTTTGCTAAAACCTAAAACGGAGCTGGATATGTCTGATTGGTCTGATGGTTATGCGATCGCAAACGGCATCAAAATTCATTATTATCGTACCGGTGGGAATAAACCTCAGGTGGTTATCAACCACGGCGCCGGGGATGATGGGCTCTGTTGGACACGCGTTGCCATGGAGTTGGAAAAGGATTACGACCTGATCCTGCCGGATGCGCGTGGGCATGGGGAATCAACCTCCGGTAAAAAGGATTATTCCACCCGATCGCGTGTGGCAGACCTGGCAGGTTTACTTCACGCCTTGAAGCTGGACCGTCCAGTCGTTGGAGGTCATTCCATGGGTGCTGAAACTTCCTTGCACCTGGCAGCGGAATATCCCGACCTGGCGCGTGGCATCTTTTTAGAAGACCCGCCCATCATTCTTCCCGGGGAAATCATGGGCAATGCAGAGCAATCTGTGAAAATGGAAGACATCGGTAAAATGATGGCCCGGTTTATGCGCATGTTCAAGCTCATGCCGCGCTTCATCGGACGCCGCATGGCTCGCAAAGCCTCACCCACTTACCCGGATACCGAGATTATCCCCTGGGTCAACTCTAAAAAGCGGGTCAGCACTGACTTCTTGAATTTCATGGCTTCCATGAGGATGCATACCTCAGATCCTTTCGAGGCTTTCCGCCAGGTCACCGTCCCAGCCCTATTATTCATCGGTGACAGAGAAAAAATGTCCATCGTCTCACAGGAAGCTGCCCAGAAAGCGGTTGAAGTGAATCCCACAATACAGGTGGTTCACCTCGCAGGTGCAAGCCACGATATACGCCGTACCCGCTTTGATGGCTATATGCCAGCTTTAAAGAAATTCCTGGTCGAAGCATATCTTTCCTGAAATTCAAGCGTCCGAACGGGATAATTGGGTCATCCATGTAACCTGTGACTTGATAATTGAAAACCTTATCGAAACACCTGATCGGCGTTTTTGCCTGTATACCGCCCCACCCCAATTTTTTTATTTTCCCTTACTTGGGTTACAATACACCATTCAAAAACAAATCCCTTGTGGTGAGGAGCATTAAGTAATGGAATTTTCTGAGGTTATCAAGAACCGGCATATGATCCGTACCTATACAGACCAGCCAGTCGAACCGGAGAAGCTGCAGCAGATCCTTGAGACCTCCAACCTGGCTCCCTCCGCTGGCAACCTGCAGGCTTACGAAATCTACGTGGTCACCGACTTTAAAAAGCGGGACGGGCTTTCCTGTGCCGCCTTGGCCCAGGATTACATTGCCAAAGCACCCGTGGCACTGGTCTTCTGCACCCACCCCGAGCTGACCGAGGGGAAATATACTGAACGCGGTACCCGCCTATACACCGTGCAGGATGCCACAATTGCCTGCACCTTTGCCATGCTGGCTGCCACGAACCTTGGATTGGGCTGCGTCTGGGTGGGTACTTTCGATGAAAAAGTAGTGCGCATGATCATCGGCGCACCTGAACGCCAGGTGCCGGTGGTCATCCTGTCCATCGGTTACCCGGGTGAATTCCCTGACCAGCACCCCCGCCGCCCGCTGGAACAGCTGGTTCATTGGGTGAAGTAGAATAGATTATAGAGCACCATCAAGATTACCAGGGAATCTCAGTAGGGGCGGGTCTAAGACCCGCCCCTACGTACACTCAAACAAAGAAATTGCACAAACCTATTTATATGGCACTATTGTCAGCACCGCTGCCCCGTCGAGCCTGCCGCTGCGCAGGTCGTCCAATGCCTGGTTGGCATCTTCGAGCTTATAGGGAGTGACCACAGTCTTCACCGGCACTTTGGGGGCAATCTCCAGGAATTCCTCCCCATCCTGTCGGGTGAGGTTCGCCACCGATCGGATGATGCGCTCCTCCCAAAGCAGGTGGTATGGGAAGGATGGAATATCCGTCATGTGGATGCCGCCGCTCACCACCACCCCTCCCTTGGCTACCGCTTTCAAGGCCGTCACCATCAGCGCACCAATGGGCGCCAATACAAGGGCTGCATCCAGCTCTTCGGGGGCCGTTTCATCCGAGCCACCCACCCAATAGACACCCAGCCGGCGGGCAAATTCCTGCGTGGCGGTATCCCCCGGACGGGTGAAGGCAAACACCCGCTTCCCCTGGTGATTAGCCACTTGGGCAATGATATGCCCGGCTGCACCAAAGCCATAGATTCCGAGTCGCTCCACATGTTCCCCCGCCAGGCGGTAGGTGCGGTAGCCAATCAGCCCCGCACACAGCAGCGGTGCAGCTTCTATATCGCTATAAGCATCGGATAACGGGAAGCAGTAGCGCTGGTCTGCCACAGCATATTCCGCATACCCACCATCCACGGTGTAGCCGGTGAATTCAGGATTGTCGCATAGGTTTTCCTGCCCGCGCTGGCAGTAGCGGCAATTGCCATCCGTGTAACCCAGCCAGGGCACTCCGATGCGCTGGCCTTGAGTGAAGCGGTCCACTTCCTCACCCAGCTGGACGACCGTGCCAACCATTTGATGCCCCAGGATAAGCGGTAGCTTGGGTTCGGCCAGGTCGCCATCCAACACGTGCAGGTCGGTACGGCATACCCCGCAAGTACTCACTTTGATCAGCACCTGGCCTGGTCCGGGCTTTGGAACAGGAACTTCCACCAGCTTTAATGGCTGGTGCTGGGTTTCAAGCAGCATGGCGCGCATCTTCACGGGGATGTTCATGGATTCACCTGGCATTCAGGGCACAGGTAGCAAGCCCCACCAAGATATGCTATCTTCTGGATGGGTGTTCCGCAATCCGGGCAAGGTTTTCCAACCGACTGGCTACTCATCAAACGGCGATAACCACCTGGGTGATCAAACAGGTCACGCTCATCCTCCCGCCCACCCAGCTTGATCGCCTCCGCCATTATTAGCTGGATAGCCTGGTACAGCCGCTTGCGCTCATCAGCAGTGAGTGAAGGTATCTTGCGCGCTGGATGGATCTTGGCCGTGAACAGGATATCTTGCAGGTAGCTGTTGCCAATCCCGTTGACGTGTTTGCTGGTGACCAAGAAACCTTTAATTCCTTTTTTGGTTTTATCGGGGTATTCCTCCAACAGCTTGTTGAAGCGTTCAGGGGTGAACCCATCCGAGAGGGGTGGAACACCAACCATGGCATAAGCGTCTTGGTGCACTTCCGACTCTTCCAATAACTTGACAAAGCCCCACATTTGCAGGGTGTAGGTCATGACAGCGCCATCCCCGAAATCCCAACGCAGGTGGTACTTGGCGGGTAAAGGTTGACCCTGTGGATGGTAGAGGATGCGCCCACCCAGCTCGCCGAACCACATAACGTGTTCCTTGCCCACATCCAAGAAAATTGAACGCCCATAGCTGCTGGCTCCAGTGATCTGCCTACCAGAAAGACTGGTATCGTATTCTTCTGCTGTTCTACTCAGCCACAGGAATTTGTGCACCAGCGCACCACGGGAGAAGTGTTGAATGGTCTTGCCGGTCAGGGCGGCCTGCATCTGTTGAGCGATCGTTACGGCCTCAGGCATCTCGATCATGGCTGTCTCCTCTCGTATCCATCCTAGTGCTTTAAATATCTATTTTGCCGTCACGCTCAGCTTGCCAACCTGGATATAAGGCATCAGACCGGCAAACCATGCCCATGGTCCGCTCACCCACTCGCGCTCCTTGCTGATGGCGGTAATATCCTTGAGTGCATCAAAGGCATTACCGGCCAGCATGACATCTTTGACCCGCCCAACCAGCTTGCCATTCTCAATTTTGTAGCCCAAGAACACATTGACCGAGAACTCTCCGTTGATAGGGTTGCCCTGCCCTAATCCCAGGAAATCATTCACCAGCAGTCCCTGGGTGGTGTTGCGCAGCATGGTTTCGTAAGGTACATTGCCAGGATTGATCACCAGGTTGGTCAGGTTGCGGGTGGAGCCGTGCCCGGTGGGTTTTACCCCAGCCCGCCCGGCTGTGTCCAGGTCATAGATGAAGTTACGAAGCACGCCTTTTTCAATCAGTGGCGTGACCTTGCGGGCTACACCCTCATTGTCGAAAGCGCTGGTGCGTGGCCCATATTCTATAAATGGATCATCCAGAATAGTCAGGCTTGGGCTGGCGATTTGCTGACCAAGCTTGTCTCCCAATGGGGAGGCACCGAGGTATACGCTCTTCCCATCCACAGCCAGCCCCAGGGAGAGCAGCAGGGCGATCAAGCCACGCGGGGTGAATATGACAGGCATCTCGCCCGACTCGATTGGGGCGATCTGCTCAGCCATGCGGAAATATTCGATCACCTGCGTGGCAATCTCCTCGGTGTCTACAAGGCGCTTCTTTTGCCCCACGCTGTGCCCGGCAAATAGGATATCTGTGCCCCGCACCAGCTGCCCACCTGTACCCACATTAAACTCAGTATGGTCAGCAGAATAATCTACTCCTCGCGAGTTGGCGTATTCCACTTTATACACCGTTTTGTTGACCGATGCGCCAGCCAGGATTTCGGGATTATAGGTTTTTACCATGTCCATCATCTGCTTTCCCATGCGGATCATTTCTGGTTTTTCAAGTGGTAGCAGAGTGGGGTCAAAGATTTTCACGGGTTCCAGGGACTGAGCATCAGGCATCTCAAAGTGTGCCTGGCTGCCAAATTCAGCTGCTTCAAGTGCGCGGCTCACAACACCTTCAATGTCCTGAGGATCAGTGGTACTTGAAACACCCACTTTCCCATCGACGATGACCTTGATATCGATTTGGGTTCGCTGGGATGTCTCGGCTGACTTAAGCCTGTCATTCTCAAAATCCACCGCACTGGTTTCCTGGGTCAGCATAATCGCCTGGACAGCCTGTGCTCTTTGTAGAGCTATTTTGACAATTTGCTGAACGATCATTGTTGACCTCCTACCACACAATTCTGAATGCGAATGTGGGGACCGCCAATTCCCACCCGCAGAGGTTGCTGGTCATTTTTACCGCACCCACCAGGACCATTGGGCTGCCATTCAAGGTCATTCCCAATCTGGTCAATATTCATCAGGGTTTCAAACACATTGCCGGTGAGCACCACATCGCGTACCAGCTCGGCAATCTGCCCATCGCGAATCATGTAACCATAAGCAGCGCTGAAGGTAAACATCTCCATGGCGGTTTCGCCCCCGATGGCTCTATGGGCATATACCCCTAGCTTGATACCTTTGATCATGTCTTCAAATGCCACCTTTCCCTGGTCAATGTAGGTGTTGGTCATGCGCACGATGGGTGGGTGCTGGAAATGTACCGCGCGTGCGTTGCCTGTCACAAGCTCACCCATTTTAGCAGCGGTTACACGCGAATGCAGCCGCCCAACAAGAATGCCATCCTTAATCAGGTAATTCTTGCGAGTCGGTACCCCTTCGTAATCATAGCGATGGGTTCCCAGCCCATCGAGCAGAGAGCCATCATCGATGATGTTCAGCCCTTCCACGCCGAAACGCTTACCCAGCTGCATAAGCTCTTGCATGCGGGGGTTCTCGTAGACAAAATCCGACTCGCTTAAGTGACCGAAAGCTTCATGGGTAAATACACCGGTCAGTAGTTGGTCAGTGATGACGGTGTATTTGCCTCCATTCACAGGTGGAGCTGCCAACAGCTCAACTGCTTTCTGGGCAGCGTTTCTGGCTTTGTCTTGGAAACCTTCAACACTTTGGTAGCCGTCGATTCCACCGCCAGTTTCGAAACCATTTTGGACGATGTCCCCCTCACGCGCAATAGCTGCTGTCATCAGGTTGACATCCGGGACCTCTTCCTCGATGTATGTGCCCTCTGAACTGGCAAACCAGATCTGCTTGAAGTTGTCGCTGTAGCGCACTGAGCTGGTCTGGATGCTTTTGTGATGCCCCAGGATGATTTTATTGTATTCTTCGGTAAGGGCTTTTTTCTCAGCCAGAGGTATCTGCCGGAAGTCTTTAACCAACTTCGCCTTGACCACATCCACAACAGGCTCGCTGGGGGCAAAATAAGTGGTATCACTTCCAATCAATTTAGCAGTTTGACAGGCTTCGCGCACCCTTTTGGGTAGGTCTGCCAGGTCGTTAAAGGTGGCATAACCCCATCCACCCTTGTATAGTGCACGTACGATCCCACCCACCGCGCGTGCTGAACCAATCGTGTCCAGGTCAGGACCTCGGAAATTGACCCAGGCATTCGTCTTGTCTTCAAGTCGAATATCAGCATATTCGACATCCTGCGCTTTTAGTGCTTCACTCAAACGATCTCGCATGTCAACCTCTCCTCATCAGGATCTTGGATATCTTCATAATCATGTACAGCAATAAGCTTAATTGTATGCCAGCTTTCAATTTATGATTTCTTCCTTTTATCAGGAAATTCCCAGAAATATTACCTTTGAAATGACTTGCTGGTTCGAATCGGTCAGTTGTTCTTTTCGATGGCTAAGCGATGCTCGCGGTAATGTTCACAGGTGTTCCCCCGGATGAGCCTCAGCAGGGTGAGGTTATCATCCGGAAAGTCATAGGAATAAGGTTGGGTAAGCTGGGTATCACTTAGCGCTTCAAGGACAGTTATCACACCCCGGTAAAGGCTCCGAAACTCGAGGAACACCGAGGAGAGCGACCGACCCTTGTTATCAGCATATACCTGTGCATTGAAGCGGTGGACATCATCCCAGGATGCCATCGCGGGATACTGGGGGGGCTCTCCGGTCATCACCATCCCCAGCCGGTCGAGCAGGTATTTCTCCCAGGTGGAGATATGGCACAGGATATCCTTGACCGACCATTCACCTTCCACGCCGGGAGCGACCATATCCGCTTCGCTCAAGCCGGCGCAAATGCGTTCGATGCTGATCCATTCCTTGTCTATTTCAGCCAGTAATTCGGATTTGATAGATGGGACATTCATATAATCCTCCGATACTCATCTGCATTCTCGTGGGTAATTTATATACGTAAACTTTAACGGACAATGGTGGAGCCAGAGGAGCCATCTGGACGGGCAGAAACAATCTGCCCAGCTTTCTCAAGGGTGCCCTCGTAACTCAGCTCTCCAGCATGAACAACCCAACCACTCAGAACCATGGGCAGCGGGCCGTCTGCTGCCAGCCATTCTCCGTTGTACTTGCGCGCAAGGTGGACATGCGTCCCAGTCGCTTGACCACCCTCACAGGATGGGTGTCCCAGAGGTGTGTTGGTCTGCACCCATGTACCAGCAGGTATCCGATCTTCTCCTGCAACATGCATATACACAAGCACCCAACCGGTGTGCTCAAGGCCATCACCATCCAGGTCAATGGCAACCACCCCACGCTCGGAACGCACCACTATCCCTGGCGCTGAGGCAGTTACCCAGGCAGTTGAGATTGCGCAAGCTGGCTCGCCAGTGATCGGGGCAAAATCCAGCGCACCGCGAGGTGTGCCGGTCCTCCAGGCAATGTGCGGCCCGCTGGTCAGGCTCCATCGTTCACCTGGGGTAAAAGGAAGCTCGAGGGTGGGCTGTACCAGGTCGGGCGGGAAAAGCGGCTCAACCGTAGAGGCTGCCAACCAGGGGTCTCCAAACATAACTTCATATAATGCCAGGAAACCCCGCGGACCATGGAGGGCTTCCAACCAATCCTCTTGCTGGCGGAAGAACTTGGAGGTTAGTGTCTGCAAGGCAACAGAACCAGCGTTCAAGCCCGGGCTGATCCGTACATGGGTGTAGTCGGGGAAGATCAGATCCGTCAAACTGCCTTGCCGCCAACCGTAATAGCCAATATTAAGCTCTTTGGCGACCAGGGCAAGCTCCAGGTACAAGCCATGGTAATCAGGTACGTAAAATCCAATGGGGTATTTCACCTGGTCGGGGTTGAACGGTTGGCCGCGCACCCATCCAGAGCGAAATTCCAGGAATGCCAGCAGTACCTTGGGGTTGATCGAGGATTCCAAGGCTACCCTGCGAATGATCTCAGACCCGGTCAGCCATTCACCTGCCTCTACCTCTTCCCGATAAGTGGATAGATATCCACCAGCCTGGGTGATATAGTCGTTCATCTGAAAATTTGTAGCTTCCGGGGAATAAATGATGGCGCTATCCGGCAACAAGGCGCTGGGGTAAGCTGTTTCACCCAGCAGGTTGGGGATGGTGAGTTGCTGCCCGGTTGGCAACAGCCCTGTGACCGGTTGAGCGGGGATGATCTGGTCGGGGTTGACACCAAAACGAGCTGCCAGGGCAGAGAGGATATCCCCCGAAAGGGTCCAATAGGTGAATGGCGGGAAAACGGTTTCTGGGTCGGGTGTGAGCCATTCACCCGGTGGACTTGATGCAGGTGTGGCAGTTTGCATACCCAAAAAAGGGGAAGGAGACTGAACAGGTGCTATCGATGCAGTCGAAGCAGAAATAGGTTCTGTATCGCCGGTGGGGAAAGGCAGGTCGGGTGTAGTGGGCTGAGGTTGGCTGATAGGGAAAGTCAACCTGCTATGCTGTCGTGGAGGCAGGTTACAAGCCAGGGCAGGGACCAGGAGCACGCTCAATAAGCTGAACCAGACAATTAATTTATGGCGTGAGGTATGGCGTATCTTCACAGGAGGCACCTGCTGAGGCAGTAATACTTTCATAGAATTTATCTTTCTAGCCTGCCAGCGTCTCCAGACGGTCCACCAACCCTGCCAGGACAGCAAAGGCTTTCTCGACCGGTACAGAGGATGTCAGGTCAACGCCCGTCATTTGGAGCGCCTCCAGTGGGTACACCGAGCCTCCCAGCTTCAGGAAATCAAGATATCTTTGGGCTGCATCCGGCTTGCCTGAAAGGATGCCATCCACCAAGGCATGCGCACCCGCGATGCCGGTGGCGTATTGATAGACATAATAATTCATATACATGTGACCAAACTGCGCCCAGGTGATGCCAATCCGTTGGCGGTCTAATTCCACCTCATTGCCATAGCCTTCCTTGAACAAGTCAGCCGTAAGACCGATGAGGATATCCGCATTGATCGGCTGCCCCTTCTCTGCCCGGCTGTGCAGCTCTAGCTCGAAGCGTGCCAGGGTGGGCATGATGAAGAAGTAGCGGTGATAATTCGACATGGCTTCCTCGATCAGGCTGATCTGGAATTCAGGGGAGGTATGGGTTTCAAACAGGTGGCGACGCACCATCGCCTGGTTGAAGTTGGAAGCCACCTCCGCCACAAAAAGCGAGTAGCGGCTGTAGATGAATGGCTGCGAAAGCCGGCTGTGGTAGGAGTGCAGCGAGTGCCCCAGCTCATGTGCCAGCGTGCTCAAGCTGAACACGTCATCGGCGTAGCTCATCATGATGAAGGGGTGCGTGCCCATCGAGCCGCTGGAGAAAGCCCCCTCCCGCTTGCCCTTATTACGGGCGTAATCAATCCAGCGCTGCTCCAAACAGCCATGCCGTAGGATATCGACATACGCTTCACCCAGGGGCGCCATGCCCTCGGTAATCCACTCCACTGCCTGATGGAATGGGATGACCGGTTTTTGGGAGGTGAGGGGTGCTTTGATATCGTAAACGTGGAATGTGTCGTAGCCCAAAAGCTTCCTGCGCAAGCGCCAGTAACGCTGCCAGGTGGGTAGGTTCTTCTTGAAGACTTCGATAAGATTGTGGAAGACCTCCACCGGGATGTTGTTAGGAGCCAAGGAAGCATGCAGCGAGGATTCGTAGCCACGCGCCCGGGCATTGAATTCATCCTGCCGAATGGTGGCTGTCAGGGTGGCGGCCATGGTGCTTTTGAACTTGAGATATCCATCAGAGTAGTTTTCCCAGGCAGTCCGGCGCAATTCCCGGTCCGGATGGGTGATCAGCGCACTGATGCTGGCCTGGCCAACCTCATGAGGGGTGCCATCCAAGGCAATGGCTGGCTGGAAGGTGAGATCGGCATTGTTGAGGGCATTATAGATGCTGGTAGCAGCGAAAAACGGGTCATTGACCAGCGCCAGCACCTCTTCCACCTCGCCAGAGCGCACATGTGCCCGGCGTTTCTCTAGCTTGTCCACATAATGGGCAAAGAAAGCCAATCCTGGCTCATCCTGCATCCAATGCTGCAGCCTGGAGAAGCCAATCTGCATCAACTCTGGGTCAAAGAAAGCTGTGGCAGCGCCATATTTTGCCATCAAGCTGCGTCCCTGCCCATTGCGGGCGGCTGCTTCCTGGTTGAGGGTGTCCACTGCATAGGCGTTGCTGGCATATACATTGATCTTTCCCATCAACGTGCCAGCTTCCTGGAATAGCTGGATGAATTCAAGCAGTTTTTGTGGGCTTTCACCCAGGTGACCCTGGTAAGCAGACAGCGCCGGCAGCATGGAGGTCAGCCTCGAACAGGCTGCCACCCATTCTAAGGGAGTTGGAAAAACGGAGGCAAGGTTCCAGGTCTGTTCGAGCGGGATATTATTGCGGGTTGGAAGGGTGATGGTATTTGTCATACTTAGCTCCTGGGCTTAAGGGATTATCAATATCGGCAATATTCAGATGGTCTCACTGGGTGCCAATCCCGTGGATTATTATAATCCTTTGAGGAACGGACAATCTCCAGTGAATATAAATATCAATCCTGGATTATCCCGTGGATGAGTTATTCCTTGTACCTGTAAAATGATAAAATGGAGTTGCAGAAAGATGATTAATACTTCCATTGATTGGTTATTGAAAGGTGAGCCCTGGGTTGAATATCGGGCACGCCTGGACTTGTTGAGACAATCAGAGGATGACCCACAAGTCAGGTTAGCGCGCCAATCCATGCTGGCAACACCTCAGGTACAAAACCTTGTCGCTGAGCTTTCCGGCTGGCCTGGCAAGGTCATCTCCAGCCACAAGAGCGCCGGACAACCCTTCCACAAACTGACCTTCATCGCCGACCTGGGACTTAAGGCTGATGACCCCGGCATGGATGTGATCATCCAGCGCATCCTGGAGCACCAATCCGATGAGGGTCCCTTCCAGCTATCCACCAACATCCCGGTCCACTTCGGGGGTACCGGCGCAGACCAGTGGGCGTGGGCTTTATGCGACGCACCGCTCATTGTGTATGCACTGGCAAAGTTTGGCCTACAGGATGACCCGGCAGTCAAGTCAGCTATTAGTCACCTGGCTAGGCTGGTACGCGAGAACGGCTGGCCGTGTGCTGTCTCAAAGGAGCTGGGAAAATTCCGAGGTCCGGGGCGTAAAGGGGACCCCTGCCCTTTCGCCAATTTGGCTATGCTGAAGGCACTATCCGTCATGGAAGAATGGCGCAATAGCCCTGAATGCCATACGGGTGCGGAAACCCTGTTGTCTTTGTGGAGCGAGAGCCTCACTCAGCACCCCTATATCTTCTACATGGGCACCGACTTTCGCAAGCTCAAGGTGCCGTTCGTGTGGTATGACCTGATGCATGTCCTGGACATCCTGTCACGTTTTGAGTGGATACGAGGAGACCCGCGTCTGCTCAACATGCTCGGTGTTTTAAAAAATCAGGCCGATGAGCAAGGACGCTTTACCCTCGGGTCGATCTGGACCGCTTGGAAGGATTGGGAGTTTGGACAGAAGAAAGTGCCATCCAAGTGGTTAACCCTCATGGCATGGCGCATCCTCGGAAGATTTGAGAACTCTTCAATATAATCCAACACTGATTGCGTCTGTATAGAAACATCCCAACGATATACAACAAAAGATAAATTGGATAGATTTTATAGTATTATTATCGCATTCTTCATGGAATGTTGCCATGATAAAGACATGCCGTAATCCAATATGCATATCAGGAGGATACGATGAGAATCAATTTATCCAGCGTCTTGGTCGATGATCAAGAGAAAGCGTTGAAATTCTATACCAAGAAATTGGGTTTCGTCAAAAAGGCAGATATACCCATAGGGGAATTCCGCTGACTGCTTTTCTAACCGACGATATTCAGAATGAATTTAAACAACTGAAAGCACACGGGGTGACGTTCCGTAGCGAACCACAGTCCATGGGTGCCATCATATCCGTTTTATTCGAGGATTCATGTGGCAACCTGATCAACCTGGTGCAACCAACGGAATAATACCCAGAATGAGATCCCACCAGCAGTTTATCAGGATTATTAAAGCGCTCCAATGGAATAACAATCACTACCCATATTCCGGTCGAATCCTTGGAGTAAAATTAGTATGCTCCGCGATGAATCTCAGAACCATTGCATAAAATACTAATCGACATATTTCATGAAAGGGAGAAATATCATTAGTAAAGTCAAGGCTTTGGTTGGAACTCGCAAGGGTTCAGTTTTATTGACTTCTGATACTCAATGGGAACATTGGGAGATCAACGGACCTCACTTTGAGGGCTGTGAGATTTATCACCTCAAAGGTTCACTAATGAACCCGGATAGGCTGTACGCATCACAATCCAGCGATTGGTTCGGGCAGGTGATACAGCGCTCCGATGATGGTGGTATAACCTGGGCACCGGTTGGTAACAAGTTTGTGTATGAAGGTTCACCCGGCACGCACCAATGGTTCGATGGCTCACAGCGTCCCTGGGAGTTCAAGCGAGTATGGAAGCTGGAACCCTCCCTGACTAATCCTGAGGTGGTATATGCCGGAGTAGAGGATGCTGCTTTGTTCCGATCAAGCGATGGTGGACAGACGTGGCAGGATTTTGAGGGGTTACGTCAGGCAAAAGGGCATTTATGGTCACCCGGTGCGGGTGAGATGTGCCTGCACACGATCATCCAGGATCCTGCTGACCCTGGGTGTATTTACACCGCCATTTCAGCTGCGGGCGCTTTCCGTACCGATGATGGTGGGCAAACCTGGAAACCGGTGAACCATGGTTTGTAATCCAATTACGAGCTGCCTGACCCAAATGCTGAAGTCGGTCATTGTGTGCATAGTATCACCATGCATCCTGCACGCCCAAATGTTCTTTTCATGCAAAAACACTGGGATGTGATGCGCATTGAAGATGCAGGCGAATCATGGCATGAGGTGAGTGGCAATCTGCCTTCTGACTTCGGATTTGCCATTGCAGTACATGCCCACGAGCCGGAAACCATCTACGTCGTCCCCATCAAGATCGACTCGGAGCACTATCCGCCGGAGGGAATGCTGCACGTTTACCGCAGCCGTTTGGGCGGGAATGAATGGGAGCCTTTGACAACAGGATTACCGCAAATCAATTGTTATGTCAATGTGCTACGCAGCGCCATGGCAGTCGACTCACCAGACCCATGCGGGGTCTACTTCAGCACCACTGGCGGGCAGGTGTACGCCAGTGCTGATGTGGGTGATAGGTGGACTCCTCTGGCGCTTAATTTACCACCCGTGCTTTCGGTAGAGGTTTAGACATTGCCATGATCCGAGTTGTGCTCCCCCAACATTTACAAGTTTTGGCCAATGTCAGCCGCGAAATTGAGCTTCAGGTTGACGAACCTGAAACCCTGGTGGCAGTGTTGGAAGCACTGGAGGATTGCTATCCCATGCTGCGTGGGACATTGCGTGACCAGGTGACCAAACAACAGCGAGCTTTTATCCGTTCCTTTGCCTGTGGTGAAGATTTATTACAGGAGTCGTCCTTTGAGCCATTGCCTGAGCAGGTAATATCAGGCAAAGAGCCTCTCCGGGTAGTGGGTTCATTGGCGGGTGGCTAAGGGTAGATTGAGACGTCAATAATCTAAACAGTCTGGTTGGTCGATATAATTTTCATTTATGTGGGATTCAACCCTTTTGTAGTAATTTTAATTGCGAAAGTGTGGATTTTAGTATAAAAAGACGTATAATATAAATATAACCAGCTACTTATCACATAATTTGCCGATGCAGGTGCACGGCAATGATGTGAGATACAGTCAGCTATAAAAAACTATCGGGGTTGGATTATTATCAAGCATCCCTGGCTTGGATTTTATCGTCCACGATAAGATCCATCAGGGATTTATTGTTTTAATCAGCTAGGCACTCTTCGTAAGGACGGATATATTCATATTTAGGAGAATCCTTCCATTGAATATGCATGAATAGATTTAAAAATTAACCAAACAAAGGAGATACGAAAATGAACCTCAAAACATTAATGATCATCAAAGCTGTCATTTGTATAACATTTGGGTGCCTGTTGTTATTGGTCCCAGGTTTCACATATTCGCTCTTCGGCGCTTCACTAAACGATGCTGGAGTTTTTGCTGCCCGAGAGTATGGCGCAGCCCTGATTGGTGCGCTCTTTTTAACCTGGTACGCCAGGAGCGCAGTGGAATCACAAGCACGCCGGGCGATCATCTTGGACCTATTTATTTATGATGCGATCGGTGTGGTGATCACTTTGATCGCCATGTTTTCGGGCTTGTTCAACCCCCTTGGTTGGGCTCTGCTCGCCATTTACCTCTTCTTTGCAGTAGGCTATGGTTATTTTTGGTTTACAAAGCCTACTGCTCAGCCAGGCCAGGCGTAGGTTGTCAAAATTGTGAGAATTGATCGTCGTAATCTGCTATGTGAGGAGAATTATCGAATACTTTATTTCAAGCACACCGTAAGCCTAAGGATCAGCCTGTACACATTCCACCCTAACCCCTCACTTTTTCCACTGAGAGGGAACTCTATCCCGTTGAAAAATTATATCTCGGAAAACCACAACCAAAGTCATCCCAATCGATAAACGCAGGAGGTGCATGATGATAGCCAATGTTTTACTTGATGGTAAAGAAGCTCTTGAAAGCCTAAATGCTGACAAGATGACTGAGTGCTATGCCAACAATTTTTTATTAGAGTTTCCTTCTTCCAATGAACGGTTTACTGACCGAGCCTCGCTCAAGCAGTATTATCAACAGCTTTTCAACCTTCCGGAAGTAAGTTTTTCGGATTTCAAGATACTCGAAGCGGAACATTTTGCTACCACCGAATGGACCTGGAGCGGGGTGAGCCCCATCACCGGGAAGCCATATCGAGTGAGAGGTGTCTCAGTCATCGAATTGACAGACGGCAAGGTAATCCGTGAAAGCCTCTACTA
>Ga0209253_10002814_pt1 | contig 15390 bp, 14 predicted proteins | sample FrelakmetBRP12BR_FD_187145 | JGI IMG/M metagenome (GOLD analysis project Ga0209253, IMG submission 187145) | Freshwater lake sediment microbial communities from the University of Notre Dame, USA, for methane emissions studies - BRP12 BR (SPAdes)... | ecosystem: Environmental > Aquatic >...
CTGCGCATCGTGCCCGGCGTCAACGAGCTGCTGACGTTTCTGCTGACCCAGGAAGCGCGCGTGATCGCGAGGCGGCGCCGGTTGCCGTTTGGCACGTCGCTGTTGGCCGTGGCGCGACGGGGGTGAAGAAGTCGCCAGCGGACCGATTCTGGGAACGTTGCCCGGTCCCTCTTCCGTGGGGGGCACCACGTGGGGCCGCGCGTCACGGCTCGCGACGGTTGTGTGGTCAAGTGGTTGAATCTCAGGTGATTTCCTTTCGCATATGGCTTCGCTCTTGGTGGGTATCGTCCATCACTTTCTTTTGAGCCTGGTGCCGCTGCTACTGATCTGGGGTGGCGGTCTGGGCTGGTGGTCGTTGTTCCATCGCCAGCGGCGTGGAGAACTCGCTGGTTTCAGCGCCCTCTATGGATACCCGTGCGGAGTTGTCGGAGCCACCCTGACCGCACTGCTACTGTCGAGCAGTGCGGCCTGGTTGAGAGTCACGGGGGCAGGGCTGCTGCTTGCCGCAGTCCTCGGTTTGTTCAGTAACATGGTGGAAGCAAGATCTGTCGTGCGTGTATCGCTAGTGCCGATCTTAGTGGCCCTGCCCTTCACTTTCAGCTTCGCAGCCTTGCAGGGCATTCTGCAGCATGGACCAACAGCGGAGCTGGCGGCAAGCCCACTAGGTGACGTGATATTCTACGTGGCTAAGCTGTACACCTACCACGCATCTCCGTTCCCGGCCCCGCATGTCGATCTAGTGAGTGAAGGATTTTCGAACAACCCGTTGATCAGTTCCACTGCGAGCTTGATTGGCGCGAACTTGTCCTGCCTGCCGGGCTTCGATCCCTTCTTGTTCTATGCGGTGAGTGGACCCAGCTTTTATCTGCTGAGCCTCTGCATCGCCTGCAGCCTGCTGCGCAAGACCGCGATTGCAACAGCCGAGGATGAGGGTGTTAGCCGGTGGGAGTGCGCGCTTCTCGTTCCGTTGTTGCTTCTGGCCGTGCCTGTTTATCCGAGCTGGACGATCGAGTCGGTGACGGTGTGCTACGCAGTGCCGCTGAGTTTCGTGGCCCTTGCGCTGAGCGTAGATAAGCGCATGTCCGTTGCGGAGGTCGTGACGGTGGTGGTCCTGATTCTTGTGGCTACTGCCTTCACCAAAGTGTTTGCTGTCATTCCGTGTGCCGTCGTCGGGCTTGTCGTACTCGTACAACGGCTTGGAGGGCGCCTTCAGCGATTGTTGTGGGTCGTGCTCGCGGTTGGTGCTTTGTTGGGTGCGGCGTTCGTCGTGTACATGCTGCATGAGTACTCCTACATCCTGTCTATGTTTCAACCGCAATTCTTGCCGGTCCAGGCTCTGCGTCGCGTGCTGGGCTTTACGGACGGGATAGCAGCTCAGGATGCGATCAGTCTGGTCGTTGTCATGGGACAGGGGCTACTCATTCTGAGTGCGTGGCGTGGCCGACACCGCGGGGTCATGCTTGCTCTCACATTTGGTGGCCTTGCGTACTGGATCTGGCCCCCGTTCGCTGACATTGCCTATGGCGCGGGGCTTGCCATGATGGCAGGGGCAATGTGCAGTGATCCCACCTATCTGTGGCGTCAACGCCACCTGGTCGCTGTGGGGGCAGTGCTTCTACTGTTGCGAGTCTGGTGGTCGGAGGCGCACGTGATCGGCTTGCGCAATGGCACCGTCTCGCTGCTACTCATGGCGGTCAGCCTGCTGCCCCTGGCGACCCGTCTTTTGCGCCAGGAGACCAAGGTTGCTGAGATTCTTGCGCGCGCCACGCGGGTGCTGTCCGCTAGTGTGCTGGTTGGCGCGGTCTTGGTGATGGTGGCGCTGGCGTGGGGCGTTGTGGGCAGGCCAACCTATCAGAATGGCGCTCTGACTCCGTCGGACTATGACATCTGGAATGAGGTGAGACGTCGAACGCCGAACGATGCGCTGCTGTTCTCGGACTGGACGGGCTACAGCATCGACGTCAAGCACGGCTGGAACTACTACGCTGCTGTGAGTGAACGACAATTGTATTTGGGCGGGTGGTACAATGGCCGGTTGCGGACCGACCCCGGCGAGTTGCAGCGGCGGCTGGAATTGAATGAAGACGTGCTCCAAGGGGTAACGGCGCCGCAGGCCATCCCGGTGTCGGGTCGATACTCTTCCTACTTTGCGGTGGTTGAACGCGCCCGCAGAATGCCGGCAACGTTCACTCCTGTGTATGCGAATGCCAAATATACACTCTACAAAGTGGAAAGGTAGGGTGTCTGACTGTGTGCGGGATCGTTGGCATCGTGGGGTTTGACACTCCTGGTTTGCTCGCGGGCATGCATGGGGCGGTTCGGCACCGCGGACCGGATGACGTGGGTGAATTCCCGGACCGAACCGCTCAGGTCGCTCTCGCCATGCGACGGCTGAGCATCCTCGACATAGACGGCGGCCACCAGCCGATGGGCAACGATTATGAATCCAAGACCTGTCCTCGACGGCGATCCGGGAACGGCCAAGAGCAGAAGGTCTTTGACGCCTTAGAATGGTTGGCTGCCATGAGCTCCCATGTACCGGACAAGGGGGAGCAGATGGTTAGGTCATTGAGTATAATGAGACTTAGTGCGTTTGTATTACATGCGGTGTCAGAATGACGGGGGAGAGGACATTTCCAAATTGCTGGCTCTTACTCCGATGAGTCGAACCTTCTTTTTGAGCTCAATCCTGCCGAGACAATCGAAGGCAGCCTTTCTTATCTCCTCCTCTGAATCTGTATGCCGGCTAAGGGTCTTTGCCCTCGTGTAGGTCTTGAAATCGTTAAATCTTATCTTCACGGTTACGGTCCGCCCCTGATAGCCTTCCTCCTTCATACTGGTAACAACCTCCCTTGTAAGGTCGGCAAGATTTTTTGCGATGACCTGCCAGTTGTCTACATCTCTTTGGAAGGTCGTCTCCCTGCTGATCGATTTTGGTTCCCAGTGAGTGACAAGGGGGCTCTCATCAATTCCTCTTGAAGCTTCGTAGAGGTAATTTCCATAGGATGGGCCGAATTCCTCAATCAGTCTATCCAGGGATAATGAGGCAAGGTCTCCAATCGTTTGAACGCCCCTCTCCTTAAGATAGGTTTCTGTCTTCGGCCCGACCCCCCAGAGCTTCCTTACCGATAAAGGCCAAATACGGCTCCGGATATCATCCTCCGTAAGGATGGTAAGACCATCGGGTTTCTGCATATCCGAAGCCATCTTTGCGAGAAGTTTGTTTGGTGCAATGCCGATAGAACAAGTAAGGCCTGTCTCGTCTTTAATTTTCTTTTTAATCTCCCTTGCAATCTCCTCTGAAGGTCTGTCTACAGATGAGATATCAAGAAAGGCCTCATCTATTCCTACATCTTCAATGTCCGAGCTAAATTCTCTGAGGATAGCCTTGACCTCTTCAGAAACCCTTGAATATTCCTCGTAGTCAACGGCGAGAAAAACAGCGTCAGGGCAGAGTCTATAGGCCGTCCTCAATGGCATGGCAGAACGAATTCCAAACCTCCTCGCCTCATAAGAGGCCGTTGATACGACCCCTCTCTTTGTGGGGTCTCCTTCTCCCCCAACAACCACTGGCTTGCCAACCAGTTCGGGACGCCTCTTCTGTTCCACAGCGGAGAAGAAAGCATCCATATCGATGTGAAGAATCCGCCTCATGCGATGCATTTTAACACAACCTAAGGATCATTCATATCAGGTCAAACCGAGCCCCAATCCCGATTTAGAACGTTGCCATTAACGCCTGCTTGCCGCCGGTGTTCGCATGACAGACTGGGGAAAGAGTTTCGTTTTCTAAATCGGGATTTGAGACAAGCCTTCTTGTTGGAAAGAATCTAATCCTATGATAGGCTATTAACTAACAGATTTGAGGTCGATTTGATAAATGCTCTACAAGATCCTTGCAGATATCGTTGTCTTGATCCATTTTCTCTGGATCATCTTCCTTTTTCTCGGGGCCCTTTGGGGAATCAAAAATAAGGCCGTAAGGATTTTTCATCTCTCCGGTCTTGCCTTTGCCTTTATCATTCAAATTTTTGATTGGTACTGCCCTCTCACCCATCTTGAGGTCTGGTTGAGGTCAAGACACGATTCCTCATTGACCTACACCGGTTCATTCATCATCCATTATGTAGAACGAATCGTTTATATTGAACTTTCTCGTTATCTGATCCTTGTCCTCACCCTTGTTCTGTGCGGCTTGAATCTATGGCTCTATTCGAAGAAAAGATAATCCTTATTGAAAAAACCTGATGTAGGATATAAAATTTAATGGACCGAAGAAAATGATGACCGCTGGCTCTGAATTTGGGGACAAAACCTATCGAAGGAGAGAAAACATGTTTGACCTTTTTGAAAGACTTACCGGAATTCCAGGCGGAAGTGGCTTTGAGGAAAAAGTAATTGAAGCCGTCGCATCAGAACTGAAAAGAAACCTTCCAAATGTCTCGGTCGATCCATTGGGAAACGTCATCGGAAAACTCGGGAGGGGCAAAAAATCAATAATGGTTTGTGTCCATTCCGACGAAGTGGGTATGCTGGTAAAATATATCGATCCGAAAGGGTATATCTATTTTGACCTCAATGGAATGATTGATGAAAGGGTCCTTCTCAGCACCAAGGTGGATATCTGCACAGACAAAGGAATTCTTACGGGCGTGGTGGGGGTGAAGAATCGTCACCTTTTGACCCCGGAAGACTTGAAACGCCCGATCAGCATTTCAGATCTGTGGATCGATGTGGGCGCCGAGAGTGCGGAAGAGGTCAAAAGATGGGGGATAGAAATTGGAGATCCCATTGTCTTTCATCCCAATTTTCAAAAAATTGGCAAGGAGTCCATCATCAGCAAGGCGATTGATAACCGCGCGGGTTGCACCATTCTGATTGATTTGGCCGAAAGAATGAAGTCAAAAAAAATAGACTATCAGCTGTTCTTCGTTGCCGCCGTCCAGGAAGAAATTGGCTCACGGGGAGCAAGGGTGGCTGCCCAAACACTTGACCCTGATATGGCCATCGTCATCGACACGGTTCCAGCCTCTGATCCTATCACCCCGCCTCAACAAGCCACGGCTGAATGCGGTAAAGGGCCCGTCATCCGGTCTATGGACGTCAATGCCTTAGGATGGGGGACGATCTATTCGAAAAAGATTCGGAAGAGACTAATAACCACAGCAGAAAAGAATGGGATACTCCACCAAAAAGATGTCGCCAAGACCTGGACGGATGCCGCCACCATTCACACTTCCGGAAGAGGCATCCCTTGCGGTGGGCTCTATATCCCCCGCCGCTATAGCCATTCACCCATGGAATTGGTGAAGTGGTCGGATATCGAAAGAACCGCAAACCTTCTCTATCTTTTTCTAAGAGATCTGAGAGCAGTTTCTATCGAAGAGTTGATTCGAAAGGTCTGAATGCCCCTCCGTTTCGTTAGAAAATCAACCCTTCGACTTTCCCCGGTCTAAAGCCCGGGGTTTGCCCTTCGGCCCGAGCTCAGGTCGAGGGCTCAGCCTGCCTGCCGGTAGGCAGGGGTTGATACTGCACTTCGATAAACTCAGTGTCCTGAGCCGTTCGATACACTCACGGCCTTGAGCTTGTCGAAAGGCTTGTCGATGGGAGCGGCGCTTTTGACCCTGTCTTAAAGAATGGGGTTTGGCGCCGTCGAAGTATCAACTATTATTTCCCCATCAACCCAGGCAGAAATAGAGCGATCTGGGGGTACAAAGTGATCAGAAAAGTAACGAATAGAATAGCGATGAGGAAGGGTAAAGCCCCTTTAAAAACTTCTTCAAGGGGTGCGTCTTTGGCGATGCTGGCCACTGTATAAACGCAGAGACCCACGGGGGGGGTTATCAAACCAGCTCCCATCATGAGCACACATACCACTCCGAACCATATCGGGTCAAAGCCGAGCTGCAATATTACAGGAAAGATAACGGGCAGTGTTAAAATCATCATTGAGATCGCATCTAAAAAACATCCCAGTAAGAGATAAATGACGACAATGATTGCCAGGATTGCATATTTGTCGACCCCAAGCCCTACGATCCATGTAGACATCTTTATTGGGATCGTGGAGAGGGCCAAGAAATAGCTGAACACATTTGCACCAGCCACTAGGAAGAGAACCATCGTGGAAACGCGGACAGCTTCAAGAAGAGAATCAAGGAGGATTCTCGAAGTTAATTTCTTCTTCCAAATCGCCATTAAGAAAATTAACGTAGCACCAACCCCTGCTGCTTCCGTGGGGGTAAACAACCCGGTATAGATTCCCCCGACAACCAGTAAGAAGATGATGGCCGTTTCCCAAATTCCTTTCAACGCCGAGAGCTTCTCTTTCCAACTGACTGCTTCGGGACTGTTAAGAGCGGAATCGGGACTCAATTTCACCCAGAGATAAAGGATTCCCATAAAGGCTCCTGCCAGCATGAGGCCAGGGATCATCCCGGAAATGAGAAGCTTTCCGATGGACTGTTCTGTAAGCATCCCGAAGACCACAAAACCAAGGCTGGGTGGAATGAGAAAGTCGATCGTCGCTCCCGCTGCCACCGTTCCGGCAGCCAACCTGGGTGAATAGTTGAATCGCCTCATTTCAGGATAAGCCACCTTTCCAAAGGCAGCTGAAGACGCAACGGAAGAGCCGGAGATAGCGGAAAACCCGGCGATGGCTGCAATCGTTGCCATTCCCAGACCTCCCGGGAGCCTTCTCAACCACTTATCAAAAGTGCCATAGAGATCACTGCTTATCCCTGTGATCTCTGCATAGGAACCCATGACGATGAAGAGAGGGATGATCGTATACGGATAATGGGAAGCTGACTCATAGACTGTCCTTGCGATCAGCGGCAGGGCTGCCTGGATAGAGGCCAGGGTGCTAATACCGAGAAAGCCTACCAACATCAAGGAGAAAGCAATGGGTATGCCCATCAAGAGAAGGAGGAAAAGAAAACAGGAACCAAGGATACCTACTGTTACGGGGTCCATCATGATGACCATCGAGCAAGTTTCCTTACCGAATCTCCAAAATCAATCAGAAGTTCGAGACAGACAAAAAAAGCGCCGGCCGCAACCAGAAGCCGGAACGGATATTGGGGAATTCTCAGCAAATCTGAGACTGTCCGTTCTTCGATGCCGACGACCAAGCCCTGCCATGCCAGAATAGAAAAAATAAATAGACTGACAAGGGTCGTCATGATATTGAGGATTAATTGAGCATGGGGGGATAGCCGGGAGGTCATGATAGCAACCCTCACATGGGCCTTTACCTGCTCGGTATAGCCAAGCCCCAGAAGGATAAAGACTGCCAATAAGTACCCAGACGATTCTACGACACCCATAATGGGACGGTTGAAAAGATTTCGGCATATCACATCCGCAGCGGTGACCAACATCAATGGAATTAGAAAAACCGCACCCACACCAGAGATCCATCGATTCAGTGTCTGAATTCTATTTTTTAGCCTATCGAACCATCCCATCGTTATGTCACCCCCACAAATCGTTTAGCCATTATCCTTTCTTCCATTCGGGCGGGAAGGCAACGACCCTGACCCCTCTCTTCTCACATTCCTCGTTGTACATTCTCACCGCCTCTTTGGCCGGAAGTTTCTTTGCCTCCAAATCCGCCACCCATCTCCTCGTCACTTCCCGGAATCTCTCATGCCATCGCTCGGCCTCATTGGCAGAAAGGTTATGGAGTTCCACCTTTTTATCCGTTATCTCCTTCATCATTTTCTTATAAATCTCTCTGTTCAATCCACCCGTCGTCTGAAAGGGGTTGTGGCATACTTCATCGACAACAGGTTTGAGGTCATCAGGGATCTTCCTCCAGCTCTCTTGGTTCATGATGACGCCTTCAGAAACACAGCCAAATGTTGTGACGACCCCATGTTTGGCTATCTCATAAAGTTTGTAAGAGAGGACCAAAGGTGGACAGGTAACGATCCCATCGATGGTTCCTGTCTCCATTGCCATATAGACATCGCCGAGCGGCATGAAAATGGGTTCTGCTCCCAATGCTTTTATATAATGCGTTTGGTGCCCTCCTGGTGTCCTTATCTTGAGGCCCTTCACATCCTCAAGGGTCCTGACAGGCTTTTTTGTCCACATAAAAGCCTGAATGCACCCGTTCAACTCCAACATTTTTACACCTGGAAATTCCTGGTTGAGGATACGTTTGTACATTGCATTTCCGATTTCTGTCGCAATATCCTTTCCATCCACCCATGCAGCCATTGAAAGCACATCGGTCAACGGAAAGCGGCCGGGGGTCCACGTGGCAGTGAAGTATCCCATATCTGAAAGTCCATTGGCTACAATGTCGAAATGTTCTGGCCCTTTTCCCAGGGCGCCTCCACCAAACAGGGTATAAGGAAGCCGGTCTTTGCTCCTCCTCTTCAGTTCTTCAAGCATGGGCACCCAAACCGTTTTCACCTCATAGCCTACGGGAACATGCCAGGTGCTAAATTTTAAATTGGTCTGTGCATCAGCCATATGAAAATGTCCGAATCCAGCGCCTAATGCAACGCCACCGATAAGTGAATATTTCACAAATTCTCTCCTCGTGTACCCATTCCACATTTAAAATACCTCCTGTCTGATTTTTTCGTTAATTGTTCTTAATTAAATTGTAATTCAAATCTTAAGGTTTTTTCCATTCTCTCAAAAAATGCGACTAACCTTATCAGAATTTTATTTTTTCCACAACATATAATCCAATTTAATGTTAGAAAGAGCACGGAAAATATTCCCTTTGACCCGGCGGTCCTTCTTGCTCAACATCTCAATTAAATCCTTTACCACCTTTCTTTTCGTCATTCCAGAACTCGGACAACCACCGGGGCCAAATGGTAATCCCATCTCACGGGCAAATCTCTCAATCTTCTTTTCCTCCAACAGGGCAAATGGCCGAATGAGGGTAATCTTTCCCTTAAAGAGGGTTTGAAGGGGAAGCATGGTGCTGATCTCTGCACTGTAAAAAATATTGAGAAGGAGCGTCTCAATGATATCGTCTTTGTGGTGGCCCAGGGCGATCTTGTTACATTTGAAACGATGGGCAAGATGGAAAAGACATTTTCTTCTTTCCCAGGAACAGAGGAAACAAGGATTTTCTCGATTCTCAGCGCTATTCGCCTTAATCCCAATATCGGTGAGCTCAATGTGATAAGGGAGCCCTTTTGTTTTAAAAAAATTCTTTAGGATCTCAGCCCGAGCAGAACCAAAACCAAGGTCAATGTAAACCGGTAGAAGTTCATAGTGGATGGGGACTCGCTTGCTCCGCTCATGGAGAAGGTGGAGGAGTGAAAGGCTATCCTTTCCTCCGGAGACCCCGACCAAAATGCGGTCTCCCTCCTGGATCAAACCATAACGGTGAATTGCTTTTCCCATCAGGCTTCGAATCTCTTTTTCCCAGTAAGCCATCTTTCAAACCGCATAGCGCAAAGCGCATAGAGCATAGTCGAAGTTAGACTCCTGTTCACCCTACGGAATGATGGAAGGATGGAATACTGGAATATTGGGTAATGCAAAAAAATGATGTAGAACCTCGTTTTCCAGAAATCTTTCCCATCATTCCATAATTCCAACATTCCAATATTCCAACTATGCCCTATGTTCTATGCCTTTCAAAGGGCAGATATCACATTTCGGCATCTTCCTGCAAACCATTTTTCCCAGATGAACGAAGAGGGCATGGTATTCATTAAACAATTTTTCATCAAGAGGGAGATGATCCGTAAAGAGTTTCTGTACTTCTTCGTAGGAGGCTTTCTCTGAAATGATGCCGTGTCGTGATAGGATCCGTTTGGTATAGGCATCGACAACGAAGATAGATTTCTTGAGACCATAAAGGAGGATGCTATCCGCCGTCTCAGGGCCGATCCCTCGGATAGCAAGAAGCTTTTCCCTCAATTCATCCAGCCTCTCTCTTTTCATTCTTTTTAAATCCCCGTCATATTCTTCAAACAAGAAGTTTATAAAAGCCTTCAACCGATCTGCTTTGATTCGGTAGTAACCTGAAGATCTGATCAGCGGGGCCAGCTCTCTTTTTTTCAGGCGATGGATCCCTTCCGGATTTAAAATCCCCTTCCCTTTCAGCTTCTGAATTGCCTTCTCCACATTTCTCCAGGAGGTGTTCTGGGTGAGGATCGCCCCAACCATGACCTCAAAAGAAGTCTCTCCCGGCCACCAGTGCCGGGGACCATAAGCCTTATAGAGTCTTCGATAAATGTTCATGAAAAGCCGCTGCATGAAATTTCACCTGTAGCCCAGTCTTCTGGAAAAATGGAATGCTGGAAGGGTGGATAATGAAAATTATGGAATAATGGAATCATGGAATAATGGGCAAAGAAAATTTTATTTCTCATTTAAATCCAATATTCCAATCTTCCAGTATTCCAACATTCCAGTGTTTAACCAATATTCCATTTTTCCAATATTCCGTTACTCATCCTATTTCAATCTCTTCTGGAATCTGAGGGAACTAAAAAGAATCATGAGTGTGCCCAATATGCCCAATGCCAACATCTGGGGCCAAAGGATGTCCAGCCCAATCGCCTTCAAAAAGACACCTCGAATGATAACCAGAAAGTAACGGAGTGGGTTGGCATAAGTCAGGTATTGGATCCATTCCGGCATATTCTCTATCGGAAAGGCAAAACCCGACAGAATGAACGCAGGCATGGCGAAAAAGAACGTAGAAATCTGCGCTTGTTGCTGAGTCGAGCAGATGGTGGAAACAAAGAGTCCAATGGCCACCGAACTCATCAGGAAAAGCACGGCGCCCAATAGGAGGACGAGGGGATTTCCTCGAAGGGGAACTTCAAACCAGAACACACCGACGAGTGCAATCATGATGACATCAAAAAGGCCCACCAAGGCAAAAGGGAGGGTCTTCCCGATCATCAATTCCCAAGAACGAATGGGGGTTACCATGATCTGTTCAAGGGTTCCGATCTCCCTCTCCCTGACAATCGCTTGAGCGGTCAAAATAATTGGGATGAGAAAGGCGATGGAGGCGACAACGCCCGGTATGTAAAAGAGCCTGGTTTCTAAATTAGGGTTGAACCAAATCCGATGTCGCAGCTCTACGCCCGCTTGCTCAAAGCCGATCATGCCGGCTCGATTCAATCTTTTCACAAGAACCTGCGTTGAAAATTCCGAGAGGATTTGGTTGGCATAGCCCAGGGCGATCAACGCTGTGTTGGATTCACTTCCGTCGAGAACAATCTGAACCGTGGCCGTGTCCCCCTTTTTCAACTTTCTCGAAAAATCGGTTGGGATCTCGATGCTGACCGTTACCTCTCCCTGGTTGATGAGGTCTTTGACGTCTTTCGGGGTATTGGGGAAGGAGACAATGTCAAAATATTTTGAGCTTCCAAATCTTCCGATCAGATCCCTCGACGCAACACTCTGGTCCAGATCCCTGATGGCTGTGCGGATATGTTTCACATCCAGATTGGCGGCATACCCGAAGATAATCAGTTGAAGGATGGGTGGACCGATCAAGATATAACGCATTCTTTTATCTCTAAAGGTCTGGATTAATTCCTTGACAAAGAGATATCGAATTTTTCGGAACATTTACCTTAACTCCTTCTTGAAACTCCTGGTGGCCACCCAGAGCCCTGCCGCTGCCATCGCCATCAAGACCAGGGTTTCACGCCAGAGAAAAGAGAAGCCCGCCCCTTTTAAGAAGATCTCTTTCACGATCGTCACATAATACCGAGGCGCAATCCCGTAAGTAATGATCTGCAGCCAGGTGGGCATGTTGGCGATAGCGAAGGTGAATCCGGAGAGGAGGAACGTGGGCAGAAATCCGATAACCATCGACATCTGATTGGCCAGAAGCTGTGTCCTGGCAAAGGTAGAGATGGTTAGCCCGAGGGCTAGAGCCACAAGAATGTAGATGCAGGAGAGGGCAAAAAGCAGGGCTACGCTTCCTCTCAATGGCACCTGGAAGACCCATTTGCCCATCAGAACAGACAGGGATAAGTCTACTAGCCCTAAGAAAAAATAGGGGAATAATTTCCCCACCATCAACTCTCCTTTTCGAACCGGAGTGGAGATGAGAAGTTCCATCGTCCCCTTCTCCCATTCCCGAACAATTACCTGCCCGGTAAGGAGTACCCCGATGATCGAGATGATCACCGCGACCAGCCCCGGGACGAAATAATTCTTCGATTCCAAATCTTCATTGAACCAGACCCTTGGCCGCGCTTCGATGGGGAGGTTCAGATTCCGCATTCCCATGCGCGTGACCTTCAGAACGGTCTTCTCCTGAGTGTATTGTCGTGCGATCGCCTGGGCATAACTGAGAATAAGGCTGGCTGTATTGGCATCGGCTCCATCGATCAACACCTGAACAGAAACCATCTTCTCTGCCTTGATCGTTTTTGAAAAATCCCAAGGAAGGATCAACCCCATCTTCACCGCTCCCTGGTCGATGAGTCGTTTCATCGCCTTTTCATCTTGAACCCAAAAGCGGAGATGGAAATAGGAAGAGGCGCTGAACCGTTGGATGAAATTTAAACTTTCCTGGCTCCGGTCACGGTCAAGGACGGCCATCGAGACCTTCTTCACGTCGAGGGTGACGGCGTATCCGAAGAGGAGCATCAAGAGGGCTGGCATCAGAATCACCAGCGCCAGGCTCCTCGGATCCCTGTAGATATGAACAAACTCTTTTTTCGCAATAGCCCAGGTACGGGAGACCTTCACTCCTTATCCTCTTTTTCGATCAATGAAACAAAGACATCTTCCAAGGAGGGTCTGATCGTTCCCTCCCTTTTAAGAAGAATTCCATGCTTTTGGAATAGAACTTGGATCTCTCGCTCCAAATCGACACCTTCCTTACCGATCACATGGAGACCATCTCCGAAAACGGCTGCTTCTGAAACCCAGTCCACTTTCTTCAAGAGATCCAAAGCGGGAACGAGGGGATCGCATTCTACTTCCAACACTCCCTGTGCGAGAGTCTTCAATTTTAATTCGGACGGAGTCCCCAGTGCAACGATCCTCCCTTGATAGATGAGGGCTAACCGGCCGCAATACTCTGCTTCATCCATGTAGTGGGTTGTAACGAATGTGGTCACACCCTTTCCTCCCATCTCCTGGATAAGACTCCAGAAATTCCTTCGTGAGATCGGATCCACCCCTGAAGTGGGTTCATCCAGGAAAAGGACGGAAGGTTCATGGAGAATGGCACAGCCCAGGGCAAGGCGCTGTTTCCATCCGACAGGGAGTGTTCGGGTGGATCGCTCCTGGAAATCCTGAAGGCCAATCATCTCTAGAACCTCATTTTCCCTCTTCCTCTGGAATGAACCGGAGAGGCCATAAATGCCCCCAAAAAAATGGAGATTTTCGACAACCGTCAAGTCATCGTAGAGCGAAAATTTCTGGGACATATAGCCGATCGCCTGCTTTATCTTCTCCGGCTCCTTCATGATATCGAATCCTGCGACCTTCCCTTTTCCAGAAGTAGGCAGCAAGAGTCCGCACAGCATTCGAATGGTCGTGGACTTGCCAGCACCGTTCGGGCCCAGAAATCCGAAGATCTCTCCCTTTTCCACCTGAAAATGGATATGATCCACGGCGACAAAGCTATCAAATGTTTTTACGAGGTCTTCCACCTCGACGACAAAAGTTCGCATAATAAACCGTAAGGGAAAATAATAATCCCCCCTCACCCCCCTTTAGCCGCCGGCCCAAGAGGGCCTCTGGCCCGGAGGGCAAAGGGGGGATGGGGGGATTTGGAACGGACAATGGAGACAAAGGCGTCCTCAAGTGAGGGCCGAACCACCACGAGATCGAGGATCTCCATTCTTTGCTCTTTGAGAACCTCCCGGACCAATTTTTCGCCCTTTTCAGAATCATCCACGAGAATGTGGATTTTATCCCCGGATAAGACCAGGCTTCGAATCCATTCGATCCCCTCAAGGACCTTCATCCCTTTCTGATGGTTCTCGACCCGCAGTTCCAGGATCTTCCCTCCGATTCGAGCCTTTACGGCAGAAGGAGTATCAGCGATCAAGAGATCTCCTTGATAAATCAGGCCGACACGACTACAACGCTCGGCTTCATCCAGATAAGAAGTTGAGAAAAGGATGGTCACCCCCTCTTTCAAGAGATCGTAAAGGATGATCCAGAAATCCCTCCGGGAGAGAGGATCGACTCCAGTGGTGGGCTCATCGAGGAAGAGGATTTGAGGCGTATGGATCAACGCACAGATCAGTCCCAGTTTCTGTTTCATCCCACCCGAAAGATCCTGAGCCCTTCGTTTTCCAAAGGGTTTCAGATTGGCAAATTGAAGAAGCCTTTCGATGCGCTCCTTTCTTTTTTGCTTCGGAACTTGATAGAGATCTCCGTAGAAATGGATGTTTTCGAGAACGGTGAGGTCCCCGTAGAGTCCAAACCGCTGGGGAAGATAACCGACCTTTTCTTTCAAAGACTCTGTCTCTTTCCGAATGTCACATCCCGCCACCGTTGCCTCTCCTCCATCTGGGGAGAGAATTCCACATAGCATCCGGAGAGTCGTCGTTTTTCCGGAGGCATCCGGGCCGACGAGGCCAAAAATCTCCCCTGGTTTCACTTCCAAGTTCAGATCTTTGACGGCGGTCAATGATTCGAAAGACTTGGTCAAATGGGTGGTTTGAATGGATAACATAGGAGCAAGCACCAAATCCCAAGCACCCAATACCAAACAAATTCAAAATTCCAAATTTGAATGATCAAAACAGTTTAGAATTTGGTATCTGGAGAATTGGAATTTATTTGGGATTTGGGAATTGTAATTTGTAATTTGAAGATACAACACCCATCTCCACGATACAGTTGAGATTATGGTTTCTCAGACTGGGATGGTGCCAGTTGGATCCGTCCATCGGCCGGCATGCCGGGCTTGAGCTCACGTTCCTTATTGGAGATATCCACCTTGATCCGATAGACCAGCGTCACCCTCTCCTTTTCCGTCTGAATTTGTTTGGGTGTAAATTCGGCCTGAGAGGAGATGAAGGAGATTCTCCCCCTATACTTTTTCTGGGGTCGAAGGTCAGTGGTCACGATCACGTCCTGACCCCACTTCACCTTGCTGAGATCGGTCTCAGGGATGTAGGCCTTCAGCCAAACATTTTCGACATCAGCCATGGTGAGGATGGATGTCCCCGGATTGACCACCTCGCCGATTTCCCCCGATTTGACCAGAACGACTCCGGATAGGGGAGCATAGAGAGTGGTGTAGCTGAGCTGTGTCTCGTTCAGTTTCAAAGAGGCCCGGGCTTGATCCACTTGAGCTCTTGCATCGTCAATGTCCTCCTTTCTCGGTCCTTCCTTCACCAGTTGATAATTCTCAGTGGCCACCTGTACAGCGGCCTTGGCGATCTTATAGCCCGTCTCCGCATTGTCAAA
>Ga0209253_10002815_pt1 | contig 15388 bp, 19 predicted proteins | sample FrelakmetBRP12BR_FD_187145 | JGI IMG/M metagenome (GOLD analysis project Ga0209253, IMG submission 187145) | Freshwater lake sediment microbial communities from the University of Notre Dame, USA, for methane emissions studies - BRP12 BR (SPAdes)... | ecosystem: Environmental > Aquatic >...
ATTTAAGTACTGCGACAACAAAGGATGGTTAGGAGATACAACCTTTGGCGTCCAAGATCTCGATGATTCTATGCCCGCTTAGTGACGGAAAGTGGCATGGCATTGCCGAGCTGAGCAGGAAGTCGAGCCTGGATAGTCAGGAGATAGAAGAGATTCTTTCTTTCTTGGATAAGTTCGAGTTCGCAAGGGTTGATTTTGAAAACGGAAAGGTAAAAATCAATAAAGATTTTCAAAAACTGTTGGAATTAACAACGCCCTAAAAGGCGGGGTTTGCAGGTTTTGGCAGCGTTTATCTTGTTATTGCCTAACGCTGTTTAGTACGTCTGCGTGGTCTACATTCTTTTCCATGAATATGTTCACCATGTTCTTATCGAGAACGAAGCAAAGCGTCTTCATATCTTTTCCTTCAATTAGCGCGCTGCCGAACTCTCCTAGGTTGAACATTTGACTTATTTCTTGGCTTGATTCAAGCACCTGAGAAGTCAAGAGCGCATAATCGACAATTTTCTCGGGTTCTTTAAGGTTTATCGTTGCGGTTGTTGTATCTCGCAGTATGAAGCCTAAGACTCCTGGCCGTTCGCATATTCCTGACAAGCGAGTAGCCAAATCCTGGGAAACCTGTTCTTCCTCTATTGCCTCGACTAGTGGGGCGTTGTCTTCAACGAGTACTGTTGTCATAGTTTCGCTTATGCTCCTCTTTTTCTTGGCCATAATTTTCCCTCTTTCTACTCAACTACCGGTTTTACCATCACGAGTTTGCCTTTGCTGGTCTCCATGGTGGCCTGGATTTTATCGGGTATTTGAATCACGCCTTTTCCCTGATATTTCGAATCCTTAATCGGACTGAATTTGCATCTTATTGTTTTTCCGTTTAGAGCATCCAACTCAACTTCCTGGATTATCCTATCACCGTAAAGATCTTTCCACTGTTCAACAACTGAATTGTCGACGCGAACCGTGTCTGACTTGAACTGCAAACGTCCAAGACTCTCAACGATCACTTGAGTCACCGGAGGTTCCGGAAGCACCAGACCATTTTCCTCAACACTTTCAGCCTGAACTTCCTTGACAGATTCAATCAGTTCTTCTGCCACGGTTTCTTCAACGGTCGGCGTTTCTTCTTCAGGTTGTTCGGCATGTTCAACTTCTTCAACGGTCTCTTCTTGGTAGGCGTATTCAACGGGTTCTTGAATGGGTTCCTTTATGGATTCCTGTACGAGTTCTAGTTCTGCGGTGATGGCTGGTTCGTTGCTTCTTGTGGGGGCAGGCTGGATTTGATCGACGAGCTTAACGACTGTTGGAATCAGAATGCGGGTTAACGAGTTTACGAATTTTTCGTCAGCTTCTTTCGAAGTGACGGTTGCTAAATAAAAGTTGTTGATGGAGGCTATGTTTACTCGACCTTCGGAGCCTTGTATGGTTACGGCTTCTAAGCCGCCTGCGGTTTCTGATTTTGCTTTTATGGCTTGGAATGCGTCTACGGTTTTGTTTATGGTTTCCTGGGCTGTTTCGTCGTCTTTGGCGATGGTTTGCGCGTTTTCTTCGAAGACGAAGATGTTGGTTACGTCTGGGCAGACGTTCTTGATTTCTCGCAGCGTGTTATCGAGCGCCAGAGCGTATACTTGATTACTCATGTCTTGATGGCTCCTTCATGGTCTTTCGTGGTGTCCAGCGTTTAGGAGATCTTGAACAGGATGCGTTCTGGGACTCCTTCGTTTTCAACCACTAAGTATTTCAAGCCTTCAGTATCGCCGAGTTGATCTAGCCATTTAAGAGCTTCACGTGCCTTCTGGAGGACGAGTAGGCGTTCCTGGTGGCTGCGCACAACGGATTCGATCGCTGTTAATTCGTGGAATGGGTTTGCATCTAGTATGATGTTTAGGCTTCCTACGTTGATTTCGCCCAAGCTGTCGGTGCTTGCTTTCGCTTTTCCGGCTAGTTTCATGACGACTTCGCGGATCTTCTTTGATTTCTCCGCCAAGTTGCGAATTTCATCTAGCCTTCGCAAGTATTCGCCTAACGTGCTCTTTGTTTCGGCTATTTCCTTGTCTAAGGTTTCGGCTATATTTTCAGCTGATCCATATTCTTTTATTTGTACTACCATTTTGTTTTTGCACCTCCAAAGAGGAAACTAAGAGAAAGGGAAATTGAGGTGTTCTTTCACCCTACCCCTCGATTTCTAACGTAAAGATAATGGGGGAATTTAGACTGCTGGAGCGACTGCGGTGTACATGAAAGTGTTGCCTTTGGCAGAGATGAGCTTGACTTGATAGTTATAGCCGTCTGTTACAGCGGTGGTTATGACGAATTGTTGTCCGGAGTTTGCAGATATTGATTCTCCCTCGCCAGTAACACTACCGGCTGCAATAGGTGAGTTGTTTACCCACACTTCATTGATTACCACGGGAGTTGTTCCTGTATTGTTGGCGACTAAGGTAATGCTGTTTGAAGTGAAAGTCATGCTTGTAATTCGAAGTTCTTCGGTTCCCATGAATCCGACGGTTAGTGCTCCCATCCATGCGGCTACTGCGATGCTGACTGCGACTGTGACTGCGATGAGTATGATTGATGCGACTACGGGGCTAAGGGCTTTTGCGTTTTTTCTTATTTTTCTTAGTGTTTTCATTTTCTCTTTTATCCCTCCTTTTGGGATTAACGAGTATGTTAGACGAAATTACACATTTAAATCTTATGACTTACTACACCATATTCATTATGTGTAAGACACAACTACACAAAAACCACAAAGACCAAACAAAATCATGTATAAAGAAACGTTGAAAAAGAAACTGTGCAACACTCAAGCGCCCATGCGCCTGCTAAGACTAAGCACCGAATTCGTCAAAGAATCCAAGAAGAAGCTTCGCGACCTTCTCACCCAACTCCGTCTTCAAATAGTATTTCTTCAACGGATCAATCCGTTCACTTTTGGCCAACCCCAACTCTTCGATCTCAATCATCCGCGCCCTGAAAGTGCCATCGCTCAGCGTCAATTTGTTCTTGCGCATGAAATCCTTCGCTTCCTTCCATTTCCCACGGCCAACGTACAGCAAGAAGAGGCAATCGATAGCGTGGTCCTTCTCTAGCATAGCCTTTATCGCTGAAAGTCTCGGGTCGGTTAGAACGTGCTTAATCTTCTCCTCGTCTCCACTTTTTTTCATGACCAGTATTCACACCTTATTTTTGTTTCTGAATATAGCAGAATCCCCTTTTAAGATTTAACCTATATTACGATTTATGACACATTACACTGGACTATATGTGGATTTCCACCATACCCTGGCATTTCGGGAGAAACATAAGGTGATTTCTTGCGGTGCCCTTTCAGCATCTGAGAAAGTTATTTATAAAATATCTGAAGATAAAAAATACGAGTGAATAACATGGCAGACTTGGTTGAAGTTCTCTCTAACATGGTTGGAGATATAATCAACGCAATACCCTCGATTCTCGCCGCAATCATCGTGATTCTACTCGGATACTTCATCGGAACAATAGTCGGCAAAGCTGTGAACAAAATCGTAACGAAACTCGGCATCGAAAAAGCATTTGACGGAACCACCGCAGGCAAATCTTTCAAGTCCGCAGGCATAGACATGTCAGACTTCATCGCCGGAATAGTCAAGGCCTTCATAATAATTCTTGCAGTAATTATGGCAATAGGCATTTTGAACGTTGGAGGCGTAATCGGCACATACTTAACACGCATAGCAGACTACTTGCCGAGACTTCTAGGCGGAATACTCATAATCGTCTTCGGCGCCGTCTTCGTTGAGCTCCTAGCAACATTCATCGGAAAAATGATAAAACCAATCTTCCCCGCAGCCAAATCCGAAATCGCTGATATGCTAACTAACCTCCTGCAAATCGGCTTGATAGCGTTCATACTGCTCCTCGCACTAAACATTATGTTATTGTCAGGCGACACAATATACCCGCTGATACTCGGCTTCGTAATCATCGGCGCAGGAATATCACTAACAGACGGACTGATAAAATCAATAAACGATGAACACGCAGAATTCCGAGAAGTCGCAGGATACGCAAAATTCGTCCTCTACAGCATCTTCCTCATAATCGGCGCAGGCGCAATATTCGCAACCTTCCCAGGAGTTACAAACATAGTGGCTAACATATCATGGGCTTTCGCAATAGCCTTGGCAATAATGCTGATCCCCATAGCCTACGCCCTAGCAAAGAGAATGTCCAAAGAAAAAGCATAGATAGTAATCCTTTCCACAATCCCCCTTTTCTTTTTTGCAAACTCGGCGAAATCAAAGTACAAGTTTACTTTCGGGAAACACAGTATCAACCAATACAGTAAATTTTACCTCTGACAGTCAAGATGGATACAATTCGTCAGTGCCGTATGTAAATAGACTGATCAAATTAGTCTCATTTGAATGTTTCACTTTCACTGTACTCTCCCACGGGTACCAGAGAGTCGTTTCAATGACAGCCTAAAAAGGGGATAGGCAATCTTTGTTAATCATTCATTAAGTGGGAGAAGTGAGAGACCTGTCCCAAAATACACTATTCAAGACCGCGCCGTGCAAAAATCTGCTTTCGTTTAACATGAGAAACATAAATCAGCTGTTTCCCGGCTTTAGAACAGGCGACTTTGCAGTCCTGTATGATTCTGAAGCCGTATTATCCTTATCTTCGCTTCTATGTGTAAGAGCTCAATTGCCACCTCAACTAGGCGGGTTAGGAAGCAACGTAGTCTTCATCGACGGCGGAAACACCTTCAAACTATACCAGATAACACGGTTAGCCAAGCTTCACCAACTTGACCCTAGACAAGTCCTGGACCGCATATACCTCTCCAGAGCCTTCACTGCTTACCAAATGACTTCACTTGTACTGCAGAAACTCGAAGACGCCGTTAAAAGCTGCAACGCAAAACTCGTAATAATTTCAGACATAGCCGCCCTGTTTCTGGACAAGGATGTGCAAGACGAAGAAGCAAAAAGAATCTTCAGCCAAGTCACCAATAGACTATTGAACTTCGCCCGAGAACAAGACGTTATAGTGGTTGCCACTTACCCACCCCACCAAGACAGCCAACGAAACCTGTACCTTCAAACTTTGACTTGCGGAAGGGCAAATGTAGTTATGGCTTTTAAACAGACAAAATACGAAAGAGAGATATTTTTAGAAAAGCATCCTGCATTCACGCTTGGTTCTGCCGAGTTACCTACCGAAATCCTGCCCTTAACAGCCTTCATAGAGGGGCCGTATAGTGGGTGAAACCATCAAATCTTACCGCTTGGCTTTAGACGACGAAATCCGAAGATGGGACGGCTTCGCAAAGGTCTTACGGAACAAAGACCGAGAAGCATTTGACGCGTTAATGGACGCCGGACGAAGCTATGCTTATGCATGCAACAACAACGTTCAACCAATAATCTTCGAACCGATGGTTATGTCTATCCTACTCTCGCAGCAAATACGACTGCAAAGAATACAGAAGGAATTAGATGCAATCAAAAACACAGGTAGCTCCAGACCATGTTAGAGGCTGGATACTTGACGCTTACCCTTCCGCCCACGGCAAAATCGCCGTTTGGATCATAACCGACAACGGCGAAAGAATAAAACTCTCAGATACTTTTCAACCCAAAATATACGTTTCAGCCAAACAGGATGAAATAGAACGCTTAGTCAGCCGACTCTGTAACAACAATATACTATCCTCATGGAACTTCGCGTACAAGTACGCGCACCCCACAGACGCCATGAAATCCAGAGTCTTAGAACTCACGCTGAAAGACTGTAGAAAAACACAATCTCTCACTCTCAACATCCTAAGATTGGGTGACTATCTGAATTATGAGACCCACAACTGCGATTTGAAAGGAGACCGTGCCTACTTCTTCAGCCACGACATTTTCCCTTTGGCGTTTGTAGAAGTCCGAACAGAAGAGACAGGACTGCACTATACACTCATAGATTCGGCAACCAGCACAGATTATGCTGTTCCAGAGTTGCGAGCGATGAAACTGAGAGTCGAAATCGACAAAAAAGGAAAAATACCCAATTTCCAAGACTCCATATCCTCAGTTTGCATAACTCAAAACCAGAAAGAAATATGCATCGATTCAGACGAGGAAGCAGAAAAAATACTTCAAATCGCCAAAGTCGTCAAAGAACTTGACCCAGACATCATAATAACCCAAGGCGGCGACTCCTACCTTTTCCCCTACCTCACACAACGAGCCACCCTTAATAATGTCCTGAGCGAATTCATCCTGAGCCGAGACAAAACACCTTTCTCGCCGAAAACCCCTTCAGGAAAAACATTCTTCTCCTACGGTCGTACGTTCTACAGAGCCGGTGCCATTCGACTCTACGGAAGAATACACATCGACGAAAACAACACGTTCATCTTATCTGAAGCCGGATTCGAAGGTCTAATAGAAGTCGCCAGAACATGCCGCGTACCCCTACACACCGCTGCCCGCAACTCCATAGGCTCAAGCATGTCTTCACTCCAGTTTTATCAGGCGATTAAAGACGATGTGCTAATACCCCGGAACAAGAGCATCCCTGAAGCCTTCAAAACCGCTTACGAACTGCTCGTAGGCGACCGAGGCGGCATAGTCTTCGAACCAAGAGTAGGAGCTCACGATTTTGTGGGCGAAGTTGATTTTTCTTCGATGTACCCTGTTTTGATGGTGAACAACAACATATCGGCAGAAACTGTTCTCTGTGAATGCTGCCCAAACTCGACTTCAAGAATCCCAGACCTGAACTACAATATATGCACGAAACGAGAAGGCATAGTCCCCAAAACCCTAAGGCTGATCGTAGATAAACGCTTGTTCTATAAACGTATGAAGGACCAAACAGACGATCCACAGCTTAAGGAGGTTTACGACAGACGCCAGGCCGCACTGAAGTGGATTTTAGTCACTTGTTTCGGCTATTTGGGCTATCGGAATGCAAAATTCGGCACAGTTGACGGTCACATGGGCGTCTGTGCTTTCGGCAGAGAAGCCCTATTGAAGGCAGCACACAAGGCTGAGAGATATGGATTTGAGGTGGTCCACGGCATCGTTGATTCTCTATGGCTAAAGAAACGAGACGCTAGTGTAGAAGAATACAATACACTGTGCAAAACAATAACGGAGCAAGTTGGAGTGCCCATAACATTTGAGGGACGTTATAAATGGATAGTTTTTTTGCCTTCGAAAATGCATCCACGTATGGGCGTATTGAACCGGTATTACGGTGTAATGGAAAACGGAAAAATCAAAGTCCGCGGCTTAGAAATTCGCCGTAGAGACACACCACGCTTCGTGTTTGACGCCCAAACAGAAATGATAAAAACCTTAGCTTCCGCAAACAACACCGGTGAACTATACAAAAAAATTCCTGGCACCATAGAAATTGTTAAAAAATATCGGCGAAAACTGCTGGACGACCAGGTACCTGTCTGGGACCTAATAGTCACGAAACATATGTCAAAAAACCCGAAGCGTTATAGGCAACACGTCAGCCAAGTCATAGCTGCCGAGCAACTCATAAAGGAAGGCGCCCAAATACACGCGGGAAACAATGTACGCTTCCTTTTCACTCATGCCAAAGACAAACGCTATGACCGCAGAGTCAAAGCAGCACAACTCATAGAGAAAGGTGTGAACCCCGACATCAAGAAATATCTGCTTTTGCTCTATGCTTCCGGGGCCAACCTTTTGAGCTTTGCAGGCTACACGACCGAATCAGTTTACGACGCAATAAAGGGACAGAAACAGAAGAAACTAGCAAATTACGAGACATAAACCTGGCACAAGACCTCGATCGCTTCAATTTGCATCCGTCTTCCACTATCTTTTTTATTTCCGAATAAGGCAATCCGATTTTCTGCTCTCAGAGAAAAATCAAGGAAAATTACCCAAAATTCATTAAGTATTTATTTCAGTTCTACCGCAAAAACTCTAATGTAGAGCAAGCATGCATTTTAGTCTACAAGAAACCAGCATACTGCTAATTACCATATTGTTAACAGGTTTAATCACGCCCTTCTCCATTGCAGCCAATTACGATTTCACATACAACTGTACCGTTCAATTCGGACTCAACGACCACAAACTCTACGTTTCCATACCCCCATCTCTCTACACTTATTACCAAGGCAAGACACACACAATCACTGACGAATCTCAATACTCAAACTTTGTAACACCAACCGCGGTCGCTCCCATCGCGCAGAGCATCCGCAACCTCACTTCCAAAGACACCTATGGCGACGAAGAATTCGCCAATTCAGTCTTGGCGCTCGTCCAACAAATCCCCTACGTTGAAATCGACATCAAATACCCGATTGAAACCATAGTAGACAACAAAGGGGACTGCGACACAGTTTCACTGCTTGCAGCTTCAATCCTCATAGCAGGAGACTTGGATGTTGTCCTGTTATACTATAAAGAAGCTGCCCATATGAACATAGGGATTCACCTATCGAGCGCTCCCTCAAGTCTATGGTGGACACCACCGACTAGCTACGAATACAAAGGCAAAGAATACTGGGTTGCAGAATGCACACCGAAAGCGCAGTGGCGCGTTGGCGATCAACCTGACTCTCTTGGAGAAGAGCGACCTATAATCATTCCCATCAACAACTGCGAGAAATCGTCGCCAGCAAAGATAGCATCGGAAATAGATAGACCACTCACCCCCTCATCGATATCGATTGATTTCTCTTCACCCCTATCAAACATTGAATATGGAGAGTCAAACATAGCAATCTCAGGCTTCATTTCTCCAGCATACAGGGCGGAAGACGTAACAATGTATCTCAGCCGAGACAGAGTCGCTTGGGATGTATTCGGCACAGAGACAAGAGATGATGGAGAATACTCATTTGAATGGAATTTTACCACGACAGGTATATATTACATTCAAACAAGCTGGAGCGGAACTGCAGGCTACGCAGGAGCAGACAGCGAAATAATAACAGTCTTCATAGGTTTCCCAAAATCAACGGTTCAATTCGAGTCGCCTAACTATATTTACATACTCGGCAATCCAGGCGCTGCGACATATGAACTTCGGATTAGGCAGGGCATAGAGGATTTCCTTAATTTCAACTTGGAAGGACCTGGCGTTACGATAACCGGAGAATTCATCGTTATGAAAAGCGGGGAAACAGTGTCGATTAAGGGGAAACCTGAAGTACAGCTGGGTGAGCAACCATTAAGACTGCCTCTCAATATAGTGAAGAATGATCAATTCTGTTTCATACTGCAAAACTATGGCCAAGGCAACTACAAAGTACATGTTAAGGCAATAGACGACTATGCTGTGTCCCAAATACAGGAATTTCACAAAGACAAAACTGTCTTACTGAATGCATCAGGGAGCATCAGCGAGAACACATGGTACAAGATACAAGCAAAACTGTCGGAAACCGAGATATACGCCCAACTGTTTGATGCAGAAGGGGCTGTTCTAGAAAGCTTATCAATCAGAAATGAAGCTGCAAGCATAGGAGAAATCGGAATATTAGTAGCAAACAACACAAACAAAGCTGTAGCCTTCAAAAACTTGAAAATCGAAACCATGAACCAGCCCCTGCAACCAATAGATAGAAACACAAGTCCCACAATCAACGCCGAAGCATTTATTCCATACGCTAACTGGGCAATAGTAGCGATTTCAGCCTTAACCGCTGTATTCTATACCTGGAAAAAAGAAAAAACACGAAAACTTGCACTCAAAATCTGACATGCGAAAGTTACCTCCCTTTCACAGCCAAGACGAAACATTAAATTTAAAGCAAATGATTTTCCCTCGTTCCAGAGAAGGAAGGTTTAAATAAATTACGTTTCACTTTCGTAGGTAGCTCCAGACTTTAAACGGATGAAAAGTTAGAATGTCACAGGAATATCGTTACATACTTCGTATTATGGGTACAGATATGGAGGGTACCCTGAAGACTGTTTACGCGTTAACAGCTATCAAAGGGATTAGCCTGAGCCTCTCAAACGCCATAATTAAAAAGGCAGGCGTGAATCCTGACTTAAGAGTCGGCTTCCTAACCGAGATGGAAATTGGCAAAGTTGAAGCGGTAATTAGAGAACCAGCAAAATATGGTCTGCCAACTTGGCTTTTTAACCGACGAAAAGACGCAGAAACAGGCAAAGATTCTCATCTCTTAAGCGCAGATCTTGTGCTTAGAACGAAAATGGATATAGATCAAGCCAAGGAAATAAGGTCTTGGCGCGGATATCGCCATGCATACGGTTTGAAAGTGCGTGGGCAACACACAAAAACCACGGGCAGAGCGGGAAAAGCCCTTGGAGTCAAGAAGAAGACGCTTATGCAGAAACCTGGAGCCGCACCTCCAGCAAAGTGAGGTATAGACAATGGGCGATCCAAAGAAACAACGTAAGAAATTTCAAACTCCACGTTTTAGCTGGCGCAAAGACGTACTGGAGGAAGAACTGAAGTATCTAGGTCAGTACGGCTTGCGCAACAAGCATGAGTTGTGGCGTCTCAAAACCACGCTGTCAAAAACTAGGGGCATAGCTCGCTCACTGATCGGAAAATCAGCTGAAGAACGCGCCAAAATGGAGAACGAATTGCTAACTAAACTGAAAAAACGGGGCGTTCTACAAGAAACCGCAGTTTTGGACAATGTTTTGGACTTATCCATCGAGGACCTGCTTGAACGCAGACTCCAGACAATTGTATTCAGAAAAGGTTTGACCAGGACAATCTTCCAGTCCAGACAACTAATAACTCATGGACACGTGACTATTGGAAACCGAAGAGTGACAATTCCAGGTTATCTAGTATCAAAAGAGGAAGAAGCACAAATCACCTACAACCAACAAAGCGACATTGCAAAAGAAACACATCCACTGCGGCAAGGCTTGTCATTCGTGGCGAAACAACCAGAAATAAGACCTCCAAGTCGGGGTAGAAGAGGCGGAAGAGGAGGCGGCAGGTTCTGAGCAGCAGCAAGAAAACAGAGAAGTGGGGCGTCGTTCACATCTTCAGCAGCTACAACAACACCCTAATCCACGTAACCGACATATCAGGCGCCGAAACAATTTCTCGCACAAGTGGCGGAATGTTCGTAAAAGCTGACCGAATGGAGTCATCGCCCTACGCGGCAATGCGAGCTGCCACAGCAGCTGCAGAATCTGCTAGAGACAAAGGAATAACAGCGATACACATCAAAGTCCGAGCTCCAGGAGGGTCAGGTCCAAGAACGCCAGGTCCTGGTGCACAAGCAGCCATACGCGCATTGGCTAGGTTTGGTTTTCGCATTGAACGTATTGAAGAAGTCACGCCGATTCCACACGACGGAACGAGAAGACCAGGCGGCAGAAGAGGAAGACGAGTATAGTCTTTGGTCTGGAACGTGTCAAACAGAAAAATTGAAATAATGCACTTGCGCTTCTATTGAACCGCACAGTCATTATCCTTACTATTATGGAGTGTTCCAAACAAGTGAAGATTGAAGTGCTGGAAAAAGATGAGATGAACCTTCGCGTAGTCATACGTGAGGCAGAAGTTCCTTTGATTAATGCCTTGCGGCGCATAGCACTTGCTGAGGTTCCTAGCATGGCAATAGATGAAGTGGTTATGATCGAGAACTCATCTATTCTGCAGGACGAAATCATAGCTCACAGGCTAGGTCTCACTCCAATGAAAACTGATCTGGACACTTACAACCTTCCGGAAGACTGCGAGTGCCACAGTGAGTTTGGTTGCTCTCTATGTCGAGTGACCTTGACGCTGGACGCAGGGGCGAAGGAGGGAACAAGGACAGTTTACTCCGGAGAAATAGTATCGGAAAACCCTGACATAGTTCCAGTGTCAGACAAAGTGCCCATCATAAAGCTTGCTAAGGGACAAAAACTGAAGCTTGAAGCTTACGCAAGGCTTGGTAAAGGGAAGAACCATGCTAAGTGGCAGCCAGTTTGCATGTGTGTTTACAAATATTACCCCAAAATAGAAGTTCCAATCAAAGACTGCGGCGAATGCGAGAAATGTGTGGTTATATGTCCTAAGAAAGTGCTGGCCATGAGTGAAAACAAAGTTGAAGTCCGCGACTTGTTGGCGTGCAACCTTTGCATGGACTGCGTTGATGCTTGCCCAAAAGAGCCCAAAGCCATCAAGGTAGATTGGGAGAAGAACGCTTTCATTATGAGCATTGAATCGTCAGGGGCGTTGCCTCCGGAGAGAGTGCTTCAACAAGCTTCAAAAATACTTGACAAGCAACTAGCAGAGTTTCAAGAACAACTGAAGGTGGAAGAATAGTGAGAGATACCAAAACACCAAATCCTGAACTCATCCAGCTTATTCGTTTCCTGAAAAAGCAGAGCCGCGAAAAAGATGCACCAATCTGGCTGGATGTAGCAGAGCATTTATCCAAACCCAGCAGGCAACGCATTGCTGTGAACCTAAGCAGGATAAACAGAAACACGCAAAAAGGCAGCACAATCGTAGTGCCGGGTAAAGTTTTAGCGACAGGTACATTAAATCATGCAGTAACCGTAGCTGCTTTTGGTGCTTCAGAGAGAGCCCGAGAAAAATTGAAAGCTGCCAGGGCAAAGTACATGTCGATTCCAGAGTTGATAGCGAAAAACCCGAAAGGGTCAAACATTACAATTATTCGGTGAATAAATAATGCAGAAAAAGGAAACAGCTAAGAAGCATCCTGTTCTAATCAACGCCGACGGTTTGATTCTCGGCAGAATGGCAAGCAAAGTCGCCAAACGCTTGCTAAACGGAGAAGAACTGATAATAATTAACGCTGAAAAAGCAATAATCTCGGGTAAGAAAAAGGTCAAAGTTGCAGAAGCCAAAGAATTCTTGGAAGTTGGAGCTCCAGACAGAGGCCCATTTCACTACAGAAGACCGGACAAAATGGTCAAGAAAACAGTTAGGGGAATGTTGCCAATCAAACAGCCCAAAGGAAAGAACGCTCTCAGTAAGCTGAAAGTGTTCATGGGTGTGCCAAGGGATTATCAAGACCTTCCAACCACAACGCTGGACCAGGCTAAAGCCATCAAGTTGAAAGGACCACATTTTACCCTCGGCGAGCTTGCAAAGGAAATAGGATGGAATCAAGGTGACTAAATAATGCCAGCTAAGAAAGTTTTGGTCGTAAGTGGAAAAAGGAAAACCGCCGTAGCCCGTGCAGTTGTCAGGTCAGGCATGGGCCGAGTCCGGGTTAACATGACTCCCGTAGAGATTTATGAGCCTGAAATCGCCCGCGAGAAGATAATGGAACCCCTTCTGCAGGCTGGCGCTGATGTCTGGAATCAATTGGACATGGACATTCACACTAAGGGCGGAGGATACATGGGGCAAGCTGAAGCTGCTCGGATGGCGGTTGCGAACGCAATGCTGAAATGGACAAAGAGCAGTCACCTGCGTACCGTTTTTGCTGAATATGATAGAACCATGATTGTAGGAGATTCGCGCAGCAAAGAATCGAAAAAATTCGGCGGACCAGGAGCACGCGCTAAGGGACAGAAGAGCTACAGGTAAAGGAGAACAGCAGACATGATTATTCCGGTAAGATGCTTCACGTGCGGCAAACTGATCGGTGATAGGTGGGAGGAGTTTGCAAGAAGAGTCAAAACAGGGGAAAACGCACGTGATGTTTTGGATAGTTTGGGTATCAAACGCTACTGTTGCAGACGTATGCTGCTCTCAAATGTTGAGATAATAGACGAAGTTCTTCGTTTCTACGAAGAGGCGGAGAAAAGAAAAGAAGCCCGCAACTACTATTAGCTTTTTCTTCGAGCGTTCACAAATTTCTTTCTCGACAAACATATTGACTTAAGGCTATCTAAACTGGGTTTTTTACATCTGTTTTGGAAACAAACGTCGGATTCCCTTGGAAAATGTAGACTTCTGCTTGGCTAGCACTGCAATCTTAAACCTCGCATTTGTAACTGCTTTCAGGGGTTCACTTCGAACCAGGACGAATCAAACCTTGTTGGTAAGGATTCCTAACATATTACGCGACGATTGAGAGCAACAGCGAGTGCTATTGAAAGTGTTAAACTCGCAGTAAGTTATGAACTGCCAATTGTTGTTTTCCGAAAGAGTAAATAAGAGCTAAACAAAAGGTATAGCGCTTGAAGGTGTTCACGTGTCGTCAATAATCGAAGACCTCATCGCGAGAAAGATATTCAACAATCGCGGAGAGGAAACTATAGAAGTTGACGTCATAACGGCAAACGGTTTCGGACGTGCATCAGCCCCAGCTGGAAAAAGCCGGGGCAAAGCCGAAGTTGTTTACTACCCCCAAGGTGGAGTTGAACAGGCGATTAAGAAAATCGATGATCTGATAGCTCCTGAACTAGCGGGTTTAAACAGTGATTTCCAAGAGGAAATTGACAGTACACTTCATGAGGTCGATGGCACAACTAACTTCCGAGTTATAGGCGGAAATACAGCCTTTGCCGTTTCACTAGCAAATGCTGAGGCGGCTGCAAACTCGCATGGTTTGTTGCTGTTCCAGTTTCTAGGCGGAAACATTGCTAACACACTTCCTTACCCACTTGGGAACTGCATAAGTGGTGGTCAGCACGCACGCGGCAAAGCACCCGACATTCAGGAATTTTTGACGCTTCCTCATGGAGCTGAGACTTTTCTGGAAGCTATAACCGCGAATACTCAAATTCACAAGAAAATCGGAGACGCATTGAAAAAGAAAGACAAGCTATTCAGTGGCGGTACAAGCTCTGAAGGCGCATGGATTGCCAACATCGACAACGAAGACGCGTTTGAAACAATCGCTAAAGCCTGTGAAGAAGTCGGCAACGAATTGGATTTCGAATGTGGATTTGGAATAGACGTAGCTGCCTCCTCTCTATGGAAGGAGAAAGAAGGAAAATACGTTTATGAGAATGGAAATAAGAAACGAGATACTTCCGAACAATTGGATTTCATGTTGGACCTGATTGAGCAATACCATCTGGCGTATGTTGAAGATCCGTTCCACGAAGAAGACTTCGAAAGTTTTGCAGAACTTACCAAAAAAGCTCGAAACTGCCTGGTCTGCGGTGACGATTTATTCACTACAAACACCGAACGACTAAACCAAGGAATCAAACTCGACGCTGCAAACGCCATAATAATCAAAGTCAATCAAATCGGTACGCTTTCAGACGCTGCAGAGACAATAGAAAACGCGCAGAGGAACGGTTACACTTGTGTAGTTTCACATCGCTCGGGCGACACGTGCGACTGGCACATAGCCCATTTAGCAGTAGCATTCAAGTGCCCAATAATAAAGACTGGCGTAGTGGAAGGGACACGCATCGCAAAGCTAAATGAGCTGATTAGGATTGAACATTTTCTTGGAAACAGAGCCAAAATGGCAGATTTATAGTAACTAAGAGGAAAAACAATG
>Ga0209253_10002816_pt1 | contig 15386 bp, 16 predicted proteins | sample FrelakmetBRP12BR_FD_187145 | JGI IMG/M metagenome (GOLD analysis project Ga0209253, IMG submission 187145) | Freshwater lake sediment microbial communities from the University of Notre Dame, USA, for methane emissions studies - BRP12 BR (SPAdes)... | ecosystem: Environmental > Aquatic >...
CGCGCACCAATGCTGATTTCATGAAATTAAAACAGCGCGCCAGAACGCGCTTGCCCGCCGTAACTGAAGCCGTTGCACGTCAGGTTCAGGCGATTGCTACCGAGTATCAGCTGCTGACACAAAAACAAGGCCAAATGGCAGCAACCGTGAACAGATTAAAACGTGATCTGGAACAACAGATCAGTTCACTGGTTTACAATGGGTTTTTGAGCCAAACGCCGTGGGAGCAGTTACAGCATGTTCCCCGTTACCTGAAAGCTTTGCGGCTGCGTATTGAGAAACACCCGTCCAATCCGGATCGTGATGGCAAGAATGCCGCCAGTGTCGGTTTGATCTGGCAGAAGTGGCAGGACAAGATCAACGCGCTGAAAGCCGCACATATGGATATTCCTGATGTGCTGCAAGATTTCAGGTGGTTGATAGAGGAGCTGCGGGTATCGTTATTTGCGCAGGAGTTAAAAACACCGTTCCCGGTTTCTATCAAGCGCTTGGAAAAAATCTGGGCTGACATGCGTTTTTAATTGGCGATGCAACTGGATCAGGTAAATACCCTAGGCTTTGAGCCGAATTTTGATAAGTTTTTATCAGGCAAGCCGCCAAAGCTGCATGGCGATCGTTTTATTCGCGTGCATATCAGCCGCAATACCTTATTGGCGATCGCATTCTCTCTGCTGTTACATGCGATTGTTTTCTTCTTTGCACCTAAAATCAATTTTGACGTTCCGCCTGAACTGCCGGCTACTACAATGGAGGTCAGTCTGGCGGCACCAGAGCCAGTTAAGACGCCGGAGCCGGCTGTTGCAGAAAGTACTCCGGTAGCGGTTGAAGCGAAGCCCGAAACTGTGTATGTAAAGCCTAAAGTAATTGCGCAGAAATTAAACAATCCTATAAAGCCATCCACCACTATGCCTGAAGTGGTAAAGGCGCCGGAACCTGTGCCTGAAAAGTTTCCGCAAAAAGAGCCTGTCGAAAAAACGCAGCCGGTAGAAGAAAAATTCACGGACATGGCTTCCTATGTGAAGGCGATGCAGGCGCGCAGGCAAGGCGGCGAGTATGAAGCTGCCAGACAGAATGCCGAAGCGGCTGCGCGTGAGCGTGGCCCTTCTGAGGAGCAGCTTAGGGATGAACGTATCAAACGTAATTTTCAGAACGGAACGAATGGCATCTTTGAAATTACCAGTTTGGGTTCCCGCAATGCGACGTTTGCGTTTAGGGGCTGGACGAATGATTTCAGTTCGTCAAAACGCCAGTTCTTTGAGGTGGAGGCGCAATCTGGGCAGGATGTTCGGCTGGTCATGATCAAGCGCATGATTGCGCTGATACGGGAGCATTATCAAGGGGATTTTATCTGGCAGTCCCATAGGCTAGGAGGCTCTGTAACACAATCAGCGCGGCTGGAAGATAACGCAGGACTTGAGGATTTTCTGATGATGGAATTTTTCGGTACAAATTACAAAAATTCATCTTAGGGATAGTACGGCGGGTTTATTTTTCCTCTGCCAAAGCCTTGCGATATTCTTCCAGTTTTGCCTGATAGTTCTCGGCTTGGCCAAACTCCATGAAACGCGTATAGCGGGTGTGTGAGCCTAAAATTTTTCGGGCATGTTTGATCGGGCAGAAGTACTGCTCGGTTCGCGCCACGATTTCGGTGATGTAGCAAATCATGCCACTGCCATAGGCACAGTAGGTGCAATGAAACTTCTCGATAAAATTCAGGTATTGCAATTGCTGCCTGTCGTAAATAATGTAATCGGAGCGGCGCACTTTTTTAATGCCGTATATGGGAAAGCAAGTCCATTGGTAAAAAGTGACAAATATGTCGGTAATGACCAATGGGATGATCATGGCGTAGATGACAGGCCCGGTAATCAGATTCTGCGGGCGATTGGTGACCAGCCAGAGAAAAAAATTGGTTTTCAGCCTGCGGTGTGTCTCTTTGATTGAATTCTCGAATTCGATACGTTTGCCTTTGATCTGAAACAGCATGCTGGAGGGTTGCTCGCTAAGCGCCACCCGCAAGTCATCTTCCAGTGCTGATATTTGATCCAGCAGTTCCTGAATACGATTATTCATGTAGGTTCCTTAAAGATGATTTCCAGATTTTTACGGCAGTATCTTACGTATAAGTATAGCCGTTTGCAGGTGAATAGCCAGCGAACAGGAAGCTTAATCAATATCGATTAATATGGTGCTGTTGCAATTGGATTGGCATAAACTATACAAATCGGTATACTTTCAGGCTGGTTCATTAAAAAGCTTAGGCAGAAAGAGATTTGCTATGCATATCCAGTCAACACTGCAGCAGATTGAAAATATTACCACTCGAGTTTTACTGTTACTTGGTATTGTGGCAGTTGCCGCATGTACAACCGTTTCCGGTGGAAAATCCGCATCAAGTAATAAGGAATGGCCAAGTTTTGGCCGCGATTTTACCAACCAGCGCATGTCGCCGCTGACGCAGATCAATACCGGAAATGTGAAGCATCTGGCATTGGCATGGCAGTTTAAAACCGGCGTTTCCGCCAGCTTTCAGGCAACGCCGATTGTGACCAATGGCGTGATGTATGTTGCTTTGCCTTATAACCATGTGGTGGCGCTTGATGCTAAAACAGGCAAGGAGTTATGGCGCTATCAGCATGAACGCAAGGCGAACTGGAAGATGTGCTGCGGCCCTGCGAACAGAGGTGTGGCAGTGAGTGATGGCAAGGTGTTTATCGGTACGGTAGATGCTCGCCTGATTGCATTGAATGCTGAAAATGGTGCAATTGTCTGGGATATCGATGTAGCGGACGATACGGCAAAAACCGAAGATACCAGCTCGTTAAGCAAAGCCGATGTTAAAAGCCAGAAAGATACGTATGGCGGTACCGGTATCGGCATTGCGATGGCGCCAGTGGTGTATCGCGGCAAGGTGATTGTGGGGGTGACAGGGGTAGGTTACGGTTTGCATGTGGATACGCCCCGGCTTGATGCACCGCTAGGCGCCGTCATTGGCGTGAGTGGCCGCTACGGCCGCCCTGGCTTTTTAGCAGCCTATGATGTCAGCAATGGTAAGCGTATCTGGCAGTTTGACACAATTCCAGCCCAAGGGTGGGAAGGCGTGTTCGCAGAAACGACCTCTGATGGCATTTCGCTAAACCGCGATATTGCAGCAGAGAAAGCCAATATGGCGAATAATAAAGATGCCTGGCGTTATGGCGGTGGCTCGGCATGGAGCACGCCGGCAATTGATACCAAAACGCATACGCTGTTCTTTGGTACCGGCAATCCATCACCGCAGATGAATGACATCTCGCGTCCGGGTGATAATCTTTATACGGTTTCCCTGGTTGCTCTGGATGCCGAGACAGGTAAACTCAAGTGGCATTATCAACAGGTGCCGCATGATGTCTGGGGCTACGATCTGGCAAGCCCGCCGGTGCTGTTCGATTATGTGAAAGACGGGAAAAAAATCGCTGTGGTAGGGCAGGCCAGCAAAACCGGCTGGTATTACATCAACGATAGGGCAACGGGAGCGCTGTTGATGAAATCGGAAGCATTTGTTCCGCAGAAGAACCTGTTTGCCAAAGCGACAAAAGAAGGCACTGTGCTGTATCCGGGTATTCTGGGTGGCTCGAACTGGAGCCCAAGTGCGCTGGATGAAAAGAAACAGCTTAGTTATGTGGCAGGTATTCATGCCCCAATCAAATATACGCTGGTTGATGAACCGGCCAGGAATGGCTTGCCTGCGATACGCTATACCTCTTCCGAACCTACCGGGGATCCGCGCTGGGGGCTGGTATCTGCGATTGACCTGGCTACTGGAAAAATTCACTGGCAAGTCAAGACCAAGCAGCCTTTGATGGGCGGCGTGCTGGCCACAGCCGGTGACTTGCTGTTCATGGGGGAGGGCAGTGGCGAGTTCAATGCCTATCACAGCGATACCGGTAATCTTTTATGGCAGACAAAAGTGGACGCCGGGGTCAATGCGCCGCCTGTCAGTTATGAAATTGACGGTATACAATATGTAGCTGTAGTTGCCGGAGGCAATGCGATTTTTGGCTTTCCTGCCGGTGATAATGTGCTGGTGTATTCGTTAGGGAATAAATAAGGCGGAACTTATGTTCAAAAAGTTATGGTTGCTTCCTTGTTTGCTGTTGTTGGTGACGGCATGCGATCCCAAGCCTCCATACAAGGTGTTGGCCAGAGCGTCGAATGTGGTTATCCTGGGTGACAGTCTGACTTATGGTACCGGCGCAGGCCAAGGGGAGGATTACGCGACCTTGCTTGCGGCTAACACTGGCTGGAATGTAATCAATGCCGGTGTGCCTGGCAATCAGTCGTCTGATGGATTGAAGCGATTGCCGGATTTGCTGGAAGCGCACCATGCCGGTGAGCAGAAGATAGACTTACTGGTGGTGGAGCTGGGCGGCAATGATTTTCTTAAGCAGGTGCCGGAAGCCGAAACGACGCGTAATTTAAAAGCAATCCTGACACAGGCCAAAGCAAGGAGTATACAAACCGTATTGCTGGCTGTTCCGGAATTCAGTCCGGTAGGCGCCGCATTCGGTAATCTTTCAGACCATCCTTTATATGAAGCACTTGCAGAAGAGACGAATACACCGTTAGTTGAAAACGTGTTTTCCGAAGTGCTCGCCAAAGGCAACCTCAAGGCAGATGCCATTCACCCGAATGCAGATGGGTATCGTAAAGTTGAGGCGGATCTGCGCGAGGCACTTACCGGCTTGGGGTTTGTAAGCAGTCAATAATCCAGGATAATCAGGCTGCTGTGTGCTTAACTTTCAGGTAAAGCACCGCGCATGCGAGCAGCAAAGTGATGCTGTTGGCCACAATGATCGGCCAGCTGCTGATCATGACCCCGTAAATCAGCCAGCCCAGCACCCCAAGACTGAACATGCTGTACATAGGCAACGAAACGCCGGATAAATCACGTGTTTTCCATGACTGATGTGCTTGTGGCACAAAAGCCAAAGTGGTTAAAAAAGCCGATACATAGCCGATTAAGTCTGTGGTGTTCATGACGGTTTATTTTGCCTTTGCCAGGCTCCATAGCTTTTTAGATACGGTCAGTAACAATAAGGCAGCAGCCCCGGCCGCGATGCCAAACACGCCGTTAAGCAGCGCAGGTGAGATTGATTGCAGGAAGCTGTTACCCAATGCGCTGGCTGTGCGTTCGATGGCGTGATGTACACTTGGGATGCCATGTGTGAGGATAGCACCACCGACCAGAAACATGGCGGCAGTACCAACGACCGATAGTGTTTTCATCATGTAAGGTGCAAAAGCCAGAATTGCGAAGCCAAATTTGCGTTTGAGCTGTGCCAAGACTGATTTACCTTTGCATTCAGCCAGATACAGGCCGCCATCATCCAGTTTAACGATGCCGGCTACCAAGCCATATACACCGACAGTCATGATGATGGCAATACCTGCCAGTACTGCAAGTTGTTTTGAGAATGCGGCTGTGGCTACCGTGCCAAGGGTGATGACGATAATCTCGGCGGAAAGCACAAAGTCGGTACGAATAGCCCCTTTAATTTTTTCTTTTTCCAGCTCTTCCAGTGGTCTGCTCTCGTCCTGGCCTATCAGCTTTTGTGGTTCCAGGTGCTTTACTTCCTCCGGGTGAAAGAATTTATGAAACAGTTTTTCAACACCCTCAAAGCATAAAAACAGGCCACCCAGCATAAGTAGCGGCATCACAGCCCATGGCGCAAGCGCGCTAATGACAAGCGCCAGTGGTACCAGAATCAGCTTGTTGACCATCGAGCCTTTTGCTACGGCCCAAACCACAGGCAACTCGCGGTCTGCGTTTACACCGGTTACCTGCTGCGCATTCAATGCAAGATCGTCCCCCAGCACCCCGGCAGTTTTTTTTGCCGCAACCTTTGTCATGACAGAAACGTCATCCAGAATCGTTGCGATATCATCAATCAGGGTTAAAAGACTTGCACCGGCCATAGGTCAGGTTTCCTAAATTAAAGGATTATTATTTCTCTGGCGGATTATAATGAAGGACGTAGAAATTATCACGTGATTATTTGAGCCTTATGGAAATCCAACCCAATAACGAATGGACCTTGGCGATAGGTGGCATGACCTGTGCGGCTTGTGCCAACCGCGTCGAGAAGGCGTTGATGAACGTGCCGGGCGTTGTAACGGCCGAGATTAATCTAGCGCTGGAAACTGCGCATGTTGCCGCAGCTGTCAATAAGGTGACTGACGAGATGTTGGTGGCGGCGGTTGTTTCGGCTGGTTATCAGGCGCATGTGCTGAATTCTGAACGTGCAAGAGCCGAGCACCTTGCCGAAGCCGATAACCTGCAGGCAAACAGCTGGTGGCCTATCGCGGTGTCAGCCGCATTGTCGATGCCGCTGGTGTTGGCTATGGCTGCTGAATGGTCAGGACTGGAATACCGGCTTTCAGGCTGGTTACAGTGGGCGTTGGCTACGCCAGTGCAATTCTGGTTGGGCTGGCGTTTCTATAAAGCGGGCTGGCATGCGCTTAAAGCAGGTTCCGGCAATATGGATCTGTTAGTAGCATTGGGTACGTCTGCCGCTTATGGATTGAGTTTGTATCTGCTATTTTTCCCGTCTCATGCGGGCTCTCATCATCTGTATTTTGAATCCTCTACCATTGTCATTACCTTGGTATTACTCGGTAAATGGCTGGAAGGGCGCGCCAAGGCGCAGACCACGCAGGCGATTCGCGCGCTCAATGCGCTACGCCCTGAACAAGCATGTGTGATACATGAAGGTCAGGAACAGCTGCTGCCCATTGCCAATGTGAAAGTTGGCGATGTGGTTCTGGTGCGCCCAGGCGAGCGCATTGCGGTTGACGGGCGTATCCAGCATGGCGAAAGCCAGGTGGATGAATCACTGATTACGGGTGAAAGTTTACCCGCAGCTAAAAAAACCGGTGATATGGTCACGGGCGGCGCAATTAATGGCGAAGGTGTTTTGTATGTGAGTACCACTGCCGTAGGCGCTGAATCTGTACTGGCGCGTATTGTGCGTCTGGTTGAATCGGCGCAGGCAAAAAAGGCACCGATTCAGCGCCTGGTCGATAAGGTCAGCGCGGTTTTTGTACCGGTTGTCATTCTGATTGCATTGCTGACGTTACTTGGCTGGGGGGTCGCAGGCGGTGACTGGCAGGCGGCGATTCTTAATGCCGTTGCTGTTTTAGTCATTGCCTGCCCATGTGCGCTTGGCCTGGCAACGCCAACCGCGATTATGGTAGGTACGGGTGTGGCGGCAAGGCACGGGATTTTAATCAAGGACGCAGAGGCGCTGGAGATGGCGCATGCAGTTAAAACAGTGGCTTTTGATAAAACAGGCACGCTGACCGAGGGGCACCCGGTGCTGCTAGCATGCGAATCAAGCGCTAAAGATGCAAGCCCACAGGATAGCGAGCAACTTCTGTTGCTGGCAGCCAGTTTGCAGGCCGGCAGCGAGCATCCGTTAGCAAGAGCGGTGGTAGATGCAGCAAAAGCCAGAAATCTGGATTTGCAGGCGGCACAGGATGTGCAGGCGATTTCAGGTAAAGGCATCACCGGTCTGGTGGGTACTCAGAAGCTGTATCTTGGCAGCGCGCGCCTGATGGAAGAGTTGGGTGTCAACTTGTCTGCATTAAAAGAGCAGGCTGCGGTGCTGGAAGCAGAGGGGCGCAGTGTTTCCTGGCTTGCGCAAGCAAGGCCTATCATGAACTTTGCACCTAAGTTATTGGGTTTGTTTACTTTTGGGGATACATTAAAGTCAACCGCTAAAGATGCTGTAGCAAATCTTGAACGGCAGGGCATTTCTACCGTACTGATTTCCGGTGACAATCAGGGCAGCGCATCCAGTGTCGCCAGCCAGTTAGGCATTGCTAAGGTTTATGCCAAGGTATTGCCGGAAGAAAAAGCCAATATCATCATGCAGCTGAAGCAGCATGATGGATTGGTGGCGATGGTGGGGGATGGTTTGAACGATGCTCCGGCACTGGCGGCGGCAGATGTGGGCATTGCCATGTCCAGCGGTACCGACGTTGCCATGCATACTTCCGGTATCACGTTAATGCGCGGTGATCCAGCTTTGGTAGCGCAGGCAATTGAAATATCGCGGCGTACCTATCGCAAAATCAGGCAAAACCTGTTCTGGGCATTTGTTTACAATGTGATTGGAATCCCGTTGGCTGCATTGGGATTATTAAATCCGGTGATTGCCGGTGCAGCAATGGCGCTGAGTAGTTTCAGCGTGGTTTCCAACGCCTTGCTGCTTAAATTATGGCGCCCCTAGGCCAAGCAGGTGAGGCGCAGTTAAGCCCCGGTTTATTTACGGACAGGTAACATTCTTGTCAGCGTGTCGTCTTTCAGCACGTGGTGATGGAATACAGCTGCTGCGGCATGCAGGCCGATCAGGTAATAGCCTAGAACCCCTATGGTTTGATGCAGCTCTTTTAATGTTTTAGCAAATTCTTTATTTTCAGCGACCAGTGCCGGTAGTTCCAAGCCAAAAAATGGAATCGGTTTGCCTGCAGCGCTTAATAAAACCCAGCCTAGTAATGGCATGCCAATCATGATGGCGTACAGCGCCAAATGCACGACTTTGGCTGCCATCGTCTGCCACACAGCTGGCTCGGGCGTTATCGGCGGCGTAGGGGAGGCGAGTCTGGCATAAATACGTAATGCTGCCAGTAACATGACTGTCAGCCCCAGCATGAAATGCCAGGCTTTCAACGCTTCGCGCGGGTCGCTGCCTTTTGGGTACAATTCGCGCAGCTCAATGCATGCATACACAGCGATAAAGAGTATAAGCATCAGCCAGTGTAATGCGATAGATAGCGTGCTATAGCGGCTGGTCGTTTTTGTTGAAGTCATGATTGTTACCCCATGTTGTTAGTGTATCTATTATTGCACTTCAAACTTGAATCCGCCTAATGCGTATTTATTTTAAAGACGAAATTGGAAAAACCCCGGTATCGACACCGGGGTTTAAAGGCGAATGCAAATCCTATTTCAGGATAATTAACGGCTCCAGTAAACACGCACCATATTTTCTCCCGAAACGTGTTCTACCTTCAAATTGCCTTTGTAGGCATGGCTGATTGCCTCGCCTATGCCGCATGCAAGATGGGTGTCTGTCGTCGTCACTAATATAGCACCATCCTCCTGTTTTTCAATCGCCATGATGCGCTTAAGCGGATGCTCAGCGCGCTCATGCTGTTCAAGATGATGAATCAGACTCATGATTTCGTCGTGATGGGTATCTAAAAATGGACCCTCCAGGACAACAAACCCGGCTGGATACTTATCATGAATACGGCTGCATGCGGGACAGACTTCCTGGTGAGCGTTGATTGGTGCGGTCATCCACTGCCAGCGCCCCTGATGGTATACCGCACCGCATTGTTTGCAGAGGGTAGGTTCAGGCAGCTTGCCCTTTAATTTATAGGCATCTGCTTCATGTTCCAGCAGAGGACGTTCGAAGTGGTTTTGATGACCGGATTGGTGAATGCTCATTTATATTTCCTTTTGATTTTTTATAAAGTGTTAAGACCGTTTCGATATTTCATTCTTTTGTTCACGCGTAACAAGTTTTGCCAGTGTTCCGAACTCCTTGGCGAGCAGCAGTATCAGGTCGTCCAAAGTGACAATGCCGATCAGGCCGCCTTCATTATCTACTACCGGCAGGCGCCTGACGCCTTTCGTGGTCATTGTTTTAATTGCGTCATAGATGCCGGCATCTTCTTTGATGACAGCCAGATTTTCTACCATGATGTCTCCGGCCGTAAGTACATTGCAGTTAAGCTCGGTTGCTACCAGTTCTACCACGATGTCCCGATCAGTAAGAATGCCAATGGGGACAGATATTTCGCCACGTGCCTCAATCACGATGACATCGCCAACATGATACTGACGCATTAGTTTTGCTGCATTGAGCGCTGTGGATTCACGACTTACAGTGATAACTTCACGATTGCAAATAGTGCCTATTGTCATGATGGTTTTCCCTTATAAAACATTAATATGCGCTTCACTGGTTTATTTCACCAATAAGACTGGAACCGGACTCAATCTGACGACCATTTCGGCGTCACTGCCCATGACTAGACGTTCTATACCTCTCAAGCCGTGGGTTCCCATTACCACCAGGTCGGCAGACCACTCCTTTGCCTGGTTCAGTACAGAGCCAGATACGCGCGCACCAACGGTTTCGATTAATTTGGAATCGGCCGGCACACCAGCCTTGGATGCCGCTTCTAAAGCGCGTTTCAAGAGTTTTTCCCCATTATCAAGTTGTACACTTGTAAGGTAGGCCAAGTTGATATCACCGGTCATGTCCAATATCGGAATGAAGGTATCTATTACATGCAGGAATCGCAGTTCCGCTTGCTGATCTTTCGCCAGGTTGATGGCCTCGAGCATGCCGCGATTGGAAGTTTCACTGCCGTCTATTGGGCATAGTATTTTTTTGTACATTAAAGTTCCTTATTAATATTCAATTATAGTTAATTGATTTATATAAAATAAAGTAATTAATTCACTCTCGATAACACGATGGGTCTTTTTCTCGGACTGGGAGAAGATACGCCGTTTTGATAGCCGACAATGATTGGGGCGATTACGGTAAAGTCATCAGTGATGCGAAGCATTTTTCTTACCGCCTGATCATTAAAAGCGGGCAGGGCGCAGCCTATCACGCAGCTGGCTAACCCCATTGCACATGCAGCCAGCATCAGGTTTTCTGCGGCGAGCCAGCAGTCTGCTTCAATAAAGTGTGTATTCTTGTTACCGCATATCAGAATCAGGGTGCCGGCGTCATAAAAAATATTAAAATCCGGGCTGTTGAACATCTGACTGAAATGCGATGCACTATCATGATGTGCGTCCGCAAAATACAATGATTTCGCTTTGTCAGACAGATTCAGCATCAGTTGTTTGTCCTGAATGATGATGAACGCCCACGGCTCGCGGTGCATGGCAGTCGGGGCCCGCACGGCTGCCTCCAAAAGGTTGCTGATAGTTACTGCATCAACTTTTTTCGATAGATAACTACGTACAGAACGTCTTGCAAGAATCGTTTCAAATACTGACATTTCTGTATCTAAATCAGGTAATGACATGATATGACTACCTCGTAAAGTATTCACATGGAGATACTTCTTTAAATTTATATGAAAACATTATCAATAAACTTGTGATTAGTTAATCCGCGCGAACACGTATAGCAAAAACTATTTTGCAAGTCCAAACTTGTGGGTGTATGGGTGAAATAGAGAATGTGTAGGTGTCTTTTTTTAATAGAAACGTCTTTAGTCACGAAGCTTGTCTAGATACCGGCCTCCGCCGGCATGGTAAGAGAGTGAAATTTATTCCGGACAGTAGTGTGCCTGTGGTGCATGCGACCTTTCATGCACTTTGGCGTATGAATAATGAGCTTTTCGCACCAATCTTACTGCTTTAGCAGTGCTAGATTGGTGGTGATGACCTTCACGGTTAAGCTCATATATTCTACGGACAAGCCAAATACTGGCTTAGCGCATAGAAAGTCGGAGTACCCTTGTGGTGCATACGACCTTTCATGCACTTTAGCGCATAGAAAGTCGGAGTACCCTTGTGGTGCAAAGGTCTCACTATGTTGACTGCTTAGTCTAACTGACAATCGAGGAGCGTATTATGAAGAACTTTATGTTGAGTTTGTTTTTGATTTCCTTTTCCGCCTGTTCTACACAATCCAAAGTAGAAGTCGCTGGCCAGCAAGGTTCGGCTGGAGTTAATAAATTAGAAAACTGTATAGCATGTCATGGGGCCGATGGACGGAGCGGGAAGGAAGGTGTTCCCCCACTTGCCAACAGATCTTATGATGAACTGGTGGCTGCTATGGAAAGGGTGCGTGACTCATATTCGCCCCAGCCGCTGATGGGGCACACTTTAAGCGATGATGAGATTCAGGAATTAGCGAAATATTTTTCCGCTATCCAATAATTATTGATTCGGCATTGCTTACTTAGTAATCCATTTTATTTAGTAATCCGTTCGCATTGACTTTTTTTAGTAAGACTTCCCTGCGAAGCAGGGTTAGTCGCACTTATGCTCGTGGTATGGTAAGACTTCCCTGCGAAGCAGGATTAGCGCACTTATGCCTGAGGTAGTCGAAATGTGAACGAATTCCTGTGCTTTACCAGGCGCAGCGTGAGAGGTTGTCAGGTTTAATGCGTGCCGTATCAACAGCTCAGGCCGCCTTCATGGGCGATTCTTGCCATATCAAGCAGATTGATAGCGCCAGTCTTGTGCATGATCTTGGATTTATGGATTTCTACAGTGCGGTGGCTAATGTCAAGTTGCCGTGCAATTTCTTTATTGGTAAAGCCCTGAATAGCTAACAGCATGACATCCTTCTCGCGACTGGTGAGTGCGGACAGGCGGGATTGAGCGTCGTGATGATTGACCTCTTCCGTATGGATTTTCCCGGATTCCATGAATGCGGAACGAATCGAGGATAACAATTTTTCACGCGTAACCGGTTTAGTGAGAAAGTCTATCGCACCGGCTTTCATTGCTCTTACGCTCATTGGAATATCGCCGTGCCCGGTAAGAAAAATCAGCGGCAACTGAATATGGCGATCGTTAAGCGCATTTTGAAGCTGCAAGCCATCCATGCCCGGCATGCGAACGTCAACAATAGCGCAGCCTAATTGCTCCGGCTGGCATGCCGCAAGAAAAAGTTCCGCACTCTCAAAGGCTATTGCCGGGATATTTTCCTGTTCAATCATGAGTAATAAAGAATCACGGATTGCCGGCTCGTCATCTACAATAAAAACAGTGGCATCGGTAATATCTGTCATGTGAGTGGCCTTATGATGCAAACGGTAAAGTGAAATGAAAAGTGGCGCCGGAATCAGAGCTAGGGTCAAGCCAGAGTTGTCCGCCATTGGCTTCAGCCAGCGCGCGGCTGATTGCAAGCCCCATGCCGATACCGCTGGGCTTGGTGCTGAAGAACGGCTCAAATATGCGCCTGGCTGTATCCGGATCCATGCCAGGCCCGCTGTCCTGCACCGTAACGTGTGCCATATTGATATTGGTATTGGTTCTTACCGTAATGGTAATCGTAGAAAGTGGCATTCCTGAGTCATGCATGGCTTCCACGGAGTTCCTTAACAGGTTCACCAATATTTTCAGCACCTGAGTTCTATTCCCCAGTACGTATGGTATGTCAGGCTCTAATTGCAGCACAGGGTGAAACTTGCCGTAGCCATTACTTTTTGCAATGTTAACCGCTTCAGACACAATCTCATTCAGATTGAGACTTTCCCTTATTAAATCGCCTTTTTGCAGAAACGCCATGAGTTCGTGCAAGCTGCCGCCGGCACGCTGTGCCTGTTTTACGCAGCCTTCGAGTGCCCGTTTAAGGCTGTTCTGGTCAATGGTGTCATTTTCCAGCGCATGAAGCGCTACTTCACTATAAGCAGAAATTGCGGCCAGGGGCTGGTTAAGCTCATGCGCAATGGCTGATGCAGTCTGCGAGGCAACCTGCTGTGTAAAAAGAGTTTCCGCTTCTGCGCGTTGCCGCTGTAACTTATTTTCCAGCAGTTTACGTTCTGTAATGTCATGTGCTATGCCAATCAGCCGGGTAGGACACCCATTTTCAAAATGCATTTTCCCGACTGCGGAGACCCAGCGTATGGAATTATCTGCAGGGTTGATGACACGGTACTCTGCATGGTATTCCCTGTTGCTGTCAGGGTCGCTTACACGGTTAAGTTCAGATTGTCTTGCCGTCCGATCCTCTGGGTGTATGAGAGTTGAAAAACGTTTGTTGTTTAACTGCTCGATGTAGTCGGCACCCCAGAGGCGGCACATTTGCTCATCACATTGAAGAGTTTTGTGCTTGGAATCGAAGTCGAATACGCTTATCCCGGCAGCTTGCTTTGCCAGGCGCAGCCTTTCTTCACTGATTCTTAGTGACGCCTCACTCTGACGGCGTTTATCTGCAATGTAAAACGTAACCAGTGTGTAGAGTCGTTTTCCCGCATGAAACGGGCTCAGGCCAATATCTACTTCCAGTTCTTTACCATCACGGGCTTGTGCGACAAGCGCTACTCTACTACCCATAGAGCGTTTCTCAGGATTTTTATTAAAAGCTTCACGGTAATGACGATGGTGTGCGCGATATTGCTGCGGCATGAGCGCCTCTACCTCAAGGCCGATGATTTCCTCTTCAGGATAACCTAAAAGCTGCCGTGCTACAGAGTTTGCCAGAACAACACGTCCTGATTCATCAACCAGCAGCATGGCGTCAAGCACTGCATCGAACAGTGTTTGAGACGTTACGTCTTGAAATGGATTGGTCAACAGATATCCTTTATTTAAGAGTCAGGCGCAAAGAATATTTTCATAACAACACTGTAAGTCTACGATAAAAATTTGATTCTTGCCTAGGTATCTTTGTTTCACCCATTGGGGTTACGTGTAAGCGCGTATAGTCCGGTCATATCATCTGGGGTAAATTGTCGACATCGGCGGAATGCGATAACAGACGGGCAATTTCAAGAAGTTTCCGTTATGTAATACCGCAGGATGGTAGACCGATTAGCTGTGAGAAAGTTAGTAGTTGTGCAATGTGTGTTTTTTAACTAGAGGAGAAATAACATGAAAAATTTATATTTAGGTGTGCAGCGTTTTATCAATGATGAAGAAGGTGTGACAGCGATTGAGTATGCACTGATTGCGTCATTGATTGCGGTGACGATTCTGCTTGCGGTAACTCAGGTAGGCGATCGTGTTTGTGCAACATTTAATGCGGTTGCTGTTGCGTTGGGTGGAGCTGCTCAAGCCTGTTAATTAAGGTGATCAGGGTTGATTCTCGATGTTGAGCGACTGCGGTAGGTGGAGAGTTGACCTTGGTTACTGCTAATTCTCTGAATTAGAAGTATTGAATATTAAATTTTTCGTAAATGTGTTGTTTTACGAAAAATTAGCAAGCGTAGAGGGAAACAAACTACGGTAATCGGTTTTGGGTGGCGGTGTAGCTTGGTTTAACGCACACATCGTCATTTAATAAAAGATTTTATGAAAGGTTGTCATGACACCGAGCTTGATGGGATTGTTAGCGTTAGTGCCATTGGTTGTGTTGTTGCTAATGGTGGCACAGCAGGATATCCGCAGTCACCGCATTCCTAACAAGTTGGTATTAGTTGGTGTTGTGCTGGGTGTGGCGCTGAATGGGTTGCTACCTGAAGGTTGGGGTTTTAACAGTGTAATACCAGGTGGGTTAGGTGGGTTAGTTGCACTAAAAGGTTTGGGTGTTGGTATGGCAGTGATGCTGCCGATTTACTGGTTACGTGCTATGGGTGCCGGTGATGTGAAACTGATGGCCATGGTAGGTGCTTTTTTAGGGCCGAATGACGTT
>Ga0209253_10002817_pt1 | contig 15382 bp, 12 predicted proteins | sample FrelakmetBRP12BR_FD_187145 | JGI IMG/M metagenome (GOLD analysis project Ga0209253, IMG submission 187145) | Freshwater lake sediment microbial communities from the University of Notre Dame, USA, for methane emissions studies - BRP12 BR (SPAdes)... | ecosystem: Environmental > Aquatic >...
TGGAAGGACAGATGCTGAACATTGAACGGAAAGCCATTGAACCGATGGCCCGCGCCTTGGAAGGTGGCGATGTCCAAGCGATGCAACAATTCATCAGCGTGGGTGCTTGGCAAGATGCTCCGGTCATCCTTCAGCATCAAGTGTCGGACGACTTCGTCGTGGCGACGGGGGAGACCCACTCGGTGCGTGAATTCTGCGACGCTGCCTTCTCCCACGTGGGCCTCAACTACGAAGCATTTGTTGTTGTTGACAAGCGTTTCTTCAGGCCCGCTGAAGTGGATCTCCTCATCGGCGATTCCTCGAAAGCCCGCAATCTGCTCCACTGGTCACACTTGATCTCCTTCAAGGATCTCGTTGCGGAAATGGTTGAGAATGATCTCCGGCAACTCTCCGAGAGGTCTGGGGACTGACACCGTTACCTGGAGTCCACCCTCGGGACTCTCAGATGGTGGAGAGACTGGATACCCGGTTTACTTACCGCCATGAAGCCCTTTTTGACTTTTAGAAAAGACCTGTAATCTTTTGACTTGTAGTGAGTTACCCGATTTTCACAAGCAATTGCTTGTCGGCCTGTTCACCTCAAGTGTTCACCTCTTCCCCGGGTTCCTCTGGGGCCCTGGAGGCTGCTTGCGTCTGACCCCCCTGTGGAGTCCAGTCCATTAGGTGATAGTGGAACTTCCTTGCCCGTATTGGTATCTTGAATTCCTTGGCTCCACCATTTGAGATCGGACGGGTCGCACCGGCAGGAGAATCGGGTTTGAGTTAGCCGTTGTGATGCAATCGTTTGGTTTCGAAGAAACTGATCGGAACTTCCCGATTGCATTTGAGCCCTGGCACGGGATTCATTCTCTTTTCGCCCATGATGGCTTTCTCATCAACGACGTTGGTCTCAGGATTCATCCCACTTGTGAAGAAACTCTCTGGTCTTCTTCGGCTTACCCCTTTTGACACGAGTTCTCCAGACGGAATTTCCAGAGAAAGGTACCGCAAAGCTGCTTTAAGTAGTGCCTCTCTCATCATCTCCCGGACGGTCTCCTTCATTGTCACCGCAGTGTCTGTACCCATCACGCTGCACTACCTAGGGCCAGAGCGATTTGGCTTTTGGATGACAATGAGTTCTCTCACATCCGTCCTTGCCATGCTGGATTTCGGGATCGGGAACGGTCTAGTGAATCTCGTGGCGACCAGCGATGGCAAGGGCGGGAATGAGCCAATTCGCAATGGCATTTCCAACGCCGCGATGATTCTCGTCCTCCAGGCCGCATTGCTTGGGGTAGCTCTTGCGGTCCTCCTGCCTCGGTTTGATGTGGCAGGCTTCTTCCAGCTACAGTCCAGCACAGCCATACAGGATGGTGCAGTCGCCGTTATGGCTTTTGCAGCCCTTTTTGTGATGGGTCTCCCCACCAACCTCATTCAGAAGGTCAATACTGGCCTGCAGGAGGGATACGTCAACAATGTGGTCCAGGGAGTATCGGGTATTCTCGGCTTGCTGGCCATACTCCTTGTGGTTCGGTTGGAGCTAGGTTTGCCCATGCTCATCGTCACCACCATGGGTGTCGCCATCGTCGGCTCACTTGGGAATTGGGTCATTGCTCTCCGACGGCGTCCTTGGCTGTTGCCGAGCCTCCCTCGGACGGAGTTGGCAGGCATGAAGCAACTGATGCTTGGCGGCATAGGCTTCTTTGTGATTGATTGCGTCATGATGCTGGGTGTTCATTCTGACAACATCCTTATCTCACACATATTCGGGGCTTCGGCTGTGGCATCCTATGCGGTCTTGCAGAAACTCGGGTTCATTGGGTCCAGTGTGTTTCAGATTCTCTCTTCTCCCTTGTGGCCGGCGTATGCCGAGGCTCTTGCTCGTGGAGACACGAATTGGGTAAGAAAAGCATTTTCGCGGTCGTTGTTGGTTTGCTCAGGGATTGGTGGTTGTGTTGCCTTGCTTCTCCTTGTGTTTGGAAAGCCCTTGATAAGCATATGGGTGGGGCCGAATCTCATACCGTCCACAGTGCTCCTCCTCGGGTTTTGCTTTTCGATCGTTGTCGTGTCGTTGACAACCCCCTTGTCGGTCCTTCTCTGTGCGGGGCCTCTGTTGAAACCTCAAGTGGTCATGCATATCATTGCCGGCTTGAGTGCGGTTGTTGCGAAAGTCCTTTTGAGTTCGGTCATTGGAGTGGCCGGGGTCATCTGGGCCACAGGCATATGTTATCTGACGTTCTATGTTGGGCCAGGGTTGTATGTAGTCTTGCGGTTTCTGAGAAGCAAGAACGTCCAGGGTACTTCCTTGGAGAGACCTTTTGTCCTGGAAGGGTAAGATGCGACGACACCGAAAGGGGGACACAACCGCGGACGGTGACAAGAATCGCCCTGCAATTGTCCTGACGGCCACGGTCATTCCGCGCCACGGCGTAGTTCAGCGTGCGAGTGCGGAAACGCGACGATTTGAGTATTTGCAGGCGCTGCGCTTCTATTCGGCTTTTTCCCGCGTGTATTTGCTTGAGAATTCAGAATACGACATCTTGAACGATGCTGATTTCCTTGCTGTCCCCAACTGCACCATCAGAAAGTTTTCTGGAAATGATCCCGGGACTCAGGGGAAAGGCTACCACGAATTCAAAATGATCGACGAATGGGTGCAATTGGAGAACCCTCTTCCGCAGACGTGGTTCAAGATCACCGGTCGTTTGATCATAGCCAACTTCTCAGACATTTACGAACGATGTACGAAGCACAGCATGGGAGACGCTCACATTGATCGGTATGCGAGAACGGGTATTGCAGATACCAGGCTGATGTACCTGTCCGCAGATTTCTATCGTGAATATCTCTCGGGCGTCTACAGGGAAGCTGATGACAGACGGGGGAGATGGATCGAGCGCATCATTTTTGACCGCCTGAAGGCTGTTCCTCCCGGTAGATTCGCCGTCTTCCGGGATGAGCCCGTTGTGATAGGGGTAGCCGCGACAACCGACGAACCGTACGTTTCCTCGGGGATGAAATTTAGAGCGAAGGGCCTACTCCGTTCCCTGAACTATCTGTTTGATCCTCTCTGCCTTCATTGGAGATCGAAATAGATGGTCGCTTGCGGGGAGCAGAACTCGAGTTGTGAATGAAGAAGACAACGTTCATATTTTTCGCTGCGATGGGCCTTGTTCCGATTGGCCTCATCAATGTCCATAATCTCAACCCTTTCAACACTGTCGTTCTGCTAATACTGCTGTCCCAGTTCCCGACTGCCGTGCGAACGATTCGTGCGAAGGATCCCATCTTTTCTCGTCCCAGCCTTGTGGTCTTTTTCGTCGTGTGTACTGTTGTCCTTGGGTACGTGAACATGGTATTAGGCTTGGGAAAGTTTGCTGATTGGACGGCCTTCTATTGTCTCAACTATCTGCTGTTCTGGGTCGTGCTCCGGGAGGTGCATACATTCAATGACATCGACAGACTTTTCCGGCGCTTAGCCTTTTTCACCATTCTTGCAGCAGGATGGCTTGTTTTCTTCTTTTTCCGCCCCGAAGTGCTTGAGGGCGCGTTTACGGATATCCGGATGGGGTCGTATCGGGGTGAAGTGGGGGGACTGTCGCGAATATTCACACCGGGGATGGAGTATATTTCCGTGGCCCTGATGTTTGTCGTTAGCTACTTCGCCTTCGGCAAGCCAAGGCGGCCGCTGATGCTGACGCTTCTCTTTGTCCTGTGTTTGCTGGTGATCGTCATCATTACCTCGGTCCGGACCTACGTTGCCGGCCTGTTGGTTGCTCTTCTCATTATCCTCGTGCTGAAGGTGGACTGGCGGACGATTCGACTGCTACTCGTAGGTTCCCTTGTAATCGCCGTGTTGTTTCTTGTCCTCCCCGGAGGCGTACAGGAGTACGTCGTTGAACGTGTTGCAGGAATCACCGATCTGAGTGACGTTGATGTGGAAACAGCGCTGGACCAGGAGATGGGGGAAGGAACGACCGATGAGGGGTCTCTGGGTACATTGTATTGGCGCATCCTTGAGGTCCCGTATGCCTTGAGCCTGATGACGACTCCACGGGAAATCGTGTTCGGATCTCTTGGTCGTCTCTATTCGTTCATAGGCGTAGAGGACGCAGCTGCTCCTCATATCAGCGCGGCAGGCATTTTCTATCTCTTCGGTCTGGTTGGTCTGATGACTTTTTCGACCTTCATTGTGTATTTCAGCATAAGGATTGTTCGCCTGAATCGCCTGTACAAGACGCACCCGCGAAGGTACCTCGCAGTCTTCACGCTTATCGCTTGGATCAATCTCTTTCTCTTTTCCTTTGGCGGCGGGATTTACTACTCAACGACAACCGCAATTGTGGCTGGGATCTGTGGACTCACGGTGATTCTGGAGCGGCTGAGAGGAGAGACGGGAAAGGAGGCTTCAGCTGCGGTTGAACCCTAAGATATCGATTGTAACGCCTTCCCTGAATCAGGGTCGGTATATCCAGGGGACCCTAGAAAGCGTTGTTCTTCAAGATTATGAAAACCTCGAATACGTTGTCGTTGATGGAGGATCCACGGATCGTACGCCCGAGATTCTTCACCGGTTCGTTGGTCATCCACGCGTGAAAGAGATCGTCGTCGGCAAAGACAAAGGACAGACAGACGGTTTGATCAAGGGCTTTTCGCGCTGCACCGGAGACGTTTTCGGATGGCTCAATGCGGATGATATGCTCGCGCCCGGGGCACTTTCGACCATCGGGAAGCTGTTCGCGGAGCGAGAGGACATTGATGTCGTGGTTGGGAATCTCATAACAATCAATGCCGCGTCAGAAGAACTCGCTCTCTGGCCCCGTAGAGTAATGTCCGACCAAGACTGGTTGCGGTGGCCACAGGGGATCGGCCAGCCGGCAACGTTCTTTTCAGCGAAGGCATACAATGCGGTGGGGGGAATGGACCCTGCGCTGCATTATGCGATGGACTATGACCTTTTCATGCGTCTAGCGTTGGCGGGAAAGAGGTTCCTTTTCATTGATCAGGTGCTCGCGTTCTTCCGTATCCATCCCAGTTCGAAATCGGTGGCGGTGCCTCTGAGCTTCTGGAGGGAGGAGATCAAGGTGTATAGGAAGAATGGCGGGAGGTTGTTTAGCCCGTTCTGGTACTGGAAATTCCGCGGTATCATTTCTACGACCGTGCGTGGGCGCATATTTCGTAGTCGCAAATGGTGAACATGCGTCGTTCCAGGAACTGGCGGGGCGTGTGGGTTTTCTTTCTAATGCAGGACCAGATTGAAGAATGACCACCGTGAAATTTTCCGGTACAGCACCTTGAAGATCGTTTTTCCGCTCACCGATCTGCCAATGTCTGGCGGCCTCAGAGTCGCACTTCAGCATGCTTCAGGGTTAGCCAAGCTCGGGCATCAAGTGACTCTTCTCCTCCCATCGTATGCCGGCCAAGATTACTTCAGTCTGCCAGACAACGTAGAACTCATGCCAGTTCATGTAGGGAATTCTACTCGCCGTTTTCTGGGAAATCTTGCAACGGTGTTGGCGTTGGGCCAAGCTATTCCGGCTTGTGACGTAGTGCTGGCAAACAGTTGGCAGCCAGTGTACCCTGCTTTGATAAGTCAACGACGTCACCCTGGCAATCGAATAGTGTTACTTTTACAAGGTCTTGATTCATCAATTAACGTAGGACGCGCTTGGCCCGTGCGTTTGCGGAATCACGTGATGTTCGAGCATATCTACCGCTCGCCGATTCCTAAGATCGTCGTTTCAAGTTGGTTGCAGCGTGCTCTCAAAGAGCGCTACAAGCAGGTGGCAACCTGTGTGCCTAACGGTGTAGACTATTCGGTTTTCACCGGAGGTCATGCTCCCCGATGGATACCACCGAAAGAGAGCTACGATGTCTTATGTCTTGCACGTATCCACAAGTGGAAGGGGTTTCAAGATATCGTATCTGCCGTGCGGGGGGTAGCTGCCAGCAATTCACAGGTTCGGCTCATTGTGGCAACGCGTGACCGGCTCGATCTCCCGTCCGATTTCCCCGTCGTCGTGGTGTCTCCTCAGAATGACGCAGAGCTCGGACGGCTATATCAGTCATGCAGTGTTTTCGTCTTTCCTTCTTGGCAGGAAGGTTTCGGTCTACCTGTGCTTGAGGCAATGGCCTGCGGTGCGCCGGTCGTGACAACGGCCTGCGGTGGCGTAAGCGATTTTGTTCACCACGGCGAGAATTGTCTGGTGGTGCCGCCGCGCCAGCCGGAAAGACTCGCCCACGCAATCAACTGCCTGTGCCGGGATCCGGTGCTGGCGCAACGGCTGGCTACCAAGGGTATTGAAACCGCCAGGGAGTTCTCCGCGACCAGGTCCGTGCAAAGACTGGAACGAGTTCTGCTGGAAATGATTCGGTGAGAGATTCGTCACCATGGAGAATCTGCATGCCGGGGGCATCGCCTGTGGGGGGAGACGGGCGCCGAGCCTATCGGCTACATCCAAACCGGGGTCCGTGTTCACCCGCGCCGTTTGCTCGAACAATCTCTCAAGGGGAACTTCTAGAGAATGCCTGAACCGGCAGTAACGATCTCCATTGTAACTTGGAACAGCTGCTCGACGATTCGAGGATGCCTTGAGTCAATCCTGGCGCAATCGTTCTCCGACTACGAGATCGTCGTTGTCGACAATGCGTCACGGGATTCTACGTGTCAGATCGTGCATTCGTTCCGGGATACACGGCTCCGTCTCATTCAGCTTGAGCACAACGCCGGCTTCTGCGGAGGGCACAACCGGGCAATTTCCGAGTCTTCAGGCACGTTTGTCCTGCTGGTGAATCCTGATGTTGTCATGGATCGTGACTACCTGGTGCGAGCGGTCGGTGTGATGCAGGCAGATGAGAAGATCGGATCGGTCTGCGGCCTTCTTCTCCAGGCGGATCCAGGCAAGCCGACGACGCGAATAGATAGTGCAGGTCTTGTTGCATGCGTCAACAGGACCTTCAAGCTGCGTTTGCATGGAATCCTCTTGTCAGAAACTTCACTGGTTCGCCAGGAAGTATTCGGTGCCGACGGCGCGCTTCCTCTGTACCGGCGGACGATGATGAACGATATCTCGATTGCGGAAGAATTCTTTGATGAGATGTTTTTTGCACACAAGGAGGACTGGGACATTTCATGGCGTGCGCGATTGCTGGGATGGAAGACGATTTTCGAGCCTTCCTGCATTGCTCTGCATCCCCGTTTGTTCCGACCCGGGGATTTGGTGATTCGGAAACACATGACGAAGGAGGTCCGGTATCATGCAGTCAAGAACCAACTTCTCCTTCTACTCAAGAACGAAGACCTTCGGTCCGGCCTCCGGAGCATCCATCGCATACTGCCAAGACAATTCCTCGTGTTCCTGTACGCTGTTCTCTTTGAATGGAGTTCTCTGCGTGCATACGGAACGGTCTTGAGCAATCTCAAGGGCATCCTTGTACGGCGGAGAGAAATCCAGGCGCGGCGAACCCTTTCGCCCGTCCAATTTCGCAACCTTCTCGTCCGGTCATGAAGCAATCGGCATTGTTGGGTCGATTAGCCGAGAATACTAACCCTGCATCAGGGCGCTCACTAATACGGCAGCTATGTTCTGTCCAATTTCTCTGTTCGCTTCAGCTCTCGACCCGCCTCCGATGTTGACGACGTCCATCCTCGGCACCCCGGTGCAGGTGATCGACTATGCCGGCGTCGTCGCACAAGTCCGTGCGTGGGTCCGTGACCGGGTTCCGCCGGCACGGTTCATTGTTCAGACAAACGTCTATACGCTGGTCACCGCGCGCGAAAACCCGGGGTACCGTGAAGCCCTCGAACAGGCGGATCTCTCCGTACCCGATGGCATGCCGCTGGTCTGGCTTCTCCGATCGGCCGGGCATAAGGTGAAGGACCGGGTCTACGGCCCCGACATGATGCTGATGCTCTGCGAAGCGGCTGCGCGAGAAGGCTGGCGGTGCTATCTCTACGGCGCCGGGCCGGAAGTCCTCCATCGTCTCCAGACAGCGCTTCTCGCCCGTTTCCCCCGTCTCAACATCGTCGGTGCGTACTCCCCTCCATTTCGCGAGCTTACCCCCTCGGAAAACGCTGCCGTGTGCGAAGCCATCAATGGCGCGCGGCCCGACATCCTCTGGGTCGGACTCGGCTCCCCGAAACAGGATCTCTGGATGTACGAGCACCGGACCAGCCTGAACGTTCCTGTGCTCCACGGAGTCGGCGCAGCGTTTGATTTCCACGCCGGGGAAATCCGCCAGGCACCGCGGTGGATGATGGGAGCCGGACTGGAATGGCTTTTTCGGCTCCTTCAGGAGCCGCGTCGTCTCTGGCGAAGGTACACGACTGTCAATGCCAAGTTTCTCCTCTACCTCCTCCGTGACCGCCTGTCGAGCAGGGGGGAACACGCCCAGGCCACTCCGGTGGAACATGACCGCCCCGCCTCGAGACAGATCGTTCGGCTCCTGGGTGTGGATATCGACAACCTCACAGCCCGGGAACTGGACGCCCGAATCCTCCGGATTATCCGGTCAGGAACAAAAGCAATGGTGCTTCATGTCAATATCCAGGGGATGAATCTGGCGGTCAGGCATCCCTGGATGAAGGATTTGCTGAATCACGCGGGGGTCGTGATCTGTGACGGCGACGGCGTCCGGTTGGGGGCTGTTGTCGAGGGAAAGAAGATCAAACAGAAAATCACGTACAACCGATACATCTGGCAGCTCGCGGCGCTTTCGCAGGCGCATCATCTCTCATGGTATCTGATCGGCTCGAAGAACGAAGTGATCGCGGCGGCCGTCGCCAACCTCCAGGCCCGGTATCCGGGGCTTGAGATCAAGGGGTGGCGCGACGGATATTTCAACGGCCCCGAAGATTGTGAACGCACGAAGACCGACATCAACCGGGCGGCGCCGAACATCCTGATCCTCGGCATGGGGATGCCGACACAGGAGGCCTGGCTTCGCGACAACTTCGGAGATCTCTCCGTCAATGCGGCGCTGACCGGCGGCGCAGTCTTCGAATACGTTTCGGGGAGGGCACGAATCATCCCCGACGTTCTCTTCCATCTGAAGCTCGAGTGGCTGTACCGTTTTCTGCATGAGCCGCGTCGATTGTTCGCCCGCTATTTTCTCGGCAACCCCCTCTTCATTGTGCGCGTCCTCTTCGAACGGCTGCATCTGAAATCCTATTGATCTGGCTTGATGAAGCATGTCGCTCTGTTGCTATTCAGGCGATCCCTTTGTAGATTCTGACCATTCCCGGGGCCGTGAGGGGGGTGTCCATCGATTTTCGGGTGAACAGCGGTATGGATTCTCTGAAGGCGCTTGTTCGGAGGAATTGGCGGACAGTGATGGCGGGTGTGGCGATTCTCGCCGACACTGTCATCGTTGCGACGAGTTTCCTGGCCGCCGCGAAGCTGTCACATGTCTCGGCAGGCTGGCTCGGGCTCCTCGAATCACATGGGCGATTGTTGCTCTTTTCCATTCTGGTCGTTCTCGGCTCTTTCACCGCACTCGGTCTCTACCGCACGATCTCCTATTCTTCCTTCCAGACCCAGGCGTACAGGGCGGGAAAGGGGTTCCTCTTCACCATCGCTGCCATCTTCAGCGCGCTCTTCCTCCGGCAGAACCTTTTCTATTCACGCGTCCTCCTGCTTGTTTTTTTTCTTCTCCTGCCGATGATGTACGGGCTTGTCTGGACGCTGCTCCGTGCCTGGATGCGTGTCCTCCAGGAAAAGGGGTACGGGCGGTGGAACACCCTTGCCGTCGGATCGGAGCCGTATCTGCGACGACTGCTCGAACGGGTTAAGGAATACCCCCGTCTGGGCTATGACGTTGTGAGCGTCATTACGAGCCCGCATGGTGACGGCGACCGCTTGATGCATGTGGAGTGCTCCGCGGTGGAGCAGATCGTCAGGGAGAAGAATATCGGGCTGATTGCTTTCTCCTCATCGCATCTGAATGGATCGTTCGATCAACTGGAGGGGCTCTGCCGGGAGAGAAGAATCGCCATGCGCGTGATATCTCCCGAATCTGATCTTCTCTTCTCCAGGGCCCGCCAGCACGACATTGCCGGCATACCTCTGTTCACACCGGGGCGGAAGAGAGTCGACGCGGTCAAACGTGTCACGAAGCGGGTGTTTGATGTCGCTGGTGCGTCGCTGGCCCTGGCGCTGCTCTCCCCGCTCTTCATGCTCGTGGCAATCGCAACGAGCCTGGAGTCGCACGGTCCGGTGCTTTTCCGCCAGCGGCGGTCGCTAGCCGACACCGACCCTCCGTTTGAATTCTACAAGTTCCGGAGCATGGTCGACGAGGCGGATGAATTGAAGGGAACCCTCTTCCGGCACAACGAAACGAATGGGGCGCTGTTCAAAATGAAAAACGATCCGCGCCTGACGAAAGTGGGGAAAATCATCCGCCGATACAGCATCGATGAACTGCCGCAGCTGATGAATGTCCTGAAAGGGGAGATGAGCCTCGTCGGTCCACGCCCGCTGCCGGTGAAAGATTTTGCCAGGCTGGAAGCCGAGGACCACATGGGGGGGTACTATCGCAACCGGGCTCATGCAAAGCCGGGCATGACCGGGCTCTGGCAGATCTCCGGCCGGAGCGACATTGGATTCCGCGAAATGGTACTTCTTGACCTCTATTACATCGAACATCAAACCATCCTCTTTGACGTCGAAATTCTCGCCCAGACAATCCCGGTGGTCCTGTTCGGCAGAGGAGCGTACTGAGAAACCAGTACCGGCGCACGTCCCCCCGCTGGCGTTCCACAGTGCCCGGTATGCAACCGCGTGCACGTTCTTGAATCCGGCGCGGAAATTTGCTATCGTACAAGTAAGTCTGTATCCAATGCGAAGAACCGACCGAACGCATCATTCTTCGGGGATATCACTATGAGAATCAGTGTCATCGGAACCGGCTACGTGGGCCTTGTCGTCGGGACCTGCTTCGCCGAAAGCGGGAACGACGTCATCTGTGTTGATGTGGACGAGAACAAGGTCAAGATGCTGAAGCGAGGCGAGAGTCCAATCTATGAACCCGGCCTCACCGATCTGCTCAAGAAGAACATCGAAGAGAAACGCCTTGTCTTCACGACCGATCTGGAATCGGCGGTGAAGAAGACGGAGATAATCTTCCTGGCGCTCCCGACGCCGCAGTCGGAAGACGGTTCGGCGGACCTGCAGCACGTCCTCGCCGTGGCGAAAAGGATCGGCAGAGTCATGAATGGCTACAAGGTTATCGTCAACAAGAGCACGGTCCCCGTGGGTACCGCCGACCGCGTCCGGGAAATCGTGGCCGCGGAGACCAGGCAGGCGTTCGACGTGGTCTCCAATCCGGAATTCCTCAAGGAAGGTGCAGCGGTCAACGATTTCATGAAGCCGGACCGTGTGGTCATTGGCACGCGCAGCCCCAGGGCGCTGGCGATCATGCAGGATCTCTATGCGCCGTTCGTACGGACCGGCAATCCCCTGATCATCATGGATGAACGGAGCTCCGAACTGACGAAGTATGCAGCGAATTCGTTCCTCGCTACAAAGGTCTCCTTTATGAACGAGGTCGCAAACCTCTGCGAGCGGGTCGGGGCGGACATCGACATGGTGCGGAAAGGAATGGGTACGGATCCGCGGATCGGGATGCAGTTCCTCTTCGCGGGGATCGGCTACGGCGGCTCGTGTTTCCCGAAAGATGTGGCGGCGCTCCTGAATACCGCGAAGTCATACGACTATGACCTGCACATCCTCGACTCTGTCGAGTCGGTGAATCGGAGGCAGAAACAGGTCGTCGTCTCGAAGGTCAAGCATCACTTTGGTGACAGACTGAAGGGGAAAACCATCACGCTTTGGGGGCTCTCCTTCAAACCCAATACCGACGACGTCCGCGAAGCCCCGGCACTCACCATCATCGACACGCTCCTGAAAGAGGGCGTGACGCTCCGCGTCCATGATCCGGCGGCCATGGCGGAGATGAAGAAGAAAGTGGGCAATGCGGTCAAGTATTTCGACAGTAACTATGAAGCGCTCAAAGGCTCGCATGCACTGATCGTCGTCACGGAGTGGAATGAGTTCCGGCGGCCAGACTTCGATCGAATGAAGTCGCTGTTGAAAGAACCCGTGATCTTCGATGGTCGGAATATCTACGACCCCAAGATTATGGAGTCGAAAGGGTTCGTCTATTACGGCATCGGGAGGGGAGAACGTGTGAAGGGGAAGAAGGGGTGAATATGCAAATTCCAAATCCCAAGAACAATGGGTGAGTGTGGAGACATCAACGGGTAGAATGGTCGCTGTTGTCACAGGCGGGGCCGGGTTTCTGGGCTCCCATCTGTGTGACCGCCTTCTGGCGGAAGGGCACCGTGTGGTTGCGATCGACAACCTCATCACCGGCGACATCCGCAACATCGCGCACCTGATCGGGAACCCGGGGTTCCGGTTCGTCAAACTTGACGTGACGGAGTATCTCTACCTCGATGGACCGGTCAACTTCATCCTGCACTTTGCTTCGCCGGCAAGTCCGATCGACTATCTCAGATTCCCGATCCAGACCCTCAAGGTGGGCTCGCTGGGAACGCACAAGGCTCTGGGGCTTGCGAAGGCAAAAAACGCACGGCTTCTTCTTGCCTCGACGTCCGAAGTGTACGGTGATCCGCTCATTCATCCCCAGCCGGAATCGTACTGGGGGAACGTCAATCCCGTCGGCGCTCGCGGAGTCTACGACGAGGCGAAGCGGTTTGCCGAAGCGATGACGATGGCCTACCAGCGATACCACGGCGTGGAGACACGGATCGTGCGGATCTTCAACACCTACGGGCCCCGTATGAGAATCAACGACGGGCGCGCGATCCCGGCGTTCCTCTCACAGGCATTGCGCAACGAGGACGTCACGGTCTTTGGAACCGGCGCGCAGACCCGGAGCGTCTGCTATGTGGATGATCTGATCGAAGGCATCTACCGGCTGCTGCTGTCCGATGAACCGGATCCCGTCAATATCGGAAACCAGGACGAAATCACGATGCTCGCGCTCGCGAAAGAAGTCATCGAACTGACGGGGAGCAGAAGCAGGATTGTCTTCAAACCCCTTCCGGAAGATGACCCCAAAGTCCGGCAACCTGATACGACGCGCGCACGAACCATTCTCCGGTGGGAACCGAAAGTGTCGCGAAGGGAGGGACTTCTCAAGACCATCGAGTACTTCCGGTCTCATCTCTCATGAGGTGGTGCCTCTTCCTGTTCCTGGCGGCGGTCCTTCTCGTTGCCCGCGCTCCTGCCCAGGATACTCTCCGGATCACCGACGGATTTTCGGAGAAGAGCGGTTATCTTCCCCGGAAGGTGATTGCCACCGGCGTTGTCGGCTCCATCTTCGTTCTCACGGCGGTGGACGCCTACTACTCCTGGTGGAAGGATGTGGAAAAACCGTTCTCGTTCTATTCGGAGAATTGGTTCAACGGCCCCCATTTGGGCCTCGACAAGCTCGGCCACCTCTTCGGTTCCTTCGTCCTCTTCAAGATCACACGGAACCTGATGCTCTGGGGCGGATATGAACGGGCCACGGCGCTCTGGTGGGGGGCAGGGCTGTCATTCTTCAACGGCCTTGTTGTCGAAATCGGTGACGGCTTCAGCCCGTACGGCTTCGACTACCAGGACCTGATCTTCAACACCTGCGGGGTTGCTTTCGGCGTTCTCCAGACACAGGTTCCGTTCCTGAACAACTTCAACTTCAAGTTCAGCTACTACTCCAAGGCCGGATTCAAATCGCCCAACAGGTTCACGGAGGACTACGATGCCATGACCATCTGGCTCTCCATGAACGTGCACGGGCTGCTCCCCTCGTCAGTGAGGGACTATTGGCCGGAGTATATCAATCTGGCAGTAGGGTACGGCGTTGATGATAACCAGACGCGCCGCGAATTTGTGATCGGACTCGATCTGAATCTCGAGGCGTTTAAGACGACCAATGAAGATGTTCTCATCGCAGAGCGGATTGGCAACGTCATGCGACTCCCCCTTCCGGCAGTGACCTTCATCCAGGGTAAGCCGGCTGATTTCCAGTTCTTCTACCTTCGCTGATGCCTCACCAGAAGTCGAACGTGAAGCCGATGGCCACAAACTCTTTCCGCTCGCTGTAGAATTCTCCGAACCAGTTCAGGCCGTTCTGATACATAAGGTGGATCCGTAGTCCCCGCCGATTCCACGTCCCGAATTTTACCCCCACCTCAACCGTGCTGCTCCAGACGTACGCCGGTACTCCAAGAAGCGTTCCATTGTATGCAGCGTACAGGTGCGGGCTCCCGGAGGTGGATACCTCCGCGCCGGCCAGAGCGGAGAACCGACGGATTGCCGACGGTTTCATGACGACCGCGTAGCTTCCTCCCGCGTACACCCGTCCCGTCAGTGAGCCCGGATACAGATCCCAGGACGCAAGCAGCTCGCCGTAGTTCCGCGAAAATGGGAACGGCTCCATTCCATCCTTCCAGGCGTTCGTTTCCTGATCATACAATCCGTCTACCATGTGAGCGCTGAAATGCAGTGCTCGAAATCTGAACCGGAGAGGGGAGTGGGTGTGGAACGAGGCATGAATGCCGAAGAAACCATCTGCCGCGCCGATTTTCAGGCGATAGCCGCTGTAATCGCTGGCGAGTGCGAAGGCGAAAAAGTCGATCCCGAAACGTACCGTGTCCGTGGCTCCGGCAAACTGAACTGCGTCGAGCGAATTTCCGATCGCAACGGTCATCCGCGGCGAATCGAATTCCTGGAGAATACCCACCCTCGCTTCCTCGTGGTTCGCGACGGGAGGCATGAACGCAAGATGATCGGGAAAGAACGTCCAGGGCGCAGGATCGTTCTGCGAGACCGCACTTCCTTGGAGCACGAGAATGAGGAGGAACGGGATCGCTAGTCGCATACCCTTTGCATGAGTGAGATGAATCGTAGGGACAACATATAAAATCACCCAATGAAATCAAACGGGACGGCGCGGTCAATTGAAGTTCATGGGCCATTTACCTATATTCTGACACAAAAATCGCATTCATGATCACGGAGCGGCAAAAGCGATTGCGCTTGCGATGGTGCGCGGTCCTCGTGGCCTGGTCGGTGTTGCTCTGTCCGATGCCGGCCACCGGAACCGAAGAACGGGATTCAACAGGGGTGAGCGGGACGCGTCTGGCGATCGTTCTGGGAACGGTTGCGGGAACAGCGACCGCCATCCAGATCTACCAGCAGAACTCCTGGTGGAAGGATTATCGGTCCAGTTTTCATTTTCAGGAAGATCTTGTCTACTCGCGCAATATCGACAAGCTGGGACATCTCTACGGTGCGGCGGTCCTGACGAATGTGTTTGCCAAGTCTCTGCAGTGGGCCAACGTTCCTCAGGGCCAGTCACTTCTGTGGGGCGCGGTCGGGTCCATGCTGTTTCAGAC
>Ga0209253_10002818_pt1 | contig 15381 bp, 15 predicted proteins | sample FrelakmetBRP12BR_FD_187145 | JGI IMG/M metagenome (GOLD analysis project Ga0209253, IMG submission 187145) | Freshwater lake sediment microbial communities from the University of Notre Dame, USA, for methane emissions studies - BRP12 BR (SPAdes)... | ecosystem: Environmental > Aquatic >...
CACCTCGCCGTCCTGGGTTGCGATGCGGCTCGGAGGGGTTGTGGCCACCAGCGGCGTCTTGCAGCTGGTGCCGGCCGGTGCCGACCGCTGGCTCTCCTGGCTCCGGACCATGGGCCGCCACAGCCTGCTCGGCTACTTCGTCTCCATCGAGCTCCCCTACGGCGTGCTCTCCGGCCCCATTCACAAGCGGCTCGGGACGGCCGCCGGCCTCGTCGGCGTCCTCGCGATGATCGTGGTCACCTGGCTCGCCTCCGTGGCGGCGGAGCGCTACGACGCCTGGAAGGCGGAGCGCGCGCGCAAGGCCCGGGGCGCCGGGCCGGCGCCGGCCGCGTGAGAAGCCTGCTCTCATCGGCGGGCCTCGTCGCGCTCGCGCTGGCCGGGGCCGCGGAGGCCGCACCGGACCGCCGGGGCGGCCCGCTGGTCCCGGCCCCCATCGTCTCGCGCAGCAGGCGCGTCGAGTCACGGCCGGGTGGCGGCAAGGTGGTGGTGGACGGCATCTACCGGACGAGCGCCTCCTGGGCCGGCGGCCACCCCACCTCCGCGAAGCCCTCCTGGGTCGCCATCGACATCGGCCCCGGCTACACGCGCCTCCTGATCTCCTGGACCTCGTCGGGCAACCACGACTACACGGACCGGAAGTACGGGGCGCCGGTGGACTACCGCATCGATACCTCCGCCGACTCCACCAACGGCGCCGACGGCACCTGGCGCACCGCCGTCGCCGTCACGGGGAACCCGGTCCGCACGCGAGCCCACGCCGTCGACTTCGCGGGGCAGCGCTGGGTCCGGGTGGTGGTCACGTCGCTCTCGCCCGACGTCTTTGAATGGGGCCTCTTCCTGGACGAGATCGACGTGCACGACCTCTCCCGGGGCGGCAACGACGTCTGGGTCTTCTTCGGCGACAGCATCACCTCCGCCGTCTTCGACCGCGCGCCGGCGCACCAGCCGAGCTTCCAGGAGGCCATCGCGCGCCGGCACCACGGCTACTACCCGGCCGTGGTCGGGGCCGGCTTCGGACGCCTGCACCACGCCGACGCCGTGCGGCTCATCGACGAGGTCCTGGCGCTCAACCCCGACGCGAAGGTCATCGCCCTCGGCTTCGGATCCAACGACTGGGACCCGGTGGCCTTCCGGGCCGACCTGCTCGAGGTCGTGCGCAAGGTGCGCGCGGCGGGGCGCATCCCCGTGGTGGCGCGGATCCCCTTCCGCGCCGACAGCCCGGTGGACTACCCGGCGCGGCTGAACGCGGTGGTGGACGAGGTGACGGCCCGGCTCGGGCTGCTCCCCGGGCCCGACCTTCACGGGTGGTTTCAGTCCCACCGGGAGCGCCTCACCGACGGACTGCACCCCGACGACACGGGAGCCGTCGAGATGATCCGGCTGTGGGCGGAGGCGGCGACGACCCTTTACCCGTGACGGCGCCCGCGCGGCGCCCCAGGTCGATCGCGTCGAGCCTGGCCGTGCGGAGGCTCTCTTCTGTGACGTGCGCGGGCTCGCCCTTCTCGGGGAGGCCGTAGACGGTGGCCGGGCACCCGCCAAGGCGTCTGGCCACCTCGCGGATGGACAGCAGCGTGCCCGAGTCCGGCGCGGGCAGTTCACCTGTCGTGACCTCCGCATCCAGCGAGGATGCGGCAAGGTGTCTGCTTTTGGCCTCATCCTCCTGCGCGGGGGTGCATCCCTGTGCACTTCCCTGGCGGAGGCCCTGAAGGCCCGATCTGCCGCGACGGCCAGCGTCCCGTTCGGACCCAGGACCCGGTCGAGCCCGCGAGTGAACACGCAGGGATGAGGGACGCAGCGCCGGTGGGGTCCATGAACGACCGGCCGAAGTCACCCCTTCTCGAGCCACCTCGAGCCGCTATCTCCTTCCCTCCAGCGCGTTTCGCTGCTGGAAGGCGGCCGGCATGTGCACCTGGTGGCAGGGAAGGCAGCTCATCTCGTTCACGTCGTTGAAGAGCGGCTTGTACTCGCCGACGCGCGTCTCGCCCCGGCGAAGCAGGCCGCCGAGCTTGAACAGGCGGGCCTTCACGCTGGAGTCGATGAAGTACTGGCGCGGCTGGTCGTGGCAGTTGGCGCAGAGCTGCTCCATCATCGAGAAGCGCTCCATCAGCCGCTTGTACGCCGCCGTGGCCTCGGGAAACTGGTGGGCCTCGACGTCCGCACGCACCGCGCCCAGGTCGCTGGCGAGATCGAGCATGACCTGGTGGAAGGTCAGGGTCCCCGATTCGGCGGTGACCACGGCGTCGGCGAAGCTGCCCCACCGGTACTGCGCCTGCACCTGGAACATGAATCGCGCGTGGCAGGCCGTGCAGGAGCTCTCCAGCTTGCTCACGATCTTGCGTCGGGCAGCCACGTCGGCCTTGGCCGCCACGGAGCCCTCGAGCTCGTCGACGACGGCGGTGGGAAAGTAGGGCTTCCACGAAGGCACCATGGCGGCGACCTTGGTCATCTGCTCGCGAAGGCTCTTCAGCGCGGCCTTGGCGCGTTCGGGATCGTTGCGCAGCGCGGCCGTCGTGGCTGCGCCCATGCGCATGCCCAGCTCGAGCATGGCAAGCGTGTAGGCATGGCCCTCCCTGCCGCCCTTGAAATGGGGATTGAGCTCGGCCACGGGGATTCCGGCGTCGCCCGGAGCGGCCGCCGCCGGACCGGCCCATGCGGTGAGCCCTACGGTGAAGAGGACGCCGACGAGCTGCTGCGTGAAGGTCCGCGCCATGCCTGTCTTCCTTTGCCCTGGAGCGACGTGGGCCAGCTGCGAACTGGCTGGGTAAGCGAGATGCGACGCTAGCCCAACCGCACCCGGCCCGGGATGCCTTTGTCGGCCTAACCCCAAGGGGCCGCCAACCGGCATTCACCGCCTGTCACCCGCCAGGACCTCGCCGGTGGCGGAACCATTGACGATTCGGCCCGGGGCCCGGACCCTCGCCGCCTCGATGCTATGGCTCCCCGTAGCCCTCCCGCTGACGCTCTGCTCGGCCCCGCGCTCTCGGCGCGACCTCGTGCTCGAGAACCTGGCCCTCCGCCAACAGCTCGCCCCCTGGCCAGTCGTCGACAGCTGGTCGTTCGGCCCGCCGGCTTCCGGAGCAGCGTCCCGAGGCCACCTCCAACGTCGTCGGCCTGGGATCTGGTGCGGGCCCTCCTGAGCAGGATGAGGGCGCTGTACTTCGTCCCCTGAGAGGCAGGGCTCGCGGGCTCCCGATGCTCGGACCCTACGGCACAGCGCCGGTCCTACCGATGCGGCAACGGGTCCATCTCGTCGCGCAGGGGGATCTGTCGATACCGGCCCGGGTCGATCTCGTTCAGCTTGTCGACGATGACGTCCACGTTCCCCAGGTCGACGCTCGTCTTGACGCCCGTACGCGTGTCCTCGACCGTGCGGTAGCCGCGGAGCACTTCACTGTAGTCGTCGTGGCTCCGGGAAGTGGTGTTCTGGTTCTTCTCCCAGTCTCGGTGCTGGCGATCGTAGGCTTCCGATACCTCCCGGCGCGCGGTCTGCTGACGCTCGAAGCCCTCCACCTGCTGTCGATGCGCCTGCTGCTGCGCCTGGAACCACTGGTTCTGCGCGTTCAAGGCCTGTTGCGTCTTCTGGCTGATGACCTGGGCATTCTCCTTCAGCGAGAAGACCATCGCCCGCATCGCCGGCAGATCGCGCTCGAAGGCGGCGTCCGGAGCCCGCATGATGACTCCCAGCATCACCCAGGAACCCTGTCCGACGGGATTGGTCTCCAGGTAGGCCTCCGCCCGGTAGTGCTTGACGCGCCCATCGGCGCCCTTCTCCGAGATGCCGTAGGAGATCAGCGCGGCCCTGCCGCCCTGCTGGTTGGGCCGCATCTCCTGACGCTGGACCAGGTTGTCGATCTGGAACGGCTGCCCCCCCTTGCGAGCCGCCATCTGGCTGAGCTGGGGTGCGAGGCTCTTGATCGCGTCCAGCGGGCCGGTGAAAGGTGCCACCAGCATGTCGAGCTGGGGAGGCCGCGATCCGAGCTGCCGCGCGCTGGCCACCATCTGCCGGTAGTTCTGGACCGCCGGCGAGTCCGGAGTGTTCACGCTCCAGGTGAGCCCCAGCGCGACGGACTGGTCGGCCGGACCTTGCAGCACCACCGGGCCGGCACACGACTGGGCGCTGGTGTGCCAGCCGTCGGCGATGCCCACGACCCCGGTTCCGTCGGGGAACCTGTAAGGCTTCAGGGGAGCATTGCCGGCCGGGGAGCGGGCCTCCTTCCCGCTCGAGGCGCCGGGCCCGGGGCCATCGCTCGGAGGAGCCTTGAGAAGCTGCGTCCATTCGCTGCGCTGCGCGTCGGCGTTTGCGTAGACGACCGCGACGAATGCCCCTTCCGAGCCGATCCGGCAGGAGATGAAGCCGTGGACCGGATGCCCCCGGAAGTCTGCCTTGAACCCGGCGCCGCCAGACAGATGGTCCTTGGTGTCCTCGTACGCCCCGCGCAGCTGCGGCTTCGAGCCGAAGTACCGTTCCAGATCCGACAGGGCCGCTCGCAGGGCACTGCGAACAGACTTGGCCTGTGGCATGCGCGTGGACAGCGCCCTGCCCGAACCGACGGTGTTGACGACGGTGTATCCCGGCGGAGCTTCGCCGCCCTTCCCGACAGGGCGGGCCGACATCGGCAGCGTGATCGCCGCCACGAATGCGACGCGGACGACGCGCCGAAGGAACGACCGCGATCGGACAGTCCTCGACATGGACGCTCCCCGGCGCGCCACGCGGCCGTCAGGCACGGGTGGCGCAGGTCGCGATAGTCTCGCACGGGCAGCGAGCGCTGCAAGTACCGCGGGGGTTGGACTCTCCGACACCCCAGGCTGACCGCTCCTGCTGACCCATTCGGCATTCCCACGTGGCGGCCCCATCACGGGTGTGCGCGCCGGGCCGCCCGAAGATGCACGTTGCTGCTCTCGGGTATCCTTGGCAGGCCCACTGGACATGAGGTGCGCACATGGCAACGAGGATCGCGAAGCCCTTCCTCGCGGCGAAGGCTGCTGCGGTCGAGCGGTTCCTGGGCACGGGCAAGGCGTTCACTGGCTTGACCGCCCTGGCGGCCTCCACGAGGCCCGAGGACAACGTCGTCGGCATCGGCGTCGGCTGGAAGGTGAGGAAGGGCAAGACCACGGCCAGGCAGTGCGTCCGGTTCTACGTCGAACGCAAGGTGGCCGAAGGCTCGATGCCCAAGGCGTTCCTGCTTCCGAAGACGATTCGCGGGATGCCGACCGACGTCGTCGAGACGGGTCGATTCGTCGCCTTGGCGACTCCGATCGCCCGGACGCGCCTGCGGCCCGCGAAGGGCGGGTGTTCCGTCGGATTCCAGCACTCCGGCGCCGAGGCCGGCTTCGTCATGGCGGGGACCTTCCGCAAGCAGTGACGCGCGCACGGACATGGCGCCCTCGGGATCTCATCCCTCATCCCGCCCGACACGAAGAAGTCCTGAGGCCGTCGGCGATCGGCGAGCAGGCGTCCTACCATCGCTGCTGGACCGGCGAGCGCAGGCGCGCTCGCCCAGGCCGCCCGCAACCTGGGTGCGGGGCTGGCACGGGTCAGGGTCTCCACCCGGGCGGCGGCTGCGAGTAGCCGGGGCTCGCGCGGAACGGCTGCGCCGTCTCTCGTAGCCAGGCGTCGTCGCGCCGGGCGAGGCGCCGGTGGACGTCGATCCCGAGCGCCAAGAGGCCGGTCCGGTCGTCGTACCGCACCGTGAGCAGCGCCTCCGGCTCCGCGCGCGCCCGCTCGAAGGCGACCAGGTCGACGTGCGAGTGGTGCTCCTCGCCGAACTCGGTTCCCAGGCCGGGCCGGCGCTCGGTCCGCGCTGCGGCGCCGGGCGCCGGGGCCGCCTTTGCCTCCGCCGAGGCCTCGCGACCAGGCTGCGCATCCCGCCCCGCCCCGGCCGCTCCGAGGTCGTCGAGCCGCTCGGGCCACGGCGGGCGCACGGGCGCGAGCCGCCTGGGCTCCCGCTCGGGGAAGACCGCCAGCCCGATCACGCCGACGTCCCGTCCATCGCCCATCCGCGCCGCATAGGACCTCCCCACGCTCGAGAAGCGGAACGCGGCTACGGCCTCCTGCGAGAGCCTGAAGCCGTCGATCACCAGCTCTCCGTGGGCCTCGACCAGGTAGCCGCGCTTCTCGACCGATGCCGGGCTGCCGTCCACGACGTCGCGGCCGTCCACCGACCCGACGACCTCGATGCGGCGCCGGGAGTCGTTTCGGACGCGCAGCGTGTATCGCTGCCCGATCTCGCCGAGGACGTAGGTCCGACCTCGGGCCCGGAAGGTCGGGAGTGGGCTCCCGTCCTCGCCCACGACCTGCAGGCTGTAGGGGCCGGAACGAGCTTGCGGCCCGGGCTCGGCGGACGTGGAGCGCGGCAGGCAGGCAACCAGGGACAGGGACAGGGCGAGCGCGGATGGGCGCATGGTCGTTCTCCTCTACCTGGATGGAACGCGCAGGCGGGCGAAAGGATCTGAGGAGATTTCGGGTCGCCGAGAACGCGAAGGTGCCCGAAGGGACCTGTGGTTCCGGGCTGCCCAGCCGTCATTGCACGTGGTGGCGCTCGCCCAGGCGCCCGGCGGTCCCGTGCTTCCTCGCGTCCCGGCGGAAGCCCCGGTCGGCCATGAAGCGATAGAGCCACCTGGGGATCGGCAGGTTCCGGACCAGCCGCTGCGCTTCGTCGGGCAGGATCTTGCCTTCGGCCAGCGCGTCCGCCGAGAGCTCGAGCGCCCTGGTGACGAACCGCGCCCGTCCGCCCAGCATCGCAAGCGGCTTGCCGGCCAGCATTCCGCCCCCACCGATGCCCAGGCCGCCCACCCAGTCGAGGCTGGCCTGCGGCGCGAAGGCACGGCAGATCGAGAGGGCCGTGTCCGTATGGACCGCCTCGGGGAACCCGCAGTTGACGATCGCGAGGAAGCGAGGGCGGGATGCCGCCGCCACCCGTTCTCGGGCCAGGATCTCGAGCGCCTGGGTCACTGGCGCCGGCAGGCTGTCCACGTAGAGCGGCGTGACGAGCGCGGCCAGGTCGGCCTCTTCGAGGCTCGCCGCCAGACGACGCAGCCCGGCGTCCTCCCACAGGTGGTCGTGGATTCGCTCCGTGGCCACCGTGAGCCCTCGATTCTCGAGCAGCGTGCCCAGATGCGCCGCGATGGCGGCGGATACGCTCGTACCGCCTCGAGGGCTCCCGACCATCAGCAGCGCGCGCCGGGGCACCGACACCGGGAGGTCGGAGCGTGCCCCGAGCTCCAGGGGCTCGGCGGCGGCGCGAGGCGGCTGCGAGGCTTCGAGGTCCTCGAGCCAGCGCCGGGTCAGGGCCCTGAGCTGCGGAAGCTCGCCGCGCGTGAGGAGAGGGCTCGCGAAGTGCGGCGCATAGGTGTTGAGGACGTTCCTCTGGACGAGCCGCTCGAAGACTCGTGCTTCACCCGGCTCGGGCCGCTCCGTGAGACCGATGACGAGGAGCCTCGGGAAGCGCGGGTAGCGCGGGGCGTGGTGCGTCTCCCCGTCCACGGTGGTCATCAGTGGCGAGATGAGGGGGATGAAGTGGTCGAGTTGCTTCTTCAGGGCCGACGAGTAGCCGCCGAACGTGACGGGCGTCAGCCAGACGGCAAGGTCGCTCCGGACGAGATCGCGGGCCAGGTCGCGGTGGGGGCCAGGTTGGACGCAGAGGCCTGGCGTCACCGTCCAGCAGCCGAAGTCGCCCTTGCAGTCGGGGATCTCGAGCGTGGAGAGATCGTGCCGGGTCACGGAATAGCCCAGGGCCTCCAGCTGCGGCACCAGGGCCGTCAACGCCGAATCCGCCATGTCGCGGAGAGCCACGGCGCCGTCGAGGATCAAGGCCTTCACGTCGCACCTCCCGGGTGGGCCACTCGGAGTACCGCCGATCCGCGAGGCACTCGCAAGCGGCCGATTGGGGATCCGACGATGCCAGCGCCTCCGACGTGTACCTCCCGAGCTGTTCACCGCGCTCGTCGCGATCGACGGCGTGATCGGTCCTCACCATGAATGCACTCGAGCCGATCCTTCGCCAGAACCCCGTCCACCGCGGAACCACGGTGGTGCGCTGGCACCGCGCCGGGCTCCGGGCTCGCTGGAACTGACTGTCCAGGCGCGGCGGGCGCTCCGTCTCGCCCCCGCGGTTCATCCGGAGCAGGCGCCGAGCCGCGACCAGTGGACTCTGACTGTGTGCTCTTGGACAGATGGCGCGGTTCATCCATGCGCCTGGCGCCGCGGGTGGGGGCCGTGTCCTTCGCCAGGCGACCTGCCTCCTGCCGCTTCGCTCCGCATCTCGTTCACGGACCGTGTCTTGGCAGCCACAGGCTACTGGCATGAGGGGCGAAGGCGCTTGGAAACCCAGGTGATTGCCGCCTGGACCAGCCCGACACTGGACGCATGTTCCCCTGGGCGCATCTGGACCTTCACCATCCAACGTCGGCAAATGCGCGGCGCGAACGCCGCGCCGGCCCTATTCGGGCTTCGCGCACCGTCCGCGCTACTGAACGAGGCCCACCATTCGACCCGGCAAGGAGAGTGGTCCATGAAGGTCGTCAAGTTCGTCCGGCTTCATGCGGACGGCACGGGAGAGTCCCACATGGACCCCCAGGAGATCGCCATCAGGTCATCCGGGTTCGCGCCACCCGCGCCTCCCCTGGGTGTCTCGTCGATGGAGCCCGCAGCAGGCTGGAGGTTCCTCCAGCTGCCGTCGGGGTGGGTTGGGGAATGGCACCCCTCTCCGAAGCGGATGTGGATCTTCTGCCTCAACGGGGAGATAGAGTTCCAGGCAAGCGACGGAACCGTGCTCCGAGTGGAACCTGGAAGCGCCATGCTCCTGGAAGACACGACGGGCAAGGGACACCGAAGCCGGGTGATCGGTGAAGGTGACGCCCTGCTGGTCGCCGTGCAGCTATCGAGCCCGCGTCTTCGCGCTGCGGCGCCCTACAGGCCTTCTCCGCAGGCGTGAACGACAGGAAGGACCGTCCTTCCGGGCGCCTTGCTCGTGCCAGGTGATCCGCCTGATCCACTGGTTGGCCGACGCCCGCCGCTGCTGGCGAGCCGCGCCCCCCGGCGTTGCTCAGAGCTTTCGGATCACGACCCGCAGCCCGCTCTTGAACTCGGGCGGGACCAGCGCGCGGTTCATCGAGAGATCCTGCGGCGGCACCTCCCACGTGTAGCCGCGCGCGACCAGCACCGCGAAGAGCTGCATGAACACCGTCGAGTAGTCGTAGCCCGCGCACTTGTGTCCGCCAAGCACCGAGCCAGCGCCCTGCGGCGCGAACGCGTGCAGGTGCCTGTTCTGCTCGGCGCGCGGCTGGCCGAAGCGGTCGGGGTCGAACTTCTCCGGCTCGGTGAAGATGCGGTTCAGGTTGTGCGCGCCCACGGCCATCATCACCTTCCAGCCTGCCGGGATGGTCACGTCGCCGATGCGGATGGGCACCCTGGCGCGGCCGAAGCTGACCGGCACGTTGGGGCAGGTGCGCTTCACCTCCATCACGACCTGATCCAGGTACGGCATCTGCCGCAGCTGGGCCGGCGTCACGGGGCCCGCGGGCGCTGCCACCCTCACCTCGGCGACGAGCTTCTCGCGCACCGCCGGATGCCGGGAGAGCTCGAGGATCATCGCGCCCAGCTCGGCAAAGACGATGACTCCGGCGAGCACCACGTGGTGCAGCTCCGCGGTCGCGTGCTCGGGGGCCATGCCCTTGCCATCGGCGGTGCGCGCCGCCAGCACGCGAGAGAGGCCGTCGTCGAACTCGCCCGTCTGGTGGCGCCGCACCTGCCCGGCGAGCTGCGCGAGGATGCGATCTCGCGCCTTCAGCGCCGCGTGAAACCGCATGCCGGGCAGGTCGAGAGGCAGACCGGTGAACCCCTTGAACAGCGCGCCGTAGTCGGCGACGAGCCGTGACAGCTGCGGCCCCGGCTCCATGCCGAGCACGTTGCCGCAGATGCCCTCGATGGCGAGCAGCTTCATCTCGGGGAGCAGCGGTCTCTCACCGCCCGTGGCCCAGCGCGCGACGGCCGACTCGATGATCCGCTGCAGCGCCGGAAGGTAGCTGGCGAGCGCCTCGCGCGTGAACGCCGCCATGAGCAGCTCCTTGCGCTGGCGGTGCTCCGCGCCGTCCATCAGCGGCAGGATCCCGGGCCCGCCGAAGAGCTGCAGCACCGGAGCCGGGAACGAGCCCGCGCGCCGGATCTTGTTCTCGTCGAGCCATTGCTCGCAGACCTCGGGCCCGGAGATGAACGCGGTGGGGTGGCCGAGGATGTGCGAGCGGAAGACGGGGCCATGCCGCGCGGTGCGTGCGCGGATGAACCCGAACATGTCGGAGATGAACGGCAGCGTCTCGCCAACGAGCGGCAGGCCGCTCGATCCCGGGGGCAGCTTCTCCGGCTCGGCCATGCGCGCTCCTCTTGGCGGCCCTTGGCCTCTCACTTCGTCGGCGGTGTGCCCGGAGGCGGCGGCAGGAAGGCGTACGGCCGGACGTCCACCCATTGCCACGTCTTCCCGTGCCGGCGGGCGAGTACCACCAGGTGCAGCTTCATGGTTCCGGTGGTCCCGTCGGGCATCCTCGCTCCCTCGACGGCGTGCTCCAGGTCGAGGAAGGCAAGGTCATGGCCGAGCATGCGCACCGTCTGGACCGTCATGGTCGAGGTGGTGCCGCGGAGAATCTTCTCCACGTCAGTGGCGTACACGTTTTCGACACCGGCGCGCCCGCTCCCCCAGATGCCCGTCGGCCCGATGAGCGTGCCATCCTTCTCCCAGAAGGCGGCGACCTCCTTGACATCGAAGCGGTTGAAGGCGGCGTTGAACTTCTTCCAGGTCTCCGCGAGGGCCGGGTCCAGGCTCGGCGCGGCGGCTGGGAACGTTGGACCGGTAGCGAGTGCAAGCAGGGCTGCCACGGCAGTGACGAATCGCATGTCATCTCCCTACAGCCCACCGAGATCGGTGGGAGCGGGTGCCCTCATGTCGGGGCCTCGAGACCGGCGCATCGGTTCGATGGGTTGTAAACGGCTCCTTTCGGACCAGGCACCGTGCGGCCAGCCCGGCGGCGCCCGGGAAGTCTCTCCAGGCGGCATTCGCACACGCCACGTCCCTCCTCGCCTCGAAGGTGCGCTCGAGCAGCAACTCGTCATCGGCGCCCGCGACTCGAGGCGGATCGCCGCTGCCCTCGCGGGATGTGGTTCTCTCGAACGACAGGTGCGGCGCAAGCGCGTACGCCGAGAAGCCGGGGGTTCCGGGATCCGCGTGGCGCATCGTGGCTCCACTCGTATCGTCGTGGGCTCGACTCTCCCGGGCCGCGCCGCCAGCGCGGCCCGGCCTGCCCCCCCTGGGCGGACCACCACCAGTCCTGTTGACCGAAGTCGAGCCAGGGACCCCACACGACCGTCGCGTCGAGGTGCCCCTCATGGAAGCCACCGCGGGCCCCGCTTTGCCCTGCCTGCGTCCGCCCAGCGCGCCGAGCCTGGCTGGCCGCGCAGCGGCAGAGGCAACCGGCGGCCGAGCGTTCCCGGATGGGTTAGGGTCGGGCCCATGGACCTCTTCTACGGGCGTGTGTCGGGCAACTCGGCGCGGTCGGCGTTCGGGCTCCACGAGGCGGGCGCGCAGTTCACCCCCCGGCTACTCGACACGCGCAGCGGCGCGAACCGCGTCGCCGACTACCTGTCGGTGAACCCGATGGGGAAGATCCCGGCGCTCGTCGACGGAAGCTTCCGCCTCTGGGAGTCGAACGCGATCAACTGGTACGCGGCCGAGAAGCACCCGGCTGCGGGCCTGCTCCCCGCGACCATCGAGGGGCGCGCGTCGGTGCAGCGCTGGCTCTTCTTCCAGGCCGCCCACGTGTCGCCGGCGTGCGTGCCGCTCTTCCGCGCCACCAACCGGCGCGTGCAGGAGTTCTGGCAGACCGAGGGCGACGCGCAGGCGGCCGAGGCGGCGCGCAAGGAGCTGGCGCGCTGGCTGCCCGTGCTCGAGAGCGCGCTCGCCGGGCGCGAGTGGCTGGAGGGGGCCTTCTCCCTCGCCGACGTCGCCTACGCGCCGCACCTGTGGCTGATCGTGGAGGGCGGCTTCGATCTGGCGCAATACCCCATGGTACGCGCCTGGCTGGAGCGCTTGCTTGCGCGGCCGGCGTGGCAAAGGGCCGCGGAGCTGGTCTTCGGGAGCTGACACCCCTCATCCACCAGCTTTCCCGTCACCGCCCACACCCGCGCGTTGTCGAGCTCGGCCACGCCGTCGCCAGGTACGCCACTTCGAGCTTGGAGGACCTCACAGCGCCAGGTGGCGCCAGCCGGGCCACGCATCGATGGTCAACGCCTCCAAGACGCACGCTGGCCACCTCGCGCACCGGGAGCATCGGGTCGGCGCGCCGCGCGGGTCGTTCACCTACCGTGACCTATGCACCCAAGGATGCAGCAAGGAGCTTGCTCTTGCCTGCATCTTCCTGCACAGGCGTGCCTGGACTTGACCATTGGTCCGGGTTCACCACGAATCCGAAGGCCGGTGGCTTCAGTTCCGCAGTGGACTTCCCGGCTTGCTGCCGCTTCATCTCAGCCAGCGTGCAGCGTCATCCAGTCCGCACCCACGCGGTGCGTCTCGTTGGCAGCCACCACGTCCCTCACCGACTGCCCGCCGCTGTCTGGACCCGTCGACCGGATGGAGGAGCGCGTGCGCCCTCACTTCTGGGGCTTCGGTTCCCGAAGCATCACGAGCAGCATCCGGGTGCGCTCGTCCGCCTCCAGGCCGTGCGGGATGCCCGCCGGCATGCGGGTCACGCCGCCGGCTGGCGCCTTCACCGGCTTGTTGCCGATGGTGAGCGTCATCGAGCCCTCAAGGATGAACACCAGCGCGTCGAACGGGGAGGTGTGCTCGGTGAGCCCCTGCCCCTTCTCGAAGGCGAAGATGGTGACGTTGCCGCCGCCGGTCTTCGCGAGCACGCGGCTGGCGATGCCATGGGGCGCGTAGGCGATCAGGTCCTGGAAGCGCAGCGATTCGGAAGCCGGAAGGGTCGTTTCACTGCCTGCCATGGGAAGCCCCATCTCGACCCTCCCTGCTAGGCCCCGTCGCGAATGTCGGCAACGGTGGTCTTCTCCAGGAACTCCCGGTACGCCTCGTTCACGCCGCCCCATGACCTATGGGCCGAGCACGAGCTCGAGTCCCGGCAGGGACGGTCCGGGTGGAGAAGGCAGCCCGACCTCGCCCGCTTCCCCTCGAAGGGCGTCACCACCTCGACCAGCTTGATTCGAGCCGCGTTCCGGGCCAGCCGGTAGCCGCCCTTGGCGCCGCGGCTGGCCGTGAGCACGCCGCTGCGGGCCAGCGTGGCGAGTACCTTCGAGAGGTAGTCCGGCGGGATCTTGAGCTTCCGCGCCAGGTCGCGCCCCAGCACGGCCTCGCCGTCGGCGTTTGCGGCAAGCCATGCCATGGCGCGGAGCGCGTGGGTGGTGGAGGCCGAGAAGTTCACGCCTGCCACCATACCCGATTCCGGTCGGAAGTTCACGCTGGACGACACTCGCTATTCTGGATATAGATGTCCACTATCACCCCTAGGCAGGAGCCTCGACATGGACGCCATCTCGCTGCTCATGGAGGAGCACCAGCTCATCCTCAGTTCTCTCGACGCCCTCGACGCCTTCGCCTCGAGGCTCGCCGAGGCCGGAGAGGACCGGGCCGAGCTGGGGCGCTTCGTGCGCTTCATCCGCGAGTTCGCCGACGCGCGCCACCACGGCAAGGAGGAGGACATCCTCTTCGTGGCCATGGTGGCGGCGGGCTTCCCCCGCGAGGCCGGTCCCATCGCGGTCATGCTCATGGATCACGAGGCCGGTCGCGCCCACGTCGCCGCGATGGCCGAGAAGGCCGGGCAGTCGACCCCCTGGACGGCACAGGACCGGGCGGCCGCTGTCGACGCCTCACGCGGCTATGCCGACCTGCTCCGCGGCCACATCCGGAAGGAGGACCAGATCCTCTACCCGATGGCCCGGCAGCGGCTCCACGAGGAGGCGCTCGCGCGCGTGGACCGGGACTGCGCCGCCTTCGAGGAGAAGCAGATCGCCGCCGGGGGCGACTCCGTGAAGGCGCTCGCCCGGGAACTCGTGGCGCGTCACGTCGTCGCCGCGGCCTAGCGAGGAGGTCAGCATGCGCGCCGTCCGGGTTGCCCTCCTGTCGCTCCTCGTCGGTGTCGCCGGTGCCGCCGAGTCCTCCGCGGGTGCTGGCCGCGCCCTCTTCATCGGCTCTCGCCCCTTCCAGAACGGCGGTGCCCCCTGCGGCGCCTGCCACGCGCTGGGCGGCGAGGGTGTCGCCTTCACCGCCTCACTCGGCCCGGAGCTCTCGACCAGCCTCGCCGTCATGGAGCCCGACGCGCTCGACGGCCTGCTCGACGCCCTCCCCTTCCCCACCATGACGCCCATCTACGAGGGGCGCGCGCTGACGCCGGCCGAGCGGGCCGACCTGGTCGCGTTCCTCATCCCGGCCGCGAAGCAGGGCCCCCCGCGCGACGCCTGGCGCTTCGAAGCCTGCGGCGCGTTCATCGCCGTCCTGCTCTTCCTCGGCCTCGCGCTCGCCTGGCGCCGCCGCAAGGCGCCGTCCCGGGCCCGCCTGCTCGCCCGCGCGCAGCACTCCCACGGAGGTTCCCGATGAGCTGGGTGAAGGACATCTTCGACCCCGACGAGCGGCGCTGGGAGGAGATCTACCGGAACCGCTTCCAGCACGACAAGGTGGTCCGCAGCACGCACGGCGTGAACTGCACCGGCGGCTGCTCCTGGAACATCCACGTGAAGAACGGCGTGGTCGCCCTCGAGACCCAGGCCACCGACTACCCCCGCATCTCCTGCGACGTCCCGGCCTACGAGCCGCGCGGCTGCCAGCGCGGCATCTCCGCGTCCTGGTACCTCTACAGTCCGCTGCGGGTGAAGTACCCGTACCTGCGCGGCGTGCTCATGGACCTCTGGCGCGACGCCCGCAAGGTCCACGCGGATCCGGTGGCCGCCTGGGCGTCGATCGTGAACGACCCCGCCAAGCGGCAGAGCTACCAGGAGGCCCGCGGCAAGGGCGGCCTGCGCCGAAGCTCCTGGGACGAGGTGCTGGAGCTCACCGCTGCGTCCACCATCCACACCATCAAGCAGCACGGCTCCGATCGCATCATCGGCTTCAGCCCCATCCCGGCCATGTCGATGCTCAGCTTCGCGGCCGGCTCGCGCTTCCTGCAGCTCCTCGGCGGCGTGAACCTCTCCTTCTACGACTGGTACTGCGACCTGCCCAACGCCTCGCCCGAAGTCTGGGGCGAGCAGACCGACGTGGCCGAGAGCGCCGACTGGTATCACTCGAAGTTCATCGTCTCGATGGGCGCGAACCTCGGGATGACCCGCACCCCCGACGTCCACTTCGCCGCAGAGGCCCGCCACGACGGCGCCAAGCTGGTGGTGCT